>WNGP01003056.1_pt1 | contig 16280 bp, 16 predicted proteins | sample 5407671 | NCBI WGS metagenome assembly WNGP01 (sample SAMN13153381, study PRJNA577476) | soil metagenome | isolation source: 40 cm soil or saprolite under Garry oak tree replicate 2 | place: USA:California | collected 2016-06-15 | reverse complement strand
GTTTTGATTATGAAGTTGCCATTGTGAAATCAGGGTATCGACCACATCACCATGAGGATAAGGAGCTAGAGTATCTTTAAGCGGGTCAAACGTATGAGCAGGCGATAACTGCGCTAGCTGGTGGAATGGGTTGTTGGGTATGCTGGGATCGGTGAGTTGTATGCTCAGATCAGTAGGCCGGAAGCCGTATTTTAACGCCTCGCGCTGTTGACCAGGGCTGACCAGGAAACGGCAGAACTGCAGTGCAGCCTGTTGTTGCTCGGGTGTCACCCAGGAAGTATAAGTATCCAGAATTGCGAAAGGATGATTGCTCTGGCCATTTAAACTCGGATAGAATATTTGCAAAGGTTCTCCTCCATGCTGCTGAGCTTGATTCTGGTAGAGCAGCACGAGATTCTCGTAGCTCATGGTAATGGAGTGGCCAAGGCCTTCGGGTATGATCGTATTCTTGAAATACGTACCACTGCTCTGACCGAACTCATTTACCGCGTTCTCGAAAACTTCGATATAGTTCCCCCACAAGTTGGGTATTTCTTGAGGAAGGCCTGAGCTCGATCCTTCCAGGCGGCAAAGATGAGAGGGCTCGAGACGAGGGGTACAGGGGCAAGGTTGGTGCTAGTAGCAAAAATGTCCTGGCTCTGGCCTTTCGCCTGCTTCCATTTGTACGTGAGGCGATTCAATTCCAACGTGCTTGCCGGGCTCCAAGCCACAGGCTTAATTTCACCGTTTAAAATCTTGTCTGCCACATCCAGAGAACCGCTATCGTTCAGTAGTACTTGAATAGTCTTATTGCTCCCGGTGAGCTTAGCCTGTGGACTGTTGCTAAATGAGCTCGCGGCCGCTGTCAACCAATCTGCTTTCTCAGTGCTGTAGACAAAAGGAATTTGAATAGTCGACCCGGTAGGTGGAGGTGGTGAGGAGAGGAAGTGCACAGCCGTATAACCGCCTCCTACCACGACGCCTGCGGCGACGAGCCCGCCGATGAGCAGAGCGCGGCGCGAGATGCGCTGCTGACCAGGCGGGGGTGTTCCACCCGGGCCAGCAGGCACGAGCGTTTGCTGCTGCCGTGGCGTGGACTGTGCATGAGCGGCAAAGGCCGGCGCGGGCGGCTTGGTAGACGCGGGGATGGTCTTGGGTATTGTTGGCGGTGTTGCCGCAATGGCCTGCGGCGTGGAGGGTACTGAGGCCGCGGGTATAGTGGCAGCCTGGGTAGACAGCGCCGAGTTTGCAGGTATGGTCGGCGGCGGCGCGGGCTGCGTTGAGGTGGGTGCAGGGATTGTCGCGTAACCTGGCAGGGTGCCGGCGTAGGATCTGCCGGGACTTGTGGCCGGTAGAACGCGACTGGCTACAATCGCCTGGGCCATTTCCGCGGCAGTCTGGTAACGATCCCTGGGCTCCTCCGCCATGGCTTTGAGGATGATGCGCTCGGTCTCAATGGAAATAGCCGGATTGAGCCGGCGCGGATTTTCGAAGAGCGGTGGGTTGATGCGACGCGTGGGCGCGTCGGTGGGCACCGTCTTTGTCAAGAGATCATAGAGCGTCGCGCCAAGGGCGTAGATGTCGGAACGCGCATCGCTTTGACCGCGGCCGTACTGTTCTAAGCTGGCCGTTCTTCGTAACCATCACATTGGAGGGTTTGAGGTCGCGGAAGACGATGGGCTGCGGCTGCGTATGCAGGTAGTTCAAGACATCACAGAGCTGCAGCGCCCAGCCCATCACCAGTTGCTCGTTGAGTGGACCGTTTGCGTCATTCTGCACCTTTTCAAGAGTTTTGCCCTCGATAAACTCCATTACCAGGTACGCTTTACCGTGCTCTTCAAAAGAAATCGCTGACATCGGGTAAGTTGGGGTGCCTGAGCTGGACCAGCAGATCGGCTTCCTGGCGAAAATCTTTGAGGGCCTGAACTCTGTCTTGCGGGCTTAGGTGGGCATCACTCATTTCTTTGATGGCGACGACACGCCGTCCCTGAAAGCGCTCGTCGTTGGCTTTGTAGACCGCGCCAAAGCCGCCCTTACCGACGAGTTCGACGTTGCGATAGCGTCCCCCGAGCAATTCTCCGGGAGCCAGCGCGCCTGTGACGCGGCGTCCGCCTGCGGTGATGACAATAGGTGCTTTTGGGTTGTTGAGGGCTGGAATGGTTCCGGTCGGGCCACTTGCCAGTGAGTATCCACAATTGGCACAGAATTGGTCGCTTGCATTGTTGAGGGTTCCACAATTTCCGCAGGGGATCTGGGCTACTTGTCCCATAATTTTCTAAGCGGCACTGCTTGTGTTAAGAAAATGTTAAATCAGGTTAACCGGTGGTTAAAACTTGCCCCAGGGATAAGAGGGAAGAAATCTCTTTGCATATGAGGCCGCTTGAAAGCCCCTACGTGGGGGGTTGAGGGTAGCATGCTGTTAAAGCGGTTTTTGCGGTGGATTTGAATGTGCTGGGGGTAAAGGACATGTCCTCGCTCATGAGACCGTCGAAGTGCAGGCCGGTGGTTTTGAGCGCGGCACAGTCGCCCGGGGTTGGTAGGATCGTGAGGTCCAACTCGGGATACATGCCGGCCTCGCGCTGGACGAGCAGGGTGTAAGGCGCATGGCCCATGGGTGGCACGTACCAGGAGAGTGTTATGGTCATGGAGCAGTTTTTAGGGACGACCACCCAACCGCTGAGCATGGCACGTCCAGGCTCATCAGTGGCGAAACTCGTGGGCGGGCCTATCGTATCGAGGGGATGCCAGTGACTACCATCAGGGTCAGTGATAGAGGGCGGGGCTGCTCCCGGCTGGAATTGGCCGGCTGGACAGAGTAGTTCGTCGTGTGGGTAGACTCCTGTTTGTGGGCATTGTTGATAGATGCCGCCACACAGCGGTACGCCTGTATCGAAACCGTCTCCCCAGAGAAATTTGCTGTTCGGTGGTACATAAATGCGTACATAGTCGCGGTAGACATCGTAGCCGTAGACGGGCCCGGACTGGTTATAAACGAGGCGCATTTGCAGGACATGAGTAGCGCCGCCGCTGACATCGAGCGTCACGGTATCATGCATGATGGTTTGCACATACTGAGAGTTTTTACTGGCACTGAGGTTGGCCTGTACGACGAACAAGCCATCATGGGTGGTCGAGCGATCTATCTGGGAGCCATAGCCATATTTCGCCAGCAGCGATTCAACCTGGGGATTGTTGAAATAAAGCTGCAAGTCTTTGGTTTTCAAGTCGTGCAGCGTTTCACGACCGATGGCGATAAGTTCATCGGGCGGGGCATGGCGTATTTTGTCAAGCAGCAGGTGGGCCAGCAGCCCGGTAAAACGTTTGCGCTCGGAAGTGGTTGTATCACCAGACTGAACAGCAGCTTGCTTGGCTATGCCCGCGTTATCCTGCTGGTAGTAGTGCAGGCGGTCTTCGAGGTTTTGCGCGGTAATGGTGTCATTGTAGCCAGGAACATTGATAGGCCCAATAATCTGCAGGATATGCTCGATTAAGAACGGGGTGAACAAAATTACGCCATCTACATGGTGACCGACCTCAAGTTGGTACAGGTTGATGGCAGTTTGCGCCGAGGTTGGAAAGTCGGCGGAGACATTCGAGTCACGCAAGCCCCAGTTAGCAAAAGGCCACCATGACCGGTACTGCGGCGGGGCCAGTTGCCCTAGCGTGCGGCTGCTATCGGTGTACTCAACCAGGGAGATATCCGTGAGGGTGAATGGTGCGACGCGGCCACCTTGTATGTGTAGCTCGCCATACTGACCTGTGAATCCTCCTGTTGGCCGCAGTTCCGCGCGATCCATCGTTTGAACCAGGAAGGTGCGCGGGTTGTTCACACCAAGAATCCAGTTGGCTGCTCCCAGGAGATCACGCACCTGGACGAGGTCGGACTGCGCCTGTGGGAGAGCCTGCAGCAGCTGGACGAGCTGGTTACGCTGTTGTGCGCTGACCGGCAGGGCGTCGAGTGAGATTCCGTGGGTTTGAGTTTGAATATCAGAGAGCAGCGGCAAGGTATCATTGATGGTTGCGCCCAACAGGTCGAGCATGTTTTGTGTAACCAGTGGTTTGCTGCTGTCGGTAAGCAGGGGACCGCGAAAGGTTGGTGCGAGTATAAGAGCAGTCGTAGTTAATTGCTGGCCGATGTTGGCCACATCTATGCCTACCTGGGTTATGGCTCGGGCCGTATGAAGCTTCGAGAGAATTGGCGGGAAAAGAGTTGTGGCGGTTTGAATGACAGGCGTGTGGTCAAGCTCATATTGCACTTGCTGAAAATCCGTGCGAGCGGCAGTTATTTCTTGTTGGGCGTGGTGCAGCTTGCCGGTGTCGAGGAAGCCGCTGGGATGAGTACTGACGCCGGTGAAAATAGTTTTGACATTGAGCAGGTGCTGCACACCGCTCTTGGCCTGGCTAAGCACGTCATTATAAACGGTATAGGCACTGGCGCCGAAGCCGATGCCAACTCCAATGGAGGTAAATATGCTAAACAGCAAGATACCCAGCAGAATATGCGTGATCAATTGATAGTGTTTTGAGTGTTGCCACTTAGGCAGAATACGCGTGATCAATTGATAGCGCTTTGAGTGCTGCCGCTTAGGTTGTGCCTGGTTATCAGGAGTATTGGGCGCGCCAGTACCACTATCGGATGATGTGACCGTCATAGGTGTTACTCCGAGAAGAAATAAACTGTAATAAGAGATAACATGGCAAGGGCCAGCCCCACAAATACATTTCAGGCACGGCAGATACTACATTAAACTACCAAGAGAATTTGCAAGCTCTAAATACTATTTTTGGCTACTCTTAATTACACAGTAAAAATGAGCATTTATTCCCATGCTTGCTTCTATCATCTACTATAACAACGTCACAGCAGGGAATATGGTTTCTTTTCAATTGGGCAGGGCAGATGACCACGAAGCAGGAACGATTTCCCTACAACTGCTTGTATCCTGCTGTGGAAGAGACTTGTTGCAAGGTAAATCATATCACTGCAAGGCTGGTGATTACAAGCGGATCTTTTTCTGTAACTGATTACCCCTACAATTTGCGCGTGGGCCTGCCACGGGTACGCGCGGGGGGAGGATAGTAGGTGGGGGTGACGGTGATGATGTCGCCAATGCGCACCTGCACTTGCAGGTAGCGATTCCCTGGTTTGTGGTAGTGCGCGAAGAGCATCAAGATGTGAGATGCAATCACATCGGCCTCATCTGTGTGACGCGAGAGGATCATTTGCCCTCCAACGGTATCCTCGGCAGCGGTAATGGCTACTTCTTCACCATCTTCACTCATCACAAGTTTGCGTGTTTCTTGCCGTACATAGCGATTCGGCCAGAGCATGAGTGCAATAATGCGACCCTTGAGGCGTTGTTCGCGCAGGCGCTCACCGAGGTAGTCGGCGAGTTTACGGATAGCAGTACAGGTCTCGTCGGCATCGGCTGCGTGTTGAAAACGCACGCGGGCATTCTGGCTGAGCGGCGGAGCATCGGGGACAACAAGACTGGAGTCCAGGCCACATGCCACCTGGTAGAGCCAGACGCCCAACTGCCCCAGGCGGCGGCGCAAGCCGTCCTCTGTTAAGGTAGCCACTTGCGCGAATGTGGTGATGCCGAAATCCTTCAGATGCGCAACCAGTTCCGCGACGGCCACCGAATCGACGTGTTCGCTCTTACCCTCGACTTCGGGCAAGCGGGAAGCATGGCCATTCTGTTCGCCCAATTCCGGCAATGTGCTGGGAATACCTGTGCCTGCTGCACGCATTTGTAAAAGCATTGAAAGGGGCAGTGTCTGGACGAATGAGGCCTCGCGGCCCTGGGGAATATAGAGGACCCCCTGCCTGCCATCTTTACGGCTCATGAGGGCTGCGAGTTCAGCAATAGCTTTGCCGTTAGCGATGCCGATTAGGGCGGTCAAGCCTATCTCTGCTACCCCGGCACAGAGCCGTTCGGCCAGGGAGACAGGCAAGTCGAAAGGCAGTTCACAGCCGCGCAGATCAATGAAGGCATCGGCGATAGGAATGGACTCGATGATACGCGAATAGGTGCGGTAGAGTTCGTGCAATTTTAGCAGTATTGGCTGGTATCGATCATACGAAGCCGGTAGGAAACGGGCCTTTGGAGCCAGGCGATAGGCGCGCCGTAGGGGCATACCGGGGCTGATACCCAGGCGCAAGGCGGACGGTGAGACATCTATGACGCGTCCAGGTTCGTTTGGGCGGCCAGTGCCGGTGCCCACGACGAAGGGCTGGCTGTGCAGGGTGGGGTCGAATATTTCCTCCAGGGTGCAATAAAAGTGACGAATACGCACATGCATGATGCCTTGCCGTAGGCGTACGCGTTCTGCTGAGCGAGTCGCCTCTTGCGCATCGATGTGCAGACCCGAGGTTTGACGTTCAGTGTGTGCAGCATTAGCTGTTTGAGGTAGACTGGATGCTGGAATGTTCAAGTTATATTGTTGTATAGTAGCCTTCTGGCCTGTCTCTTGCATGGTTAAATTATACACTAAAAAGTCTTTGCGTGTAATAGGGCTAAATGCGCGTTCTTTATAAAACGTTTGTTCTATGGCTCAAGAAGTGGGCGTCAAAATTTTGCGAGAGAAAGCCTGGCGGCCCCAAAAAGACTCTGCTGGCGAAAGATCCAAAAAGCGCAATGCAGCAGGGCGGGGTCCAGACCAATCGCCTATGCCAGGTTAATGCACAGACCCCGCGCTGAGGTGGCCACTTCCACTGCTCAGAGTTTCAGGTCGCTGCCCATGACGAGGCTCATGACACTTTCATGACACTTCCTCCTTATACTAGTACAAGAGAGGGCGAGGCACCTCAGTTGGGGAGAGGCCCGAAACCCTGCCGGCTGGGCCTTTGCGTGAGGACATGCCCTCTCGAGTGGTATAATAGGCAATGGTGAGCAAGCTTTCAGTTCTGCTGCCAGAGATGATGAAGCGCGGGATGACCAGCGGGTGAAATTCGCGTGATCATCCTCGTACATGTGTGACAGCATGCTGAGGTCAGCAGGCTATGCTTTGAGCAAGAGAAGCGCGAGTGTGCGCATTCGCGAAGTGGCCGGAACTCACGCACCGGCCACGCCACAACAGGAAAGGAACGAACATCCTTCATGAGTACACAACCGGAAGTGCCAAATCTACTTGATCCCTTTGGAACCTGGAAAACGATGCGTAATGCCGGCCTGGACATCTGGTCCAAGCTGATGATCGACCTGGTCAATTCAGAGGCTTACAGCCAGGCCACCGGCCAGTGGTTGGATAGCTATCTGACGCTGTCACAACCATTCCGGCACGTCTTCGAAACCACCATGACGCAGGTACTTGGCGGACTGAACATGCCCACCCGTGCCGAGGTGACCAGCGTGGCCGAGCGCCTGACCCACGTCGAGATGCGCCTGGACGACCTGGATGCCAAGCTTGATGACATCCAACGCTCCCTGCAGGCTCTTGCTGCCTCCAAGCAGACCGCAGACACCTCTGCCAACATAAAGGAGGCTCACTAATGGGCTTCTCCACTTTCCCCATGACTCCAGACCAACTCCAGAGCGAACTGCAGCGGATTGAGGAGGAGACTCGTACCTTGCTGCGCGTGAGTACCAGCCGCGCCACCGTTGCCCAGACACCCAAGCAGGTCATCTGGACGCTCAACAAAGCCAGGCTGTACCGCTACATACCCGTCGTTCCCGCCGAAGAGCGCCACCAGGTGCCCTTGTTGCTCGTCTTCGCGCTGATGAACCGACCCTATATCCTCGATCTGCGGCCCGGCCACAGCTTCATCGAGTACATGGTCACCCACGGCTACGATGTCTACCTGCTCGACTGGGGCGTACCCGGGCCCGAGGACAAAGGGCTCACGTTCGCTGATTACGCCCTGGAGTACCTGCCCCGCGCTATTCGCAAACTCAAAGCCGTCTCCGGCAGTGCGCAGTTCAGCCTGCTGGGCTGGTGCATCGGCGCAATTCTTACGACGATCTATGCCGCCTTGCGACCCGGCGACGGGCTCACAAACCTCATCCTGCTGACGGCCCCGCTGGATTTCAGCGACAAGACGGCGGGAGGCTTTGTGCGCTGGGTCAACGACCACTCCTTCGATCCCGACAAGATTATTGAGGCGTTCGGCAACATGCCGGGTGAAATGATCGACTACGGCGCCAAAGCGCTCAAGCCGGTCGAGAACTATATCGGTTCCTACCTGACGTTGTGGGATAACCTGGATAATCCGCGCATCGTGGAAGCGTGGCACGCCATGAACACCTGGGTCACCGATCTCATCCCCATGGCCGGGGCTACCTACCGGCAGCTCATTAAGGAGCTCTACCAGGAGAACCGGCTCATGGAGGGCACGCTGCGCATTCGTGGCGAGCAGGTGGATGTGAGCCGTATTCGCGCGAACCTGCTCAATGTGATCGCGCTGGCCGATCATATCTCGCCACCCTGCCAATCGGAGAGCATCATGACGAAGGTCAGCAGCCAGGATCAGCGCGTGCTGAAGGTCAAAGGAGGCCATATTGGTATGATGGCGGGAAGCGGCGCGCTCAAGTACACCTGGCCCCACATTGATGAGTGGCTCGCCGCCCGCTCGCATTGACAACCGATAGCTGCGCGATAACATGCATTACGAGAGGCCCTTTCTTCCTAGACAGAACAGAAAGGGCCTCTCGTAATGTATTATCTCCAAGCTCAACTGAGCCGTTGAAACTTGATTAAATTTTGAAGCGTACCATAAATGATGTCTGGATAAAATTGTCCTTATTAAGGAGGAGATTTCTCATGGCACATACACATATATCACCTGAGTATACGCATGCAACCGCACAGGATGTCGCATCCTTAGTGAACAAGTTAGTGGAGTTCAGTCAAGTGCTGAGTCCGGTAGAACGAGCACTGCTACTGGAGCGTATAAAGCGCTCTATGCCCCTTGCAGATGTTGATGCCACTACTCCTATTGCTGCCAGCTCAGCCGTGTTCGCAGCTTGGATCAACTCGATCGTTGCAGATACTTCACGCTGGTATCCTCCTAAATAAAAAGAGGGCACTCGCGCACGAGTGCATCCCGGGCACTATAAATACGAAGACAAGATGCGATCAGCGAGGAGACCAAGGCAACTCAGGTTGGGAAATCCTGGCCCCTGGGCTACGCCAGCAAGCATTGGCAGGTGCAGGCGCGGCTCCAGGTTTTGAATGGACAGGTCTTCACCGATTGTACGCTCGATCGTTGTTCTGCTTAACGAATCCGTTGCAGCACTTACGTATCCAAGCGTCTCCTCATCGAACAGGTCGGAGAACCAGAGCGCGTTAAAGCCGATGGCGACAACTACATAGTCATACTCATCGCGTTCTATCTTGCCGTCGTACTCCATATCGACAGAGACCCGATCATCAGTGACATGCATCTGCATGGCAGTGCCTTTTATAGAACGCACATTCTCCGCACGATTGATCTCCTCCATTGCATACAGGGAGAAGACTCCCCGGTCCGTTCGGCGCAGGAACTCACGCCTATCCCTCTCGGTCATGCTTAACCAGGTCAACTCGTGTCGATGGTCGTCGCGAAGACGCGCTAGCCTGGCATCGGGATCAGAGAACAGCCGGTTCTCTTCAAAGCCTTCGTCCCGTTGATAAAGTACGCCAGATGGGCTGACGACCTCGATAACAGCCAGATCGTTCAGGGCATTCAATAGGGCTGTGACAATCGCTGCCGCTGTTTCACCCGTGCCGATGACGCCGATATGAACTGGTGAAGTCAACGTCGCCTGGAGCCGGACGAAATCACCGGTATGCAGCCAGAAGGAAGCGCCATCCATTACGCGCGGATGGCTCGCGGGTTGCCCTGGAATAGCGATGGGCGTCCCGGATCCAGTCATGACCAGTCCCTGACCAACTATGGTCAATGGGCTGTTATCTGTGACCGACCGGCAAGAGAGTTGCCAGCTTATGTGATCTTCACTGCGGCCAATCGAGCGAACTTCAGCGAGCGTTACACACATTCCCACTCTGCCGGCAACCCATTGGAGATAGGTCGCCCACTCCCGGTGAGTGGGACGTGTTCGCCCACGATCAATCCAATCCGTATAGCGGCCTTCCTCCACCAGGTAGCTATGCCAGGAAAGCTGAAACATCTCCTTGACGACCATTTTATTCACCTCTTTGGTACCCCAGCAGATCGAGGCATAGGGAAAGCCAATATCCTTTTCCGGACGCGTCCCCAGTAGTTGTCTTCCATCAGTAAAACCAAATCGCCCCAACCAGCGTGCCGCCACACCCTGAAAGTCCACGATCACCAACTCCGGTACAGGAAGCCCTCGCTTCGCAAGGACCTCTCTCTTAGCAGCGAGGGCAATAGCCTTTGGCCCAGCGCCAACGACGAGAAGCGTTTGACCAGATGAGATACCCCCTTCTGGTTGCAGGGGCAACGCCTGTTGCTGCATTTTGTCGCCAGGAAATGTTTCAACCACGAAAAACCTCTCTCTTATTTTTCTTGACGTAGGATGGTCGTTCATAGGCAAACACCTAACGCGTCACACAATACCAACTATACCGTATCATAACGAGACAAGAATTTATACTGTTGATTTGGCTAGTTGCTACCCAGAAAAATGACCAGTTTCTTTTTTGCCCGGGTACCTACGACACCTTCGGTTACCCCTCCATAGCACATCTTCCCTTCCGGTGCTACGATAAAAAAAGGCAGGAAGAACATACAGATGAGAATAGCACGGCGAATGGCAACTCGATACGGACAAGTTCAGCAGGAAAGAGAGTTTATACCGGTATGAATCGTGTGTATGTGCAGAGCGAACGGGTGATCACGGCCAAACCCGAAGAGGTGTATGCCACCCTGATTGGCTATCAAAACAAACGACCATCCATCCTGACGCCTAACTTCGTAGGCTACAGCGTGGAGATATGACACCCAACCGCACAAGGCCGACGTCATTCGCCGGCAGGCTGGTGATCCGGCGGATTGGGAGGGATGGTACTTTTTCGCCGTGCTCACCTGCCCCCTGCTTTAGGGATTGTAACCCGGGCAATGGGCGCGAGTATCGGCACACTCGCTGGTTATTACAGCCGTACATAGCTGTCCAGGACCACGAAGATTCCCGATCCACTATGGGGGAGCTTGGAGGATATCCTGGCGCTCGGTCTAGGCCTCCTGACCGTGGACGAGCAGGCGCTTGCGGTGCGATGATTGCCGGTACCGGTTGCCACGTGAGCGAAACAGGACATCACCTTTAGAAAAAGAGGCCATACTATTATGATGAGCTCATACCGCCTCCTCATCAGCAAACACTATTTCCTGGCTATCCACATCCCCGGACAGTTTATATTGATCTACAAAATCTCTCTCTTGCGCAAGCGGCAAATCTTGTAGCGGCGGGTATACCGCTGGATACATAAGTTCGAGGTCCAGGTCATGGTAGACCTGCTTCAACTCGCGCTTCACGCTGCGGGGAAGATATCTTTCAAAGAGAAAAAAGCCGCCCAAACTCTGCGCGATCATCCTCTTGATGTGTTCATCTCCTTTTTTCTCGTGGAAGTGCGGGCTTCTGGACTGGTATTCCTGCAATACAACACTCCCCGGCTGCCCTTTACGTTTAAAAGCGTTAAAGAGCAGGTCGAGAAGCTGAAAGGTCTCGATAGAAAACCCAGAAGAGAAGCGCAACGCTATCGCCGTTTTGATCGACATTCCTTGCTCTCCGGCATTGGATGAACTGATAGCGTAATTGCGCATTCCAAACCAGGCTTTCAGTAGGCTGCTAAAAAGCGGGGAGACAACCCTGGTACAACGACCGGGCAGTTTGGTGTCCAAATTTTCACTGCCCAGTTCCGGTTTGGAGGACCAGCAAATGCGCACATTATGCAGGTCTGGAGATGGCTCTCGCTCTGCTCGCCCATGGGCTGCCCAGGTGCTATATTCCCGATAGGGGTCCTGTAATGCAGCCGGCATAAACAGCCTGCTCATGGCTAACGTGTACTCCAACAGAGCGCTGGGAACGAAGTTATCCGCGTCGTAATAGATGATCCAGCGAGGGTAGCCCAATTGGTAGGCACAAAGCGCACCAATGTACATGCCCTCACCCTTTCCATCGACAACCTTGCCGTCCGTACCGAGAATTTGGTAGACGCCGCACTGCTCGAATAATTGAGCAATGCTATCGTCCTTCTGGTGAATCAGGTAAATCTCTTTATGGTGAACCAGATGAGCTCTTAGCTCCCTCCTGAGATCCTCTCTACTACTTTCCGGACAGTTTGTCACAACCAGGATAGGGCTGTTCACGGGAAGGTACCAGATCACTCCAAGGAGCGTTTCGATGCGTTCACTTTTATGAGAAATGACAAAGGCGGTGTGGGATAGAAAGTAATTCAGATTATCCAGGTCGCTGGCTTCCAGGATATGTGAGAAATGTATGGCGTTAATATCCACGTTTTGTTACTCCACACGAAACAATTGCAGAGTGTAAAATCCCACTCTAATTTCCGACCTTGAAAAAACCGGCACGTCCATTCCAGCACCACTCACAGGCTTCTTACGCTTGCACAAAATTAGCAGGTAGCTCTTGTGCCGTTGCACTCAGGGACGTGCGATGGCACTCACAGTAGTGTGAGTATAGTGAAAGTGTAACGAGTATCTATAGATTGCCGCGCGAATTAGATGCTGTGCATAGGCATAGAAACATTCTATGATTAATCTGTTTGTTCAACCGCGCCAACCTATAGGGCTTGCGAAGCATTCAGACCGAACCGCAGTATAAGTATATCCGGTTTACATGATAAATGTCAAAGTGACTAAGCAGGAGATAGTACTTACATCTCTAGCAAATCATATGCCTTTTTTCCGGTACTTGCGCAATTGCCACAACAAGACAAAGTGGAGGACAATAAAAAGACAAAAGCGCGAATACAAGCAGGGTTAAAAAGACACAACGGCCTCTTTCTGAGACGGTTCTCATTCACGAGCTACCCTTTCATAGGATATATGTTGTCGCTACTTTACCTCGAGGGGCCGAGTATTGTCCAATTTTCTATCGCTGGTAATGAGACACAGTATCATTGACAAATTTCCCTTCCGCATGTTATGCTTTGACCTGGATAACGATACCTTGTATCATTATTAAATGTATCATCCTTTTAAGGGGGAAACGAGATGTCTCTACTACTCAGAAGAGCATATCCATTGCTTATGTTGTCCATCACCGTCTTATTTTTGCTGAGCGCATGTGGAAGTAGCACTGCGTCCGGTAATTCCAACTCCAATGGGTCTTCGTCCTCAACTATTAGCGTGGTGGCCGCAGAGAACTTTTACGGCGATGTCGTCAAGCAGCTGGGGGGCAGCCATGTTTCTGTCAAGAGCATTCTCTCTGATCCCAATGTTGATCCCCACGAGTATGAGTCCAACGTGCAGAATGCGGAGGAAGTCAGTAAAGCGCAGCTTGTGATCGAGAATGGACTGGGCTATGACACCTGGATGGACCAGTTGCTCTCTGCTTCTCCAAATCCCAACCGTATCGTGCTGGTTGCCGGGAATATCGCAGACCACAAGTTGACCGACAACCCGCATGTCTGGTATGGTTTTGACAATATGGCGACTATTACCCAGGCCATCACCACTGACTTGAAGAAGCTCGACAATGCCGACTCTTCGACCTTTGATAGCAACCTTGCAACATTCAAGCAATCATTGGTCCCATTCCAGCAGAAGATCAGCAGCATCAACTCGAAGTACAAGGGCACGCCGGTCGCATTGACGGAAACGATCTATCTCTACCAGAGCACCCCTGAGGGTCTTAATGTGCTGACTCCGTTTGAGTTTGAGAAAGCGATTGCCGAGGGTAATGATCCACCTGCTAATACGGTGACCATAACTAACGATCAGATCAGCAGGAAAGAGGTGAAGATCTTGATCTATAACGAGCAGACCATTACGCCAATCACCACCAATCTGCAGAATGAGGCCAGGAAACTCAACATTCCGATCGTGCCGGTCACAGAGACCATGCCTCCGGGCAAGACCTACCAGACCTGGATGATGAATCAACTGAACACCTTAGAACAGGCACTGGCGACAGCGACAGGTAAATAGATGGCAACAGAAAGGAGCAAGCGCTTGGCGCTAGAAACACGAGATCCTGTCATCTCCTTAGAGCATGTCCGCGTCCAGTTTGGACGGCGGATCGTTTTAGAGGACATCAGCATGACGGTCGGCGAGGGAGAGTTCATCGTCGTCCTGGGTCCCAATGGTGCGGGGAAGAGTACCTTGCTCAAACTGTTGCTCGGTCTCGTCAAGCAGAGCAAAGGCCTGGTGCAGGTGTTGGGCAATTCACCACGGCGTGGTAATAACGCTATTGGCTATGCGCCACAACATCGTGTGCTCGAAGCCGATCTCGCTTTGCGAGCACGCGATGTCGTCGGCTTCGGATTAGACGGCAATCAATGGGGGCCAGGACTGCCCAGTCGCAAGCGTAACGCACTCATTGACCAGGCGCTGCTGGAGGTAGACGCCTGGGACTTCGCTGATGTCCCCGTGGGGCAGTTGTCAGGCGGGGAGCAACAGCGCTTATTGATCGCCCAGGCTTTGCTCACCAATCCCCGTTTGCTCTTGCTCGATGAGCCACTGGCAAATCTGGATATCAGCCACGAGCAAGAGATTGTGGAGCTGATTGCCCAGCTCTGCCGCGCCAGGCATGTGGCTGTGATGCTGGTCACACATGATATTAATCCGCTGCTTCCGGTAGTCGATCGTGTCCTCTACATGGCCAACGGGCACAGCACCATTGGGGCGCCGGACGAGGTCATCACAAGTGCCAAGCTCTCCCAGTTGTATGGCTCACCCGTCGAGGTCGTACAGGCGCTGGGCCGGATTTTCGTGGTCGGTGCCGAAACGTAGTCTCGCCAGTATGTCGGCCTGAGAAGGACGTGGTACTCCTTCTTATTTGCTCGTCTTCAGGAAAACGGTTATGTTTGACATCTTACAATACTCGTTCATCCAGAATGCACTGCTCGCGGGGATCTGCGTGGCAGTGGTTGCTGCTGTTGCAGGCTACTTCATGATTGTACGCGGCTTGACCTTTGCAGGGCACGCGCTACCGAACATTGGTTTTGCCGGGGCGGCAGGTGCCGTGCTCTTAGGGATCGACCCTGTGTTCGGGTTGTTTGCTTTTACCATCGGGGCCGCCATCGGCACCGGTATTCTAGGCGAACGGCTTAACGAGCGCGATACCGCCATTGGTATCATTATGACCCTGGCTCTTGGCCTGGGGATCCTGTTTCTTTCGCTCTACGCCGGATTTGCGCAACAGGTATATAGCATCCTGTTTGGGCAAATTGTGGGCATTAGCCGTACCAATATGCTGATCACGGCGATCGCGAGCATCCTGACGTTAGCATTACTACTTGTGCTATTCAGGCCATTGTTGTTCAGTTCGTTTGATCCAGAGGTAGCCGAAGCGCGCGGCGTGCCTGTGCGCTTGCTTGCAATGGTCTTTCTCGTCTTAATTGCCATCACGGTCTCGCTGGCAGTCCAGGTGGTCGGTGCACTGCTCATGTTCACCCTGCTCGTTGGGCCGGCGGCGACAGCGATCCGCATCGTACAGCGTCCACTCTGGGTAATCATGTTCGCCATCGCGCTGGGAGTGAGCTATACCTGTCTCGGCATTTTTTTAGCGGCCTACAGTGTCTATTTGCCCGTGAGTTTTTTCATTGCAACGCTCTCGTTTGGCGTGTATCTTCCTGTGCGTCTCCTTTCTCCACTGTGGGTAGGACGCCGCGCCAGGAAAAGCGCCAGGTCGATACAAGTCGATGCCTTGCCTGTAAGCCAGGTGAATGAACAAGAGCAAAGCAATTCAGCAGAGACGATAGGACGCATTCAGGAAACATCTCACTGAGAAGAGGAATAGCTATGCTTGAACTAATGCAACATGAGTTTGTGCAAAATGCCTTTCTAGCCGGAACGATTGTCGCCATCGTGACGGCGGTGATGGGCTACTTTGTGGTGATGCGCGCCCAGGCCTTTGCGGGAGAAGCCCTGGCAGATATTGGGTTCGCGGGCGCGACCGGGGCGGCTGTGCTTGGCGTCAGTTCGCTTGTAGGTATGTTTTTCATGACGCTGCTGGCAGCACTGGGGATGGGCGCGTTAGGCGAACGAGTCCGGGGACGCGACGTCGAGATCGGCATGGTGCTCTCCTTCGCTCTCGGGCTGGGCGTCCTGTTCCTGACAACTTACGCCCAATTTGGGTCGAATGCCGCAGAAGGAGTAGGGGTGCTCTTTGGCTCTATTTTGAGTGTGACGCGCAGTGACGTGCTGATTACCCTCG
>WNGP01002200.1_pt1 | contig 16300 bp, 15 predicted proteins | sample 5407671 | NCBI WGS metagenome assembly WNGP01 (sample SAMN13153381, study PRJNA577476) | soil metagenome | isolation source: 40 cm soil or saprolite under Garry oak tree replicate 2 | place: USA:California | collected 2016-06-15 | reverse complement strand
TGGGGACGGTGTGAACGACGCGCCTGCGTTGGCTACGGCCGACGTCGGTATCGCAATTGGTGCGGGAACCGATGTTGCGATAGAGTCGGCGGGAATCGTACTGGTGCGCAACGATCCCCGCGCGGCCTTATAGACCAGCCCCATGCGGCCACCACCGAGCTTCTCAAGGACACGGTAATGCGAGATGGTCTGACCAACCATGGGCCGACGCCTCGGAAAGTGGAAACCATGTTAGAAGTGCTGTCAGCCGCTAGTCAAACCGCGAACAACAGCCCCCAAAGGGTTATGTGCTCCTGACTCCCCGACCAAGTGTGTACTGTGCCTTATTCGCGCTGGCCGATTTCGAGCGTATCACGGGCAACCCTGAAGTAATCCCAAGGTAAGGGTTGCCGACCACTCGGACTCTGAGGCTTTACGCCAGTTGAGATCGGACGTAGTCCGTTGTCGACAGCGGCAACGCCCGCCATAGTGATTCGCATCCGCCGCGCGTGAGCACCCCGAAATCTTCTTGCGGCGCGAGGGCTCGCCAATCTGAACTTGACTCGCGTAATCTCGTCGCCGTAAGCTAAGAATTCTTGGTATGGGACGCAAGGCGCGCAAGAACGATTCGTTGCCCGGTTCACTGGACATGTTAATTCTGCGGACGCTGACCCGCTTTTCTTCCGACCTGCGGGAGTGGGTGGAGGAGCGTCCTCATCTTATTTCGGCTTTGCGCTCCCTCAAATCTTCGCCGGAGGCCGACATGCTGATCCAGCGGCTCGCTCGGTTTCTGAATCGGCGGTATCCGGCAAAAACGCCGCGTGGCGTGCTCGTGACTTGGGAATCCGAACTGCGGGCGATAGCCGCAGAAGCTTCCTCGTGGTCGATAGAAACGGGCGGTGACCTTTTCGGACGCTGGCACGATATACCTACCGTTCTGCTCGCCACAAAAGCCGGACCAAATGCGCAGCGTAACAACGCACACTTTCGCCTCGATGTGGATTACCTCCGCCAATTAAGTGAAACGCTCGCGTCGGACTGGGCCCTGCGTTATTTCGGGGACTGGCACTCTCACCATCGTCTCGGTCTTTCCTCTCCCAGTGGCGGAGATCAGAAACGGATTCACGGCCTCGCAAAACGCAACCAGTTTCCGGGTATGACGGAAATTATTGTCACCCTGGAGGATACACGCAACGAACCGACGATCCGAATTCATCCGTGGGTTTACGATTTTTCGGGTGAGAGCGGCGGCCCGCAGCCGCTGAGAGTTAAGGTCCTTCCCGGCATCAGTCCGATAAGGCAGGCCCTCCTGGCGCGTCGCGCACTGCCGGAACAGGAACTCTTCGCCTGGGAAAAGATCTCGATGCAGCGAATCAGGATCGGGTCCGACGCGAATCCGCCCGCGCTGGAGCCAACTTCCGACGTTGACTTAGTGACGCGCGAGAAAACAATCTCACAACTCGCCGAGGCGCTTGAGCAAGCGAGTGGAGGTCCCGTTGAGCAGCACTCCACCGGATTCGGCAGCGTACTGGTGGCGAAACTTCAACGTACGCGCTATCTGGGTTTCGCCCTCGGCGCCGCGTGGCCCATGAACGTTCTCGAAGTCCACCGTCTGAACAGGGCCGACGGATCGACGGAGTCAATCGAAGCTCCTCCTGGCCTCGTCGCCGCCGATATTCAGGGCATCGTTAGCGTTTTTCGCTCCGCGAAGGAGAAAGAAAGGGGCTCGGCATAGTCATGTGGAGCAGCGACCAGCGCAATCGGCTGTATCTGGAGAACGAAATTCTTCATCGGGAAGGCTTCGCGCAATTTAGCGTCTACTGGTACAAAGATACCGATACCTACGAAGCCTCCGGCAATACGTCGTCGAGTTCCGGAAAGCTCTATGCGCTCGCAATTCCCATTCCGAGCGGATTCCCGCAGGCGCGCCCACCGATGTATATCACCTATCCCGCGCCGCTATACGCGGCGAACGGAACCCCAATTTCCGCCCTCGGCGTTTCGCACGATATGCACACGCTGGCGCCGTCGTCGTCGGCAACAGGTGGCACTCGGGCATTCTCCTGCAGAAGGTGTTTCTCAAAGGCCTGATTTGGATAGAAGCCTACGAGCAACACTTGGCGACGGGCCGGCCACTGGCCGAATTCGTTTCGACAATGAAGGAATACGCATGACGACAGATCCGCAGCAGCAGCAAATGATTCGCGAGGCGATGAAAGCAATTGCCGAGCGCAGACCGGGCCGCTCGAAATTGGTCTACGACAAGACGAAGCGCACCATCGTCGCGGTCACGGATGGCGCGCAGACTCCACGGGCGCTGAACATAACCGCGGACGACGCGGACATGTTCGCGGTTGCCACACTCTCCGCCCAATGATTGACGGATCGCTGGGCGACTCTGAGGCAGGAGCGCGTAGTTGCCGTCCGATTCAGCTCTTGGGATGACGGCGATGCGCTGACGCAGTTCGAACTCGGCCCGCTGCCCGCCTCCTCGCTTATCGAAGGCGTGGTGTTGCTGGGAGAGGAGACTCCTCCGCCGGCGGGGACGACATTGCGGATTGTTCTGCATCCGGGAAAGGGGCCCGTTTCCGAAGATTCTACTTTTGTGGCTCCCGACGGTTCGGTTCATCACGCAAAAACTCGGGGGCGGAACGATGGCAAGGATGAGTCGCTCGACACTCAGTTTGTGGACCTACAGCCGGAACTCGCTCTTCGCCGGAGTGCGCTCCTCGAAACGAACGTCCTCAAGGACAAGACCGTGGTTTTATTTGGTCTGGGGACCGGAGGCGGGCATGCTGCCGTCGAACTCGCGAAGTGTGGAGTGGGGCGTTTCGATCTTATCGACCCCGATCGGCTCACGGTGGGCAACGTAGTCAGGCATCCCGGTGGGATATCCCAGGTGGGCCGCCTCAAGGTAAGGGTCATGCGCGACATGATTCACGACAAGAATCCCGATGCGCAAGTAACGATTCATCCCATCGAAGTGACTGCCGAGAATATCGAGACAATCCGGCCCCTCATTGCCCGCGCCGACGTCGTGATCTGCGGTACCGACAACCGGCCAAGCAAGCTTCTGATCAACCGACTCTGCATCGAAGAAAACAAAGTTGCCTTGTACGGCGGCGCATTCCGGCGAGCGTACGGCGGGCAGGTATTGCGGGTGCGCCCGAAAACGTCTCCCTGCTGCGAATGTTTCGTGGCCGCCATGCCGGAAGAATCCACCGACGAAGAAATCTCCTCGCAGGGTGCGGCGGACGCCATTGCATATTCCGACCGTTCTGTCGCGGTTGAGCCCGGTCTTTCTCTGGACGTGCTGCCGATTGCAAACATGCTCACGAAGCTAGCCCTCATGGAACTCGTCGCCGATACGAGCAGCACGCTCAAGATCCTGAAGGTCGACTATGCAGCGCCTTGGTATTTGTGGCTGAACAGACCGGAACCCGGCACACGGTACGCGGACTGGCCTCCAATGAGCGAGAGCATCGACGAAATGACGATCAACCGCTGGTACGGGGTCGATTTCGCTCGGGACGCGGATTGTCCCGTGTGCGGCGATTTTATCGGATCGATTGCCGCATCCTACGGCCTCGACCCGAAAAACTTCGGGGACTTGCCGGCTCTACCGACAAAGGAGTAACACGGCGTGGAACTTGCAGGCGACTTCAGCGCGTTTCTCTCCTCGATCCAGCCGGGAGAAGACGATGTAACGGCCGCCAAGGCCGCGCACGAAAAGGTTCGCGAACAACTGCGCACGGACGACGACTCGAAGGAAGCCCACAAGGACACTTTCCTGTCCGGCTCCTACGCCAGGCGCACCGCCATCAACGACATCAACGACGTGGACGTGATCTGCATCCTCGATCTGGATCATCGCATCACGGAGCCAGAGGTGTGCCTTGCATGGATTCAGGGCATCCTCGCCCGGCACTACAAGGAAACGAAGCGCCAGGGAAGATCCGTGGGCGCCAGCGCCACCAAAGGCGTATGGCTCGACATAGTTCCCGCTACTCCCGTATCGACGGAAGACGGGCCTCTCTGGATACCGGACCGCGAGGCCCGCGAATGGGTGCAAACCCATCCGAAGGGGCAGATCGCGGCCAGCGTCAACAAGAACAAAACGACAAACGGGTACTACATCCAGGTCGCAAAGCTGCTCAAATTCTGGCGCGACGGACTCGGCAAGGACCCTTGCAATCCAAAATCCTACATATTGGAAGCGCTAATTCACGGAACGATTGGCTACCCTTCGTCGCACGCGCAAGCGATCGTGAATGTGCTCGAAGGAATTAACCAAGTCTACGGAAGCTACCGCAACCTGGATATGGTTCCGGTAATCTCCGATCCCGGCTACAGCTCCGTGAATGTAGCCAAGCGCTGGTCCAGCAGCGAATTCAAGGCTTTTCTTGCGAACGTCAAAAGCGCCGCTGCGACGGCTCGAAGTGCCTACGACAACACGAACGAGGCGGCGAGCCGGAAGCTCTGGCGGCAGATTTTCGGTTCCGACTTCGGCCAGTGAGCAGTCATGACGGACGCCCCGAAAAAAAACGATCAATCAAGCGAATATCCAGGTTCGCTTCTGTCGCCGCAGGCAATGGGGGGTATTAACGCCGGCAAAGGATTCGATTTCCAGACGCGTTATGCCGCCTGCAGAGTACCCGTGTGGCTGCTTGAGACGGCATTCCATCAACTTTTGTTCGAGGGCACAGGCGACATAGACGTTCGCTACACGGACAGCGGAAAATCGTCCCGAATCCACATCCAGGTGAAGGATCACGACGTTCAGCCAGCCGAACTTAAAGGCGTGATCGAACAGTTCAGACGCATGGATTCCGACCTGCCCCATACCTACAAGTGTTTCACTCTCGTGTGTCCCTCGCTGTCTCCGGCCATCAGATCCATTGAGACCGGTCTTGCCCGGTTTCGCGGCGCGAAAGCGTTCTACGACGACAATCCGACCGCAATAGCTCCTACAAAGCAGGAACTAGACCAACGGCTGCGCAACGCTGGACTAGGCGACTACATCGAGTTCATTCACGCAAAAGTGCATTTCGACGTCGGCCACGGCGACATGCACTACGACGACCGGGCGTTGGGTCAATTCGTCAACCATTTGTTGAGCCATCCCGACTACGCCGAAAAAGTTCGCGCAGTGGTACTCCCTGCTTTCGCCGAGACGCTGCGCATGATAGGCGCCCGCAAGGGCAGCGTTATCGAAAGGGCCGAAATCGAGAAGCTTCTTCAGAACGCGGTCGCGGCGGGGATCACCGGGGAAAAAAAAGTGACGCTGTGGCTTCAGAACTGGACGAGTGAAACGTTTGACGTTCCCGCGGACTATGCACTCGACTGGTCGCAGCATTTCGACCGGCCCACACGAAGAGTGCCGTCGCCCGAGGCTTGGAACAACCAGCTCCTGCCCGAGCTTTACGCTCTCAAGAAGAAAATACTTTCGGAGCGCAAAGAGCGCCTCGTGAGGTTCCGCGGCAAATGCACTCTATCTGCAGGTGTCGCGCTTGGAGCCGTCTTTCCCACCGTTGGCGGTTGGGCCTTTGAAATACCTCAACCTCCCTCGAAAGAGGACTGGCGATCGGACGCCTCGCCAACCAGTCCTTATGAGACGAACACGGAGACCGTTGAAGGTTCGCATGACGGGGCGGACATCGTTCTCGGCTTGAATGTAAGAGGCGACGGCCGCCCGGACATCGTGAAGTATGTAGAAAGCACCGGCAATCTTCCTCGGGCATTTGTTTTCATTTCGCCGCCATCCCAGGGAGCGCAATCGATCCGGGGGGCAGGGGATGCTGTCGCCTTTGCGCAGGCAGTTCGGGAAAATCTCGGCCAACTCTTGAAGAAATACAATCTGCGCAAGACCCGTATGTTTGTTTATGGGCCCTTCGCCCTCGCTGTTCTTCTCGGGCAGCAACTGAGTTCAATCGGAGAAATTCAGCTGTTCGAATATCAGGACCCTGGCTATGTTCCCAGCTGTTCTTTGCGTACGTAGCCGTACTGTGCACCATAGAAGAGGACGCAGGTTTTAATGGCTAGCATCGACCAAGTACAACCACAAAGGCTATACCGCTACCGCTCCCTCGAAAAGTTCGACAGAGAGCTTCAAGCATTGGAGGAGAATTATCTCTACTGCGCCCAGTACACCACCCTCAACGATCCTATGGAAGGGGTTTTCCGGTCAAGCAAGGTGTTCCGCGAGAGCAGCAACTACAGAACTGCCAGAAGGGCGATCGTCGATAACAAAACCGAAATCGGAATGTGCTCCTTTAGCGAGGTGCACGACCACGAGCTGATGTGGGCCCACTATGCGGACCAATACAAGGGCATCTGCATTGGCTACAGTTTTGCAAAACTGCTCGACAACTTGGATGACAAAGTCAGTTTTGTCCGCATGTACTACAACGAGGCAGTCCCCATCGTCCGTCACAACCGGCAGGAACCCGACGACGTTGCAAAAATGGTTCTCTCTTACGAGAATTACAGGTGGCTTTACGAGCGCGAATGGAGGATGTTTGCACCACTAGGCAAGGCGGATTACGGCGATAAGTCGTGCGTGACCCACGTCTATCTTGGCTCCCGGATTGACCCTGCCAAGCGCGCCAGACTAATCAGAGCGATGAAATCATTAAAGATTACAACCGATGACATGAAAATAGACCGGTATTCGATAACCTTCGAGTCGGCATAGTAGTGCGTCGGAGGAGGCTCCGAAGATCGCTTCCGGTTTTGCTGAAATCCAGCCATAAAAGATCATGGAAAATGACTATCAACAACGCTACGACGTAGCACTCTCATTTGCGAATGAGGACCGAAAGTACGTCGAGAGGGTGGCGAGAGGTCTTTTTGGATCGCGGTGCCCGCGTGTTTCATTGGCTGGCACGGGGACGAATTGTCGGCTATGCGTAGAAGTCGCGGCATTGTCGCGGACGAAGCCTCGCCGCGCGTTATATTTCTTCGGTCCAATTGACCGAAATTCAGTCCAACTTCAGTCCAAAACGGACCATTTTTCGGGTTAATTTTGGTAGGTTAGCGACGTAAGGACAGTTGAATCATCGTGATTTATGGAGCGGGCGATGGGAATCGAACCCACGTCCGAAGCTTGGGAAGCTTGCAATCTAACTCAAAAAACGCTGGATTGGCGGCATTTTTGCGATTTTCGGAGCGCCTTAATTGGAAAATAATGGAAAATGAGATTGGTTGCAGAGGCCAGGTTTGAACAGACCGGTGGTTGAACTTTGGTGACGCTGTTGCCGCCTCCGCACGCCGCCGGGCAGAATCGTGGCGGCCAGCATCAAGAGGCTCAGCGCCCAGAGTCTACGGCGCTTCTTGTCGAAGCCCGTCCCCAGAACGCAGGCCATCAATTCCAGCGGCAGCCACGCGGCGTAGAGTCTTGCTCCCTGCTCGTCGGCAGGCTCGGGACTCTCCCTGGCAGCGGGCGTGCACAATTTCAGAGTCGTGCCGTAGTTCTTGCCTCAAAAAAAACCGTGCCGACGACAGAACTCGCCGACACGGTTTTTGTATGCAGTCGACTTTTTTTTGGCTAAGCAGCGCACCCAGTTCTCTCGAAGCTTGGTCTCAGCCGAGCTCTTCGGCTCGGATTAGTCGAAGTTAACGATCCCTGTGCCACAGCCAACCTGCTGAATCCAGACGTTTTGAATCCCTGGAGTGACGGGGTCAAGGTCAACGTCTGAAACGATCATTTTCGCGGTAAAGGACTCGTTGTTTCCGTCTCCCTGCCTATAGAAATCGGCCAGTAGCACAACGGTGTTGTCACTCGTCGTGGCTGTTTTTAAAGTCTCGGTCGCTGCGCCGGTGCACTTGAAGGTCGTGGAGAGAAGCAGGCCCGCTGTGTCCCAACGGATTCCCTGGCCTGCAAGGCAACCATTCAGCGGGCCCTCGAGGACGGTGGCTGTACACTTGAACGAACCTCCGGAGTGCACGAACGTTGTTCCGGGAACGTAGGCACCGCCCCCTGTCAGGGTCGCTGCACCGGTGGGGAATCCGGAGATGTTTGTAACGTTGAAGCCAAATCCGTGCTTCGCTTGGGCAGAGACCTTGGTTGGCCCGGTTAGAGCTCCACCGCTTAGAAAGAACAGAATTGCGACGAGCGCGGCCGTGGGCACCGATAGCGGCGCGCTCCGATTCCAGAACAAAGCTAACTTGTTATTTCTCAATGCTTTCTCCCTCTTGGTCAAATCAGATAGATTTGGTTAAGGACCTCGATGAGGTCCCTCGCCAGTGATTCCTAGATGGATGGACTTGCCAACGCTTTCGTTGGACGTGCTTACGTTTATCAAGACCGGAGCGGCGCCTCTCATATTCCAAGTTCTTCCGCATTTTTGACTCTCTTTATGCGTTACAGAAGAGCCGCCGCCGAGAATAAAATCACCGTTGAGCCGGTTCTCACAAATGAAGTATCACTGACGGTGGAAATTGAACAGCCCCAGCGGCTTTTCACTGAGCAGTCAAAAATGGACGGGCAATGCTGAAAGCAAAATCTCTGGTTCAACGAAGGAGACCGATACGGCGCACAATGTCTTGAAAGTGCGCGTCCGAACGGAGAGGATCGAAGCCCGGCCGCAGCAGGACACCTGGGTTAAATCGCTCTTCGTAGCCTTTTTTAAGCCACGTAATCGCTTGACCTGTATCCCCCAGAGCTACATAGATCACGGCAATCTCCGAGGCAAGCGAATGGCTAGGGTTTGAACGCTTCTTGAGATCGCTTAGTAGGTTTTCCGCTTCGCTCCTCCTGCCGGATGCGACGTAGGCTCGAGCAAGATTCGCTATGCATGTCGGGCTACCACCAGAAAGCTGGACAGCTTTTTGAAGTTCTGCGACCGCCTCATCGTTCATGTGTTTTTGGAGATAAGCCTGGCCGAGGTGATTATGTGCGAGACCAAAATTCGGATCCATTTCGATGGTCTTGCGGCTCTGTTGTATCGATTCGTCATAGGAATGCGCAAGGGCGAGAAGCTCCGCCAAATCGGCATTAATGATAAGAGAGAGCGGATCCAAGCTTTTAGCTTTTCTCATTTCTGCGAGAGCTTCGTCATACCTATGCAATAGAGCTAAATGCCAAGCATACCAATGGTGAGCGGTGGCGTAGCCGGGGTTCAGTTCAGTCGCCCGCAGAAATTCCTTTCCGGCGGAGTCCAAATCCCAGTCGAAGCCATCCAAGCAAAATGCGAGCGAGTTGTGGGCTTCGCCGAGCGCGCTGTCCAATTCCAGAGCTTTGATCGCTGCGGCCTTCGCTTTGGGGAGTGCCTCCTTGGGGGTCATCACCGCATACTGCCAATCTCCCAACAAAGCATAAGTGTCGGCTAACCCAGAATACGCTTGGGCGTATTTCGGGTCCTCTTCGATTGCCTGATTGAAATAAGCTAGGGCAACCTTCAAACTATCCGCCGTTCGCTTGTTCCAGAAGTAGCGCCCTTTGAGATAGGAAACGTAAGCTTCTGGATTAACAACCTTTACGCTTTTCAGCGCAGCCTGTTCCTGGGGGTTCAAACTGATCCGAATTTGGTCTGCAATGGCTCTAGCCACCTTGTTCTGGACCGCCAAGGTATCACGCAATTCCCCTTCATAGCTCTGGGACCATAAGTGTTTGTCCGCAGAGGCTTCGATCAAACGCGCCGTTATGCGGACCTGGTCGCCGGAGCGGAGCACGGTACCTTCCACCACGGCGTCCACGTTTAGTTCGCGGGCGATCTGCGGCAGAGGCTTACGTGCATGTTTATAGGCCATCACTGAAGTACGCGAGATCACACGCAACGCGCTTATTTGGCCGAGGTCCGAAATCAATTCGTCGGTCATACCATCAGTGAAGTAATCCTGAGACGCATCACTTGAGAGGCTTTCGAACGGAAGAACCGCTAAGGAGCGAATGATAGGGGACGGGCGGTTCCAGGAATGAAGCTTCCAGGTGACGAGAGATGTCATCACTAGGAGCAGCACGAACACTGATGTCTTCCACGCAAGTGACGACAGAAAATGTTTGGGCATTGCGAGTTTGCCAGCGAGGTCCTGGCGATCACGAGCTTCTGCCGCGGGTTCAGGCCGAGTGGCGACTTCCGAGCTGCGCACGGGGGATGCGTCGGCAAGCTTGACTTCCGCGAGGAAGCGGTAGCCGCGACGGGCGACGGTTTCCACAAAGCGCGGATTCTCGGCAGAGTCGCCGAGGGCCTCACGGATTTTGTTGATTGTTTTGTTGAGCCCGTGGTCGAAATCCACAAAAGTGTCTGCTGGCCAAAGTCTTTTCTGAAGTTCGTCGCGAGTTACGACCTCGCCGGAGTGTTCCAGCAGCATTACCAGGACCTGGAAGGGCTGTTCTTGAAGGCGAACTCGTAGGCCGTGCTTACGTAATTCGCCACTCCGAAGATCTACCTCGAAAACCCCAAAATGGAGCGGCCCGCGAAGCTGATGGGCTTCTTGCATGGAGAGGTATTCCCAACTGGAACGCGAGTGTAGCACCCGGCCGAGCTCAAGACAAAGCGAAGACAGGGGACAAGATATGCCAACCCTCGTATCAACTTCAACTTAGCAGGGGACCCACTCTCCTTAGAGGAGGGATTCTCCGTCCATTGCCATTTTTTTGCTGAAGCCTCAACGTCGCACCATGCGCCACCAGGAAGTTCGCGGTCGTCGAACTGAATCTCTCTCGGCGGGCAGGGTTCGTGCCGAAAAGGGGCACGAGGCAAAGTGGAGGTGATTTTTGGAATGTCGAACAGCTCTCCGCTGCAGTCAGTGCCACCAAGCCATCATCAAGGGCGAAGGCTTTGTCCGCTTCAAGGTTCCAGGAACGGAAACCTACCAGTTCTTCCATTACAGGTTTCGACTGGGAGACTGCTGGGAAAGCCACCTCAATGAGCGCAAGCAAAGCTTGGGTCCTTGGTAGTCGTTTGCCCCTTCGATCAAGCAACTTTTCTATGCGCATTTGGAGACGACGATGACAGAACAGAATTCTCCCGGAACTTTTGAACACGAGATCTTGCCTCATCTGGATGCGGCTTACAACCTCGCCCGTTGGTTGACGCGCAATGAGCGGGACGCAGAGGACGTTGTCCAGGAAGCATACTTACGCGCTTTCCGATTTTTCGCTGGCTTCCGCGGCGGCGATGCGCGTGCGTGGCTCCTGAAAGTTGTCCGTAATACTTGCTATACCTGGTTGCATTCAAACCGGCAACTGCACGACGCCACCGAATTTGACGAGAACCTTTTCCCTCCGGATTCTCGCGCTCCCAATCCTGAAGAAGCTGTGCTCCAAAATGACCAGGTCACTCTGCTGCGAAAGGGGCTGGAGAAGCTCCCACCAAATTTTCGTGAGGTTCTCATTCTGCGCGAACTCGAGGGGATGTCCTACAAAGAGATCGCAGATATCACAGGCATGCCTGCAGGCACTGTGATGTCGAGCTTATCGCGTGCGCGGGGCCGCCTTCGTCAAGTCCTGACAGATTCTACGAACGGAGATACGGTGGCAAGCTCACGGCGAATGGCAGCTGTTAACACATGAGTACGTGGGTGGGAATCATCAGTGATAGAGGAATTCCAACTTATGGCGACCGGTTGGCATATTCAGAAATTGGAGCAAGGTTATGAACCAGCGTTTATCAACATGTTTGGTGTTCGGGGCTCTTTTGCTGGGGCCGTGTACGGCCAGCAGTCAGGAGACGAACTCAAATATGGCGCGAAGGACGATTCTCAACACGCCATCGTTGCAGGAAGAGGACTCTTCACGTACCTCAGGCCGGAGTGGTGCCTCGGTTTCCGTACGGGAACTGCGTATTCCGGAACGAGCAAGTAAAGCGTACAACAAAGGGATAGACCACCTGACCAAAAATGATCCGGCAGGCAGCCTTGTTTATCTCCGACGTGCCGTCTCCGAATTTCCCAACTTTTACGAAGCTTACTATGTGATGGGTCTAGCTCAACTGAATTTAGGGCATGAAGAAGAGGCTCGACAGGCGTTTCAACAATCCATCGACGCTAGTGGCGGCCATTACGCCGAACCGCTCTTCGGCATGAGCGCACTTCTTTGCAATCGGCGAGAATTTACCGACGCTGAGCCGATCATCCGAAAGGCTTTGGAGCTTGCCCCAGGCTTTGGCCCGGGCCACTTCATACTAGCTTGGGCACTGTTTGGTCTGAACCGCATGAACGAAGCGGAAAAGAACGCTCATGAGGCGTTAGTGCGAGATCCCAGGCTCGCTCCAGCTCACCTCCTGTTAGCGAACATCTACAACATTCGGACCGACTATTCGGCAGTGTTGGTTGAACTCGATGCTTATCTCAGACTCACGCCGGACGGAGCGTTGAGTGACCAAGTACGACTGGTCCAAGAATCTCTTAAACGGAAGCTTGCTGGGTCCATGATCATTGTTGCGGCAACGCGGGCAAAACCTTGAGCTTAAATCTCCTTGTTCGATGCGGTTTGGAATTTCGAAACATTTTATTGTCCTCAGCGTGTAAGACTACGCATGCTCTCGGATAATTCCCTCGGATAATTCCGCCGATCCAGGGATGTTTAGGAGGCGGGAATAAAATTGTGAGTATTTCGGTTGCCAAGTTATGAGCGTTTTTCCCAACGGACCCACGTAGAGAAGGAATTGACGAAAACGACTCTACCAGACCTTCCGCTTCATCAAACGCTCCGGTTGAGATGATCTGGGCCCGGTATTTGAAGGTATTTATGAAGTTAGGCTTGTCTACTCTTGCGCTGAGTGCTTTGGCAACTGCCGGAAACGCGCAGAATGCGTACCAAGGCAAGTTCACGCTGGCAGTTGAGACTCACTGGGAAGGTGTCGCGCTGCCGGCGGGCGATTACACTTTCGCTCTCCCATCCAACAGCGCTCCTTACAGACTGTACATCTGGGGACAGGGAGTTGGCGCCATCATCACGGCGACTACAGCCGATCAGAGAGTTGTTTCTGAACGCCCGCAGTTGAACCTAGTGGACACCGCGGTTGGGTACACCGTCCAGACCTTCGAGGTCCCGGAGCTAGGAGTGACCTTCAGCTACTTGGCGCCCACGCAAAAACAGTTGGGACACAAGGAAGCTCGTCAAAAGGCGGTGCCACGGACCGCGCCTGCATCGCAGGTCAGTGAAACCAAAACTTCCATCGAAGTTCACACCGCGGGTCGCTAAGGAAAGAAGTCATGCAAGTCAACGCAACAGCTACGTACAGAAGGATATTCGTTTCATCTCTTGTAAGGCCCCCTGTGGTGAAACTGCGTAGCCTAAATTGGGATGCGCGTCCCAACACGGAATGCATCTCGAAGAAGGCTGCGCCGCTAGTCTCTGCTAAAGCCAGCGATAAGTTGAGCGAAACGGAGGCTATCCATCGAGCCGGGGATGGCGATGCGGTTGCATTTGAATGCCTTTACCGGTTGCATAGCCGCCGCGTGTATGCGGTGTGCCTGCGCATGGTAGGAGACACGACCGAAGCAGAAGACCTGACTCAGGAAGCCTTTTTGCGCCTGTTTCGCAAAATTCACACATTTCGCGGCGAATCGGCCTTCTCCACCTGGCTCCACAGACTGGCGGTTAACACCGTGCTAATGCATCTCCGCAGAAAGTCTCCAGCAATCATCTCGATCGAAGCGACTCCCGATCCCGACGATGAAACCACGTCACCAAGCATCGATATAGGGGCGCCTGACTTGTCGTTGGAGGGATCGATTGACCGAATAAACCTCGAGCGCTGCATTGAGCAGTTGCCCGTGGGCTACCGCACAATATTTGTCTTACACGATATCCAAGGATATGAACACGCAGAGATTGCCGAAATATTGGGACGCTCGGTAGGCGACTCGAAGTCGCAGTTACACAAGGCCCGCATGCGGCTCCGTGAACAGCTCCACGAACTCCAACGTGACAAGGCCCGCGATGAGCGCCTGGCAGCAGCCAAAGTGCGTTCCCGATCCAGCGAGGCTTCGCTCCTTTAGCGCCCAATCAGTCCGAAGGACGACAGGTGTTCTCGATGTAAGTTTCCTTTCGGGGATCGACCTTTTCAAATATCTGCCTGACTCCTGCCCGGAGGCACTTAAGAAGGACAGACGTATTGAATTGCAGTGCCGGGCATCTATTTTTTCGGACCGAGCAGACAGGCAGAGTGAAGAATCGGCAAATCGCGATATTACTGCCGCCAAGACTGATCAAAGAATGGGCAGACGAAGAGCCGTTGCCCGAGGAGCCGCCGAAGATCTGTGGCGCGGTGGATAGGCCTCATTAATGAACCGCTCTGTGAACCGGTCGCGTGGGTGCTCCCGGTGGGAACAATGTTTTTCTCGCTCTGGAAATAGTAAGAGGAAACGAACTCGAAGACGAAGATAGACTCTTACGCCTCCAGGTCTTGGAGAATTCTGTATTGCGCGACATCGAAAAGAATTCCGGGATTGATACGAATATCTGAGCGCGCCGAAGCGACCAAGGTGCTTGATGGAATAAAGGAACAAGGAGTTCAGTCATTGTTGTTGTTAAGCGTGTGGGTTTCCGAAGTCTCAAGTGGGGACCAAATAGCTTGGCCCTTCGCGGGCACCGAATTCATGTGTCGAGCGTAGCGGCGAAATGCGGGGCGAACGTCTTCGAGTGACCGTGCAAATGCACAATCTAAGTCAAGAAAATAAGGAGAAAGAAATAAGTGCACAACAATTGCAGTGAGAAGTTCTGGAGCGGCAGAGCCGCTCGCAGCATCATCCGTGGAACGCTGGCGGCCCTCGCCGTACTGGCCCTCTCCGGAATGGTTTACGCGCAAGAAAAAGATCAAGACAATCAGGAACAGACTCATTTCAGCTCAATACCGAGCCCAACCACCACCATCCCGCCGCCCGCGGGAAACTCTGCATTCCTGTTGGGCCACGGTGTCGGCACGCAGGGCTATGTTTGCCTGCCCACAGGCGTAGGCGGCGCTTCCTGGACCGTAAACAACGCTCGCCCCGAAGCCACACTTTTCACGCGGGTTTTCGGGGAAGCGGTGCAAATCATTACCCACTTCCTCAGTCCCGTCGTAAATCCCAACGATATCGGACCGAAGCCGTCACGTTTCGGCGACGTGACGTGGCAGAGTTCCTTCGACAGCAGCCGGGTGTGGGCACAAAAGCAAAAATTTGTTACTGCGGGAACTGAAGCCAGTTGCCCGAATAGCGGCGCGATTGACTGCCTCCTGCTCCAGGTGATCGGCTCCGATGAGGGACCCACCGGCGGCAGATTGCTGACCAAGACCACTTTTATACAACGCCTTAACACCAACGGCGGATCTGCCCCTGCGACAGGTTGCCTGGTGACCGGCGACGTGGGCAGGCAAGTTCTCGTGCCGTACTCGGCCGACTACTTCTTCTTCCGCGCCGACAACTAAGCACTTCCCCAGCCCGGCGATCATTCGGGTGGTGCACGCGAAGTCGCATCAGTATCAACGGTCTTCGCGTGCGCGCCCGGTGGTCACGGTAAAAAACGACTTCTGGGAACCGTCGTGTCGCAATTCGTCAGCGCACGCTGGACATCCACCATGAATCTGTCCCTGGCGTGATTTCTTGCGGGAGCGTGTTCACGCTCATCCCCGCTTGCTTGTGCACCTGTGCGCTTTGTCGCGGTAGGGACGGGGATTGCTCCCCGCCCCCCGCACGGACCCGGACGGGCGCGATTAACGCATCCGGTTCTTATCGCGGGGAAGATGTGGACAGACAGAGGATCTCATGAACACCCTCTATAACCATCTCACATACGCGATCCAACTCACGGGACACGATACGCCGGTACTGAGCCCGGTTCGTGTTTCGTTGGATCTCGTTCCCTTTGACCAGAGCCCTTCCCTCCATCCCCTCCGCGACGGTTGGCTGTCCCGTCTTGTTCGGGAACTTCGCGGGTACTACGACTCTGTACGACTGCCTATGTTCGTGCATCGTCAGATTACGTCCTTGGACTTGCTGACGCGATCCGCCCGACCTCTGGCGGATAAACACAGGCTCTCCCGGTTCTCGCGCAAGTTGTTTCTGTACATGCTCAGGTTCTTTGACCGCGCAGGGTTCGGTAGTCCCTCACGCTATCGGGACCTCCGATATGGCCTTCCACTTCCTCCTACGGTGTCGGCACCCTGGAGTAAGGTACTTTCGCGGCTCGATGGCTGGCCTGTACATGCCTTTGTCAACGCTTCAAGGTTGGCCTCACGGCCAACCGCACATGACTCAAGGTCGGTATGGTTCGTTAGACCTTTACCGTATGACTCTTTCATTCACAACAACCTGCCGGTTTAGCCCGGCGCTATCCGAAGGAGAGCCGAAGAAATGCGCCTATGGGGAGTCCGATGGGCACCGATCATGCGAT
>WNGP01002196.1_pt1 | contig 16319 bp, 15 predicted proteins | sample 5407671 | NCBI WGS metagenome assembly WNGP01 (sample SAMN13153381, study PRJNA577476) | soil metagenome | isolation source: 40 cm soil or saprolite under Garry oak tree replicate 2 | place: USA:California | collected 2016-06-15 | reverse complement strand
CGTGATCTCCTGAATAGATGATCGATCGGTGGGATTCGCCTGCAGGAGCAGCGCATCTTGCTCGATCTTTGTCAACCACCCGGTAATATTCGTGAGGGCTTTATCCATCAGAGCTCCATGCTGGCGCATCGCATTTGTTGCATCTTTCAGGCTCAGCGCCAGAGAAGCATGTTCTTCTGCATCGGCCACAAAGCCGTGTCCGCCCAGCAAACCGAAACCATCCCCCGTCACGGTCACATTGCGCTGGGTACACTTTGCTGCTAGCGGTTGGTAGTGTGCTCCACGCGTGCCATCAATAATATCGAGCATGCTTTGCGTCACACATCCAATGGCGACCGTATCCCGGCTGGCTGAAACGCTTTGCAGCACTGAGGCCTGGATATCCAACAGGCGCGCTTGTTGCAATACGCCGATCAGAAACCCAATCTTGCCAGGTGTCTTGGGAAAGCCGACGAGCAAATGCTGGATATGCTGAAAAGCCTGGACGGGGAAAGTACCGGCGAGGATCACCTTGCCTGCAGGCGCATTGACCACTCCTTGTTCCTGGGTGATCTCCAGCTTATCTCCAACTGCGAGCAAATTGCTGCTCGTTGCTCTATAAGTTACAGACCAGCTTTGATTCTTACCTGTCAGACTGCCCAGGCCCGTGACGGCCTCGGTCTGATCGTTGATGATCCAGGCGTCGTAATTATAGCCAGCGGGAGGAGGCTGAAGGTGCTGGATGTCGATATGGAGGGAGTTGGTTTGCCCGCCAGGATCATTCTGATTCGCAAAAAACGTCACTTGTCCACTGGCACTCGACACGGCAGCGCTCTTCTGTGCGAGTAACATGACGCCTATTGCACCACCGATAATCACCAGCAATCCGACCAGTGAAGCAATCAGCATGATGCGCTGCCTTTGCTTGCTCCGAAATCGACGCATTAATCCCGGTCGTGGACCGTTGGCCGGGTTCAACGGCTTATCATCGGTGAAGTCACGTAACGAGTGCGGGATAGAGGACTGCTGTGTCGAACGCGGCGACCCGGACATATAGTCAGTTGAGGCTGACCCGTTGCTCCGGGCATGCTCAGTGAACTGCTTGTCCGCCATTGACGCTCCTGCGACAAAGGGTTGATGGGTCTGCATACCAGGGGCTTCGGAAACGACAAACGGCAACCGGGTTCTATTCGTTGGAGCCAAAGTGTTATGATAGGCGTTGGCAAAAGCGCCTGGCTGTTGGTATCGATGAGCCGGGTTCTTGGACAATGCACGAGCCAGGATACTATACAGGCCAGGAGGTAGATCGCTGCGCCACCTGGTCAGCGGTGGGAGAGCGCCATACAGGTGTTGTTGGGCAGTTTCATCCGGTGTGCTGCCCTCAAACACAGCAGAGCCCGTCAAGAGGTGATAGACTAGAGCTCCAAGCGCGTACACATCGGTAGCGGGACTGGCCGCCTTGCCGATCAGTTGCTCTGGAGCGCATCCTTCGCTCCACTCAATGAACTGGTTTCTGGGTAGTTCCTGTATGTTTAGTTCGAGTAGACGCCTCACACCCACGTCCGCTACAACCAGTTGCCCGTCGAGCCGGATGAAAATGCTGTCAACCGAAAGGCTGCCATGGATGACCGAATGCTCATGAGCGTATTCCAGAGCGGTGGCAATCTGATCCACGTAGCGCCCTATAGTGAATGTATTCAGCATCCCATTCTTGTCGATACGACTACGTAGCGAACGGAGTGGAATATGAGGTGAGACCAGGTATGGCAGGCCACGAAAAACTCCAAAGTCAACGAGGGGGAGAATATAAGGATGCTGCAAGGCGGCAATCTGGCTGGCCTGGTACTGAAAGTGTTCCAGGTATCCCTCGTGCTCCTTTGGAACCGTGTATATTGGCCATTCCAGAAAGCGCACAAGATAAGTGGTTGTCGCATCAGCGTGTGCAAGAAAGGTGGGTCCTATCTTGCTCTGTCCAATGAACCTCTCCAAATGATAATTCCCCAGGGCTGTTCCGGCCAGCTTGTCATATGATACGTTCTTGATCATGGATTTATACCCCCCTCATAACAAATCGAGGACCATCTATGTAGTAATACGCATGTGCCACACTCTAGTAACTGGACCGGACTTTTTATGTATATTGAAAGTAGAAAACGAAATAGCCGCATTTTCTAGCTATAGAAATAAAAACAGCCACACTACTGTGAATGGATCCTTTTCCATGATCATCAGGGAAAGATGCCGCTTTTATAATCGGCCAGGATCTCATTGGCCGCACGAGCCCCCTCTTGCGCTCCTCCTTCCATAAAGCCCTGGAAGTTGATCGAACAGTGTTCGCCCGCAAAATGGATCTTACCCTGGCGAGCCTTTTCATAACCGCTGAAGAGCGTATATTGTCCGACCAGCCAGCACGCGTAGCTGCCGAGGAGGTTGGGATCGATACCCGGGTGGCTTAGAGTCGCTGTGCCGTTGTAGTGAGCGGTTGCTCCCGGCCAGACCTCCTCCAGCTGCTTGAGGAAGTTCTGAGCGTACTGCTGAACCAGCGGATCAGAGCTATTCGAGTACGGTCCATTGGGCTGAAACGAGGCGCCTATGTTACCGCCTGTATAGTCGACAATGATCCCCGTCGCACCCGGCTGTCCGCGCGTCACATCCCAGGCGTTCTGGAACCCTGCGTCGGTATAGATGTTCCCGGTACTGACCCCGGGCCACGCTCCTGTGCCATTCCAGAAGCGTGAATCAAACTGCAACTGCAACTTCGAGTTGGTGCCGTAGCCAAGTTGTGTGATAGCCGTTTGCTTAAGATTATCGAAGCCCGCCTTTTTGTAGTTCAGCGTTCGCAGGACGCTGAAGGGGATGGTCAGGATCACCCGATCGAAGGTGGCGCTTTGCGTTCCGCTGGGTGTGGAGAAGGTCAGAGTATACCTGCCGTCGCTGTTGGTGGCGATGGTCGTCATGCGCCAGTTAAGATTGATGGAACCGGCGGGCAGGCTGGCCGCAATTGCCGTGGGCAACTGCTGGTTCCCCCCAACGATGTGGTAGCGCTCATCGGAGGCGCCGAAGATGCGGAAGTTGCCCGGCTGCGGCTGAAAGCCGAGCAGATACACCAGGTTCAGAGAACTCTGTAATTTTGTCTCGCGACCGTACTCCTCATTATAGGCGACATCGAGCAACTGCCCCATATTGGAGCTGTGGCCGCCGGTGATATACTGCTCGATCCAATCGTAGAGACTGAGGTGGTCGAGCTGGTACCCCGTGGATGTGTAACTGTTGTAGAGCGTGGGGAAAGGAGCTGCCTGTAACTGGCCCTGCAGCACATTATGCACTTGCTGAAAGTCACCATCTGCAGTCTTCTGCAGGTAATACTTGTTGAAAAAGAAATAGGTGTCCTGGGAGCCACTGGGCTGCGCTTGCAAGAGATCGACGGTCTGCAGCCCAAAGCGCTGGGCCAGTTGCAGGATCGTTTTGTGGCGGGTATCGATCAACTCGCCGCACCACTCACTGGTCTGTCCATTGGCCCAACTGGTTGCGTCGGAGTGCATGCGTCCTCCTACACGCGCAGCTGCCTCGAAAATAGAGGAGCTATACCCGGCATCCTGGAGGGTCATTGCTGCGTTCAGGCCAGAGATACCGCCGCCAATAATCGCGATGCGCGGAGTGGCAGCCGCGTGGACTATAAGTTCTCGTCCGGCCAGCGTTCCAGAGAGCGTGAGGCCAGCAGCGACTGCGCCAGCCCCCTTGAGAAAGTCGCGCCGGCTGATTGCGGCAAGCCTCAGCCGACGAACCTCCTCGACAGGTATTCCCCTCATTGAAGCCTCGGCATGTTCGCTCGCGAGCTGTTGCAATGCACGTAAGAGTGGAGTTCGTGCCATCTTTCGGTGTCCTCCTGTGGTAGCCACGCTTCCCATGTATCCCATTAGAGCTAAGGGAAAGCAACCATGATTGGCCAGTGCTACAAAGGTAGCTGCTATACAATGACACTAGAAGAAACGCTCCTTCAGGGGTAGCGTTACGGGGATGAGCTTTGCAAAAAGAGTAACATATAACCTGTACCGTGTCAATTGCACCTCACCAACACTCAGGCTGTTTTCACATGGTTATTCACCATAGTATTCTGTCAACATCGCTATTGGGGAGAGCGCTTACCCCACCACACGGACTACCATGGTCTGGGAGAGCGCAAGGCGAACTATGCTGTAGAAGGCCACATACTTCCATCTAACGAGTATCCTGCCTGGGGTGGCTTTCTGTATACGGAACCGTGTCTTAAGGTGACCTTCGCAGACAGCGTGCGTGATCTGGTTCTCGTTTATAGCCAGCACCACCAGGAAATTGGGCAGGAGGGTCTCCCTGTACTGGTGATCACGCTTAAAGACAACTACTATCCCCTTGAGATTGATCTGTATTACAAAGTAGTGCCCCGGTACAACCTCATCCAGCACTGGACGGTCATTCGCAATACCAGCCAGGAGTGGCTGGAAGTAGAAGCTGCACTTTCTGCTGCCTGGCAACGTTTCAAACCCAAACGGGCTCCACAGGCCATTTAGCCTTAGCAGCCCCTTGTACCTGTTGTGCCGTTTCCTTGTTTCAAACCCAAACGGGCTCCACAGGCCATTTAGCCGTCAGCTGCAACCGGATCATGGACAGAACCCTGGATAGTTTCAAACCCAAACGGGCTCCCCAGGCCATTTAGCCAAAAGATAAGCGCGGTGTCTACCAGCACATGTTTGGGTTTCAAACCCAAACGGGCTCCACAGGCCATTTACTGATCGCGAGAGAAGCAACGAAAGCAAGTAGCTACATTGGCGAGAGCAACTTTGAATGATCTCCGTTTTGTGGCGCAAGCGCTCTCTGGCCCGAATGAGTTCCTTCTGCAAGTGGTCCAAGTCAGTGCAACAGACGTTGCCCAACTCGACACGCTTGAGGTAATTCCAGATGCCCTCGTCCGGATTGAGATCGGGGGCATAACCAGGCAGTTGCTCCAGATGCAAGAGTTTGGCGGCCCCTCGTTTGAGAAAGTCTTTGATCTCATGAGCCCGATGGATGGGCGAGCCATCCCAGATGAGAACGATCTTGCCCGAAATCTTGCGTAAGAGCACGCGAAGCGCGCCTACCACTGCCTCTGCGTCATAGGAGGCAGGACGTACTTGCATGAACAAGCGTCCATCCAAGGGGATGCCACTGATCGCCGAAAGGTGATCCCGCGTCAGTTTGACGCGCAGCAACGGTGTTCGCCCACGTGGGGCCCAGGTGCGTACCGCCATCGGCAGCAGATAAAAGCCCGCTTCGTCTACCCAGACGAGGGTGGCTTTTTCCTCTTGGGCTTTTTTTCATTTGGGGCCAGCGCTCATCCGACCACTGTTTGAGCGCCTCTTCGTTGCGCTGACTGGCTCGCTCGACCGGTTTCTGTCGGCTCCAGCCCGCCTCTCGCATCAGCTTCCCGACGTGATCGCGGTGATAGCGAATCCCAAAGGTCCGCTTGATCACTTCGGCCACCCGGCTCGCTGTCCACACATCTCCTCGGAACCCATAGGCTTCCGCTCCTTTGGCTAAGAACTCCGGGATCTGTGCCTTCTGTTCCACCGTTAACCGTGGGCTCACTCCTTTGGGTGGATGCGCTTTGAGGGCTTCTTCGCCTCCTTCTCGCCCTCGTTTGACCCAATGACTCACTGCCCCTTCACTCACACCCAACGCTGCTGCAATCTCTTGTTGTGGCCAGCCTTCCTCTTTCAATTTCCAGGCTCGTTTTCGTCGTTCTTCTCGCCAATCGGCGGCTCGACGGTGCTCCCATGCCTCCTATCGTATCACACTTGACTTCCTTCTGCCGATGTCAGTAGCCCACGAGGTGCCAGTCATGAGGGCCAAAGCAGCCAATGTTTCAAACCCAAACGGGCTCCACAGGCCATTTAGCCTCGCCCTATCTTGGGACGAGATGCCCTTTGGCAAACGTTTCAAACCCAAACGGGCTCCACAGGCCATTTAGCCATTGGCAGGGGGTGACGTTTCGCAATATCAATGTTGTGTTTCAAACCCAAACGGGCTCCCCAGGCCATTTAGCCTGATACAGATTGCTAGGACTAGGACCACAACGTAAGGTTTCAAACCCAAACGGGCTCCCCAGGCCATTTAGCCGGCGGCGGGATGGATACATACGCGCGCGTGTGGGACGTTTCAAACCCAAACGGGCTCCCCAGGCCATTTAGCCTTCCCAATTGCTTGCTTGATTGTCGCAGGTATAATGTTTCAAACCCAAACGGGCTCCCCAGGCCATTTAGCCATGAGCACATCTGAACGAAACTACGTTGGTGAGATGTTTCAAACCCAAACGGGCTCCCCAGGCCATTTAGCCGGCCTATTGCCGCTTGAATTGCCGGATTGATCTGATGTTTCAAACCCAAACGGGCTCCCCAGGCCATTTAGCCTGCTACCCTTCTAGTATAGCATAAGAAGCCGTTCTCTGCAAGCATTTGCGAGGGGCGATACTGCTCAGAGTTGACCCAAAGAAGATGGAGAGGTCAGCAGGGCAAGGCACTGGCGGAAAGGATTGAGATGTTGAGCAGTCCAGGTGCCGAAAAGCGAGGCCAAACCCATGCGAGTATCACTGCCTTTGGGACTGCGAGTGCCACCGCTGATTTTGCGTGCAATCACCAGAGGACGAACACTGCGCTCAGCCAAGTTGTTGTGGGCAGGGACCCCAGGCACAGCCACGAAGACAAACAATTCAGGGAAAAATCGTTCCACCCGTTCGCATAAGGTATGTTGGGGAGCCGTTGTGCACACAGAGGGCAGGCAGAGTGCCCAGAGTTGTCGCTCAAAGGCATGTTGGTGCGCCACACGCACGCGGTGGCGTTGGCGTGGAGACAAGCTGGGATCGAGTTCCTGTTCGGCCCAGGCTACCGCTTGCTCATAGACCGCTTTGACCTTCTTCGCCCAAGATCGCAGTTCCTCGTCCTGGGGAAAATCGTCTTTGAGGTCATGCACGTCGCGTAAGAAGTGGACCCAGCACCGTTGATGCAAACCTTGATGAATATTGGATCCGGCATAAAAATCACTGCCCAGCACGCCTTGGAAATCTTCTCCGATCAGTTGCTTGACCACTTCTCCTCCCCGCGAATGGTGGTATTCGTCATACCGGATCGTTGGGGTAGAAACGCTCCAGATGGAGCCGTTGATGCCATCTTCGCGCCAACCGGTTTCATCGGCCTGCACTGCCGGGCTGGCGCGGATCTCTGCTTTGAGGCGACTGAGCACCGGCTGCGCATGCTCCACAGTAGACGATGCAAGAGTTCCACCAGTTCCCCGCGACTTCCCTCAAAGCCGTGCAGCGTCCGCAGAACATGCTGAAGCTGGCGCAGTGGCAGGCGCATCACCGTGCGCAAATACGCGATCATCCTGGCGAGTCGTACCCCAATGCGTCCCTGTCCCAGTACCTGTTCGCAGAAGTCCACCGGCGCTTCATGCCATCTTTGGCAACCCGCACACCACCCTTTGTAAATCCGATGCTCCGTCACTTCCACCACTGGCGGAGGCGGCACATCGATCACTTCGCGGCAACGGGCCAGACTGATGCCGCCCAAGCGCAGATGACAGTCCGGACACGCCACGATGCGATGCTCGACGATTTGCGTGGGCACTGATCGCTTGCGAGCACGGTTGTACTGGGTCTCGCGCTTTTTGCGCGGCTTCTTCTCTTCAGCTTGGAGTTGCTTCTTGTTCGCCTTCACCAACGGCGGCGGTGGCGTTTTCTGCTTTTCTCGCTCCGCGATTCGCGAGTGAGCCTGCTGCAACTGCTCTTGCGTCTCTCGCAAGAGGTCCGTCACTTCCTTGAGTTGTTCCAGGGCTTCTTTGAGTTGGTGTTCTAAGCTTGCTCTCTTCTCTTCGGCTCTCATGGCTAGAGTTTATCAGAAAAGGGTCTTTCTGAACAGTCTCAGTTGCCGAGTTGCCGAAGAATGACCACTTTCCATTTGACAAGCTAAAAGCCGTTGTTTCAAGCGCCACCGGGCCAATTTTTTTAATCTGGGGAGAAATTCGGCCCGAAATAGTATTGTCTATCCTCCTCGGTTACAACTAGGGAAGAATTGGAACGCTTGCTCCTCCAAGCCCGCATCCTCCTCAAAAAATACAGAGTCTTAAAGGAAGCAGAACCATTGTAGTGCAAGAGGAACTCTTCTCCTCTGTTTCCTGTGAGACCTGAGTATAATCGAAAACGTGTTGCCCTGCCAGTCTACCTTACTGACTGGATTTGCCTACATACCGAGCTGAGAGGTCTAGTGCTTTTCTTCGCTCTCCCCTCCCCCTGGCAGCTCCCCATCTCCACCTTGACTTTGCATGTTTTACGGCTCTCGCCGAAAGCGACTGATGGTTCTACTGGATGGAGAGCAGATATCACGTCGCTTTCGTGCTTTAAGCCTAACACGCCGTCAAGGTCGTCTGGACTTCACGCTGCTCCCCTCCCCTTTTGCCTCAGCTGCTTCCGGTTGCCAGGGTGGCTCATGGCGCTTTGCTTCTGTTCGTCTTCTTCTTGCTTGCGGCAATTCTTTCCATTTGCCATAATCGCCGGGCACCCCCACCAAACATTCTGTTAGTTACAGGTATGATCATTAAAGCCTTTCTCCTCACAGAGTCCGCGGTGCAGAGGTATTTCTGCTCTCGCAAAAACATCTGTGTTGCACATTTGTAATCTGGAGCAGAGTATAAATCCTAAGCTTCTGCTGGTGAAATCTGTATAACTAAGCTATGGATGAGCTGTCTTTTAAACAACCGTTTTTCGGACTCAGCTATATCGTCATTTTCTGAATAGATGGTACTTGCCTCGATACAATTCATGAGCATTTCCCTTAAAATCTCTCTATGTGTTCATTCCTGGCATCAAAGGAAAACAGGCGAGAAAACAGAAACGAAGAAAAACCTCATATTCTCTGTCTCAGAAAACGGTCCAGAGTGTTGAAAAACTCGAAATCGTTGTGCAACAACGATGACCTCACGTGCAAGACTTCTGGATGGCTTGCACTTCGTAACGCTTTCTGTAACGATTGCGAGACGGAGGTATGATGTGATATGGCTGAGGAGAGCAGAAACCTATTTCTGAGTCGTTGAGTTGTTCTTCTCTTGTGGGAAAGGGAAGAGGCATGAACCGATCGTATATTGAACAAAAGAGCGGAAGCCACTCGGCTGTTTCCAGCGCCGCGACGACGCGCTTATCTGGCTCCTGGCTCATCATAGCCCGCGCTGTGTGGTTGGCGCTGGTCATTCCCAGCCTGGGACTCTTTGTTGCCGGCCTCCCAGCGTACAATCAGCTCATCCAAAGGGCATGTGGTGATACCGTGTCGTGTAACACCGTCGCCGGGGTACTTACGGCAAAGGAAATCCAGGCGCTCACTACCAGTGGCTTTTCTGTCAGTGCCTATGCGGCTCTCCTCATCATCTTCTTGACCATCCTCACATTCCTCTGGTGCGGAATCGGCTTCCTCATTTTCTGGCGCCGGTCTGATGACTGGCTGGCACTGTTGGCCGCCTTTTTTCTCGTGCTCTTCGGGATCACCTCCTCAGCCAATCCCGTCCTTGCGCTGGCAGTCGCCTACCCCGCTCTGGCTTTGCCTGCCGGTCTCGTGGGATTGCTTGGATATGTCTCCCTCGTGGTGTTCTTTCTGCTCTTCCCTAATGGGCGGCTGGTCCCGCGCTGGATGGGGCTGATCCTGCTGCTCGTCGTCATCACTGCCTTCTTGAGCAACTTCCCTTCCCCCACGGCACCTTTCATTGAGCAGTGGCCCGCCTGGCTGTCCTCCCTGCTGATTTTTCTCGTTCCCCTTTCAGCCATCATCGTTTCGCAAATCTACCGCTACCGGCGCATATCCACCCCTGTCCAGCGCCAGCAGACGAAGTGGATTGTCTTCGGAGTCACGATGGCAGCCGGAGTGGTCATAGGGCTCACCGCCATCGGCTTACTCTTCCCAATCGGTGGCAACGCCAATGCTTTGGGTTTAACGATCCTTGCGAATATCCTCTTCCCCATCGCCGTCCTTCTCATCCCGCTCTCCATTGGGTTCTCGATTTTGCGCTATCGACTCTACGATATCGACGTGCTGATCAACCGTACCCTGGTGTATGGCAGCCTGACTGCTCTGCTCGCCCTGCTTTACTTTGGCCTCATCTTTAGCTTGCAAGCCCTGTTCCAGGGGATGTCCCACCAGAATAACGCAGCCGCCATCGTGGTCTCGACCACGGTAGTGCAGGAGACGATGCAGCCAGCACACGCCTCGCTGTGGTTACGGCCATCTGAACACGATGGAAAACATCAGGCTTCTTGGAGAGCCAATCCTCCTGCTTCCTCTGACGGAAGATAAGCAGGGGAAAGGGTTCCTAACTCACTCGCATTTCCAGTCTTGAAGCATGAAAGGCTACTCCAATGATGGGAAGGAAAGAGCGCAGCTTTGCCCCGTTCATCCATGTGTCCTTAGAAGAGTTGGTGCCGCAAGATCACTTCTATCGGCACCTGGAGCGCACACTCGATCTCTCATTTGTACGAGCATTTGTTCAGCAGACCTATGCAGGTGGTGGTCGCCCGTCGATTGACCCCATCGTGTTCTTCAAGCTGCAACTGGTGATGTTCTTCGAGGGACTTCGCTCCGAGCGCCACCTGATGCGGCATGCAGCCGATCGGCTGAGCGTTCGATGGTATCTTGGCGTGCGCCGCTTCGGCGCTCATGGGATAGCTCCACAGGAGCAGGAGGTTGAGAGCAAAGAACCTTCTAGGGCAACTGACCTACCTGGCGCCGAAAGGCAAAGGGGAAAGTAGCATGTCAGCAAAGCGGCTAAGCGTGAAGGTATGTAACGTGAAGTGCCGCAAGCCCTGCACGCATGGTGAAGCCTGAATTGGTTGAACCCCAGGAGAAGCCAGCAATGGTGAAGAACCCTCGGTTTCCAACGGTGCAATACCACACCCGCCGCAGCATACCTGAAGCGATGACACCGTATGACACATCAGTATCCCACAGATGTGGAAATAGCTAGGAGTAGCCGAGACCTGGCGAATGCTCTCTACGGTGAGTGACCTGCAATGAACAGGTTCAAGGAAACGAACGGGGCTACCTACACGTGCTACACGTCTCATGAGTGTAAATGCGGGATCGCCTACAAGGGGAAACCCTCATGGCGACGGAGTTCCCATAGTAGCCAAATGCTCAGAGTAATGACTGAGACAGGACGAAGGGGAACAGGAATTGTCGAGTGACGAGAGATAGCAAGGAGCGCGTGATGCGAGAAACCAACACTATCATCGAACTCATGCGCGGAAAGAGGCAAGAAAGGGTTGCCATGAGAGCGGGTCTACAGACTGCTGTTTAACAGAAACCTGTACCTGCAAGCCTATGGAAAGATTGCCCGAAATGCGGGAGCTATGACACACGGAGTCACCAACGAAACACCAGACGGCATGTCACTGGAAAAGATTGATGCCATCATAGAAGCAGTGCGATATGAGCGGTATGAATGGCTTCCAGCACGACGGGTCTCCATCCCGAAGAAGAACGGGAAGAAACGCCCGCTCGGAATGCCGGTGTGGTCTGACAAACTCCTCCAGGAAGTGATACGCATGCTGCTCAATGCATATTACGAGCCTCAGTTCTCAGATCGCTCACACGGATTTCGCCCAAAAAGAGGATGCCATAGCGCGCTTCGAGAAATCTACCACAAGTGGAAAGGAATCGCATGGTTCATCGAAGGGGATATCTCAAGCTGCTTTGATAGACTCAGTCATGAACTGCTCCTCAAGACGCTTGAAGAGCACATTCACGACGCAAGATTTATCAGTCTCATGAGAAAACTCCTCGATGCGGGATACATGGAAGACTGGACGTTTAACCGAACGCTGAGTGGAGTACCACAGGGTGGAATAGTGAGCCCCCTGCTTTCAAATATCCTGCTTGATAAACTGGACAAGTTTGTAGACACCACGCTCATACCCCATTACACCAGAGGAAAGAAAAGAGAGGACAATCCTGAGTACACAAATCTCATGGATCTTTCTCTCTACCACAGAAGGAGGGGCCACGTCGAGAAGGCGGAGGAATTGAGAAGCAAAGCTCAAACCCTCCCCTCAAAGATGAGCAATGACCCCGATTTCCGACGCCTCAACTATGTCAGATACGCCGACGATTTCTTACTCGGATTTAGCGGGCCAAAATCGGAAGCAGAAGAAATCAAACAGCAACTCAAAGACTTCCTCCATGATGAACTCAAGTTGGACCTCTCAGAGGAGAAAACGCTCCTCACACATGCGAGGAGCGAAGCGGCAAGATTTCTAGGGTACCAAGTCACCACGCTGCACAATGATACGAAACGCTCAAAGCGATCTGACAGGAAAGCAACGGGCCGAAGTATCAATGGCGGAATAGGATTGCAGGTGCCAAAGGACATCCTAGAGGAAAAGTGTAAACGCTACATGAGGGGAAGGGGAGTAATGCATCGGCCAGAACTGGAATACGACAGCGATTACACAATCGTCATGACGTACCAACTCGAATTCCGAGGCATTGCCAACTACTACCGACTGGCCTACAACATGCACACACTCAAGAAATTGAGATGGGTCATGGAAACCTCATTGACCAAGACACTCGCGCACAAATTTAAAGGGACGGTGCCGAAGGTCTACGAGCAATATGGAGCAAAACTTATGGGAGAGGGCAAGGAATACAAAGGACTCCAAGCCGCTATACCACGAGAAGATAAATCCCCGCTAGTAGCAACCTGGGGTGGAATACCGCTCTCATGGGATATGAAAGCAACCCTGGAGGATGACCCACCAAAGCTCTACGGCAATCGAACAGAACTTGTACAACGCCTCCTTGCAGAGCTCTGTGAACTCTGTGGGAATGACAAGGATGTAGAAGTACATCACGTACAAGCCATGAGAAAACTCCATGAACACAAAGGTCGGCCTAAACCAGAATGGGTCAAGAGGATGATTGCCCTCAAGCGAAAGACACTCATTCTCTGGAAAAGATGCCATGAGGCAGTCGAACATGGACTCCCTATCACATGGACTCTCTTACCACTCGAAGAAGTTTTTAAGCGGAGACAATTCTAGAGAGCCGTGTGCGTTGAAAGGCGCAAGCACGGTTCGGGGAGGGGCAGTCGGAAAAGGAGCGACTTATGATACCACTTAACGTGTTAAGCAGGTCTAAGGGACATCGAAACCTCGCTGGCTGCCTACTCTACTACGATTTGAATGAACCGCTGCCCGACCATTCCAGTCTGACGCGCATCCGCGAACGCTACGGGGTCGATGTCTTTCGCCGCTTCTTCGACGCCATTGTGGAGCAATGCCAGCAGGAGAAGCTGGTCTGGGGCAAAGAACTCTACCTTGATAGCACCCAAGTCAACGCCAATGCCGACCTGGATTCGCTGACTCCTCGCTTTGCGGTGGAGGCGCGAGCAGCCATGCAGGCCCATCTGGCTGCTCTATTTGATGAGGAAGACGCAGAGATCGAGCAGCAGGAAGCCTCAGCAGACCGTGCTGACACGCCCCAGACAGATGCCACTTCACCAGTCGCCATCAGCCCCGCACCTCTCCCGCTACCCGTCAACCTCTCTGAAGCAGAGCAAGAGGAACTGGCTAGCGAGAAGGCGGCTCGGCACGACTGGATCGCGGAGGAAGGTCGGCAGCAACGGGAGGTGCATGGTCTCTACAAGAGGACGGCGGACTTTAAAGTCAGCACCACGGATCCTGATGCGACCCCGATGCGCCTGAAGGGTGGCGGTACGCACTTGGGCTACCAGATGCACTACGTCGTCGATGGCGGCAAAGCGCGCGTCATTCTCCAGGTACTGGTGACGCCTTCGGAGGTCATGGATAACCAACCGATGCTTGATCTGCTGTGGCGCGTGCGCTTCCGTTGGTAGCTGCATCCTCGCCAAGTGACTGGCGACACGAAATATGGCACCATCGAGAACATCAAAGCCATTGAAGACGCCGCCATCCGCGCCTATGTTCCCCTGCCGGACTGGGAACACCAGCGGCCCTATTTCGGACCCGCTCAGTTTACCTATGACGCCGAGCATGACCGCTATATCTGCCCAAATGGTCAACTGCTGCACCTCTCTCGGATGGAGTATACAGGGCAAAAAGCAGAGTACAGTGCCGACGCTGCCACTTGTAATGCGTGCCCACTCAAAGCGCAGTGTACCCCCAGTGATCAAGGTCGTCAGGTGCATCGGTCTTTCCATGCCAGCTATCTTGAACGGGTGAAGGGATACCATCAGACACAAGCCTACCAGAAAGCGATGAACAAGCGGAAAGTCTGGGTCGAACCGTTGTTTGCGGAAGCCAAAGACTGGCATGGGTTGCGCCGCTTCCGCTTGCGGCTGCTTTGGCGGGTCAATATCGAGGCGCTGCGGATCGCGGCTGGCCAAAATCTCAAACGCCTGCTCAAAAAACGAGGATGGGAACGGCACCCGTTCCCAGTAGAGGCTCTCTGTGCCTCTTTTTTGGCTGCTTTTTGGTGGTTGGCGCGTCCTGTTTGGGGGTACGCATCTGTTTGCTTGTTCATTGGTTCAGATTACTTGATGAGGAAGTCCCAGTGCGTTACACACTAATGATGAGCTTTGCAGAAGGCTTTTTCAACACGCTGCGGTCGTTTTTGAAATTGGGTATTACTTCCCAAATAAGCGTTGGGTCAATGTCGCGATAAACGTGACTTCGATAAGTAACCCCACAAAGGCTTCAATGGCAGCAACCAAGGCTTGCGGGTCGCCTGGGTGGAATTGGTCAGGGAAGAAGCCGCGTCCGTGAAAGGCGGTCATGCTGATAACGATTGCCTCATTCCAGGCAAGCTGAAGACCAAGGAGATGATAAATAGTCGCGAATACGCTTACCACAAGGGCATACGCAATAAAGCTGCGCCCTGGTTTATAGCCATAGCCTGCGAGGAGATCGAGGAAAAGCGAGAAGAGATATTGTCCAAATAGTAAATAGCGTGAATGTTCGACGATTTTTGGGGTGAAACGTAGGAAATCGGCGCGAAACATAGGAATCGACTATTCACAGCCTGGGAAAACTGCTCCCCATCTGATTTTTCCCCCCCATATGGTAAATGACCTGAAACCTTAGCCGATTTTGCCCTCAAACATGAACACTTGACCCCAAGAGTGAGCAACAGTGAGCCATCGTTTGAGAGGATGGCTCCAGAAGTGGTTCACCGCACTTGAAGGTTGTCAATTCAAGGCTGAATGGCGGACAAATTCCGCTGTCTCCAGGGAAAGTATGGGGATCGTTGATCCTCACCAGGTATAGAAACTGTCCACACCATACGTGCCCAGAGCCAGGGAAAGCTCGCCTCCGTGATGGATCTCATGTTCGAGGACATGCCAGACAATCCACTGCCGGGTGTGGGGAGGCTCTTCTTCTAGCCCTTGATCCCGTAGCCATGCCTGATGAGAGGCCGGGGGTAAAAAAAGCTGCTCCAGATCAGCGGAAGTCCAGCGGTCCAGGGCGGAGGAGATCACGTGCCAGCTCTTCTCAAACATGGCGCCCAGTGAAGCTGCCTCGTACACGGCTGGCTCGTCATTGTCCTCGTCATCGTTCCAGTCAAGGTTGGGATCTCCTTCACCCATCCATCGGTGGAACCAGTTGACGCGCGCACCGATCATATGGTCGAGAAGCTCGCCTATCGACCGGTGATGTGGTGCAAGAGGGAGGGCAAGTTGTTCGGATGAAAGCGATGCGATGGTTCGGACGAGGGCTTGTTGATAGTACTCCCAGCCATGTTTGTAGAACGTGATGAGCGGAGATGCCTGTTCTGTCATGGGTGTCTGCTCCTTGCTTCTGATGATGTGCTCCCATGAGTAGGAGCGTGAGTTGGTAAATTGGCTAACATCAGTCAATTTACCATGAGTATCATAGCACGGAAGAGGGAAAAAACTTCTTCTACCGTGCTCTTTTCTTCGCTAGGGGCGCTCATAGAGCGATTACAAGCAGTCAATTTTTCATTGCAAGAGGTTGTGTGTGTGTATGAGAGCCAATGCGCGAGACCTCCGTGCCGAACCTCTAGCCCCTTTTCCTGTGTGGACTGGTGCAAAAACGGCACGCTGACCATCCGAATTTACAACTACCGAGCACATTCATCCGCTTCTGGAGAGGCTTTTCAGGTCGTCAATGGTTGTGCTGCTCACTCTTGGGGTCAAGTGCTCATGTTGGAGGGCCAAACCTGCTCACTTCCTATGAAAATCAGAATCCTAACGCAACAGGCTCAAGCAACCTCCTTGGGAACGAGCGTCACGGCGTAGCCGAGAGCTTCAAGTTGCCGAACAGAACGTTGTGTCAGCCGCGCGCTATCTCGTTG
>WNGP01002456.1_pt1 | contig 16326 bp, 16 predicted proteins | sample 5407671 | NCBI WGS metagenome assembly WNGP01 (sample SAMN13153381, study PRJNA577476) | soil metagenome | isolation source: 40 cm soil or saprolite under Garry oak tree replicate 2 | place: USA:California | collected 2016-06-15 | reverse complement strand
TGTCTTGTCGGCTTGCCTCGGCAAAATTGAAGTAATTATTCTTCATTCAGTTGTAAACGTGCTGAATTTTTGGTGCCCCGGTAATATGCCACATTTTTCTGGCCTTGTCAACAGCTTTCTAAACCAATTTAAATCGATGAGGTCAAATTAGCCAGAACGTACTAGGTGACTATAGAGGGTTAACGAACATTACCTGACTACAGATTGAATCGCCCTAAGGGCAAACATTGACCTTGACGTTTACCCAGGCGTAATGGTAAACTACTCAGGTGTGATGCAAAACTCACATTACACACTATCCAAGCTTTGTTTGTAGTGTCGTTTTGCATGTTTGACAGTGCAGTCCACTCAAAGTACAATGATTGTCTATCTCCAACTATATTAATGGGAGGAATCAATGCGGGCCACGTTCAGTTATGCCAGCATCCTGCGTGCTGTTGGTCAGGTGCTAGATCAAGTTAGCGTGAAAAGCATCGCAATTCATGAGGAAGAGGATGGTCTCTTCATCGAAGGGTTTAATGGCGACGGTCAGCTTCAAGTGCAGATGCGTTATGACATCGCCAGTCTCTATGACCTGCTATGCAGGTCAGAGGATCAGGGGGAAGAGCGCAGTGAGCGCGTTACAGCAGAAAACGAAGGAACACTCCATCGCTTCCTCGCTGAGCACAGACGTGAACTCGTAGGCGCTTCCCGTTAATCTGACGTTCACCGTACCCTAAATCCATCTCACTAGCAGCGCTATATGTTCCTACTGCCAGTGAGATGAGAGGAGTGTTTTAACCAGATCAAAAAGCCGGGGAGTTTCCCGGTTTTTGTATATGTTGAACTTTTACTGACTTTGGTGTGTGATTAGCTGATTACTCTTGTAGCTCGTTGGCGTCACATAGCCATTGTTTTCCGTAACAACGCATGCATTCTACCACTTCGACCAGGTCGTAGCCTTTCTCGGTGAGTGAATATTCTACGCGTGGAGGGACTTCCGCAAACATTTGACGAAGAATAATACCTTCTTCCTCGAGGGAACGTAATCGTTCGGAGAGTGTTTTGGGGCTGATACCCTGCAGTGAGCGTTCAAGTTGATTAAAACGTTTGACACCGGACGCCAAATCTCGGATAATAAGTAGAGTCCACTTCCCGCCGATGATCCTGGCAGTGCGAGCGACAGGACAAACCGAATTATCGGGGGAATAAACTGGCGTTGTTAGTTCCATAGCACCATACTCTTGTACACTTAGGGTGACCGCATGGATAAGCCCTTACGTATCCCTATAAAAAACTATATCATGTTATTACGTAAAAGTAAAGCGCAGACCTCTCGACTTTGCTATTAAAGTGTGATATGCTCATAGCTACAGGATAGCAATAGCAGCTTTGGCTAAAAAAGCCCTGCTTGAAATATATCCGAGCACCTGAACAATCATAATAAATCTTGGCCTGCGCGGTTTCTCCCTATGAGAGGAGAAGATTGTGCCCGAAGAAATTGCTCTATTCATCGATTTTGAGAACATCCGTTATAGCATGCTGAATATCCAGCGGCGAGAACCTGATCCACAGGAATTGATCGCGGTAGCCCGTCGGTATGGGACTGTTATGGTAGCCCGCGCCTATGCGGATTGGTCTCGTCAACCGGAACCATTTAAGGGAAGCTTGACGGCAGCGATGATCGACCGGGTCGATTGTCCCGCCAAACAGCGAGACCGCATACGCATGGGAACGGTCCATTACACCTCTGGTAATACCCCTACGGGAACGCTGGGTCCGTCGATGGTGGTTTCTGAACAAGGAACTGGCGGCTTTGCTCCAGGCCCTTATCAACGCCAATGGCCCTCTGGACCACTCAGCAATTCTGGACCATTACCCGCGATTCAACCACAGGGCGGCGGCAATGAGTGGCCGTCGTACCAGGATGAACCGGAGCTTGGACAAGCTGAAACTGACGAGAACCTCCTGCCTGAAGATGAGACGTTAGCTGATGAGAACTATCAGCGGCAAAACCCTTCGTACCAACATCCTTATAGCCAAACTGCTCCTACTGGTCCCCTCGGCTATAGTAGTAGCACCGGTCCTTTAGGATATGCCAGTCCTTCCCCTGTTCAGTCTACAGGGAATACAGGTCACTACCCTGCCGTCAATGCAGGTGGTTCAAGTACGATTGTCCAAAGTACGGTGGTCCAAAGTACTGTTGACTTAAATATGCTGATGGATATTATTGAAACTGTCTTTGATCGTCCTACTATCTCTACTTTCGTCCTGATGACAGGCGATAAGGATTTTACACGTATCAGCGCCCGTCTAAAGCTACGTTTAAACAAAACTGTGATTGTTGTTGGTATACCAGGAACCGTCAGCCGAGATCTAATAAGCAGCGCTAATCAATTTGTGCCCCTGGTGCCCGGAGGAAGTCCTGTCGCGGCCGGTGAGAGTGGGTATGGTTCGATGTCCACGTCCGGCAATACCGGAAGCATGCCCGCTATCTCTTTAGGTACGCCTGCTGCGCAGTACCAACAACCGTACTCGATGGATGTGTTTGACCCACAATTCCTGCAATTTCTTGATTATATCGACCGCAACTGGTCCTGGCGCACAATCATCGGCGTATCCAATTTCATTGGAGATCCTGTGAATCCTAAAAACCGTTTCCGCGGTCGTCTTACACGAGAGTCTGCACGCGAGTTGCTGAATACGTGTATCCAACAAGGTATCCTCCTCGTGCAAACAGACCCATCGGGGGCCGAGGATCTCAGGCTAAATCGTGCGCATCCTGGGGTCGATGAAGTGCTCAAACAAATTGTGCGGTAGAGCGAGATATGCATGAGTCGCGCGTAGAGTTTTTGCGTCGATTGATTGCCAGCCCAAGCCCATCGGGCTTCGAGCAGCCTGTTCAGGCAGTGATTCGAGCAGAGATCGGGCAATATAGCGACGAAGTACGCGCAGATGTGCATGGCAATGTAATTGCCACGCTTAATCCAAATGGAAATCCTCGCGTCATGCTCACGGCTCATTGTGACGAGTTGGGCTTCCTCATTCGCTATATCGATGAAGAAGGCTTTCTGTATTTCGCGCCTATCGGCGGTTTCGATCCTTCAACACTGCCTGGAGAGCGTGTACTCGTGCATACGCCTGCAGGCTCTATACCTGGCGTGCTTGGCCGCAAGGCCATACACCTGATGGACAGCGATGAGCGTAGTCAAGCACCCAAGTTGGCGAACATGTGGATTGATATTGGTGTGTCCAGCAGGAAAGAGGCCCAGGAACTGGTGCCCATTGGAAGCACCGCCACGCGCGCCGCTCAACTTGAGATATTGCGTGGAGACCTGGTGGTTTCGCGCGCATTAGATGACAAAAGCGGTGTGTTCACTCTCGTCGAGGCGATGCGTCGTCTCCATGAACAGCGCGCAAGACTCAAAGCCGGCGCTTATTTTGTCTCCGCAGTACAAGAAGAAACAGGCTCGCGCGGCGTTCGCACCAGCACTTATGAGGTCAATCCCCAGGTCGCCATTACCGTCGATGTCACCTTTGCTTCCGACCACCCGCAGACCTCCAAGCAGTTATTAGGGGATGTGAAGCTAAACGAAGGTCCCGCCATAACGATCGGCGGGTTCACCAACCCGCGAGTCTACCAGTTGCTCGTAGCCGCGACAAAGGAGGCGGGAATCACCTATCAGTATGATATAGCCGCTGCCAACACCGGGACCGATAACGACAACATACAGGTTACGCGAGGAGGTGTGGCGACAGGACTACTGAATATTCCCTGTCGCTACATGCATACCGGTTCAGAGATTGTCTCGCTCAAGGATATCGAGACGACGGCGGAGTTGATAGCCCAATTTGTCCTTCTGCTCGATGAGAGTACGAATTTGATTCCCTGAGCATCAGGTCAGCCAATACCCTTCTCTTTTCCAGAGAATATTGTCTATCTGGTGAGTGTTGCCAACTTGCGCGGCAACCATGATTAGCAGGTCGGAGAGGTTGACGGCCATCTTCTTTCCCATATGCTCAAAGGTCTCCGGGTCAGAGATAGCTACATAATCCAGTTTCACTAACGGTTCAGTAGCGATCAGTTTAGCTATGGCTTTTTCAATGACAGCGGGGTGACGTTCGCCTTTTTCGATCATAGCCTTGCCAGCAAGTAACGCCTGATAGAGGATAGTTACTGCCTGGCGCTCTGCTGGTGAAAGCAGCCGGTTTTGAGCGCTGATTGCCAATCCATCGCGCTCGCGCACAATTGGAAGAACACGCAAGCTTACATCGATATTGAGGTCGCGCACAAGTTTACGAATCAGAGCTACTTGCTGCGCATGCTTCTGCCCTAAAAAGACCACATCCGGTCGCACAAGTTGAAACAGTTTCATCATAGCCGTAGCAATTCCACGCGCATAGTCGGGGCGCAGCGCTCCTTCCAAACGTTCAGCTACCGGACCGGAGGGAATGACCACGGTAGAAAAATCTGTGGGATAGAAGTCTTTAGGACGAGGAATAAATACTACATCTACCCGCTCTCTGTCTAGCAGTTGCAGGTCTTCTGTAAGATTATATGCATAGTGCGGCTGGTCTTCGTTGAAGCCAAACTGCGCTGGATTGGCAAGTATACTGACTACGCTCAACTCACACGTTTGCAGCGAGGAACGTATTAAGGTTACATGCCCTGTATGCAGCGGACCCGCCGTTGGGACAATACCCACAGTCCCGGCTATAAGCCATCCGCGTGCAGTTTCTGTCATTTCATCCAGGTCATGTATAATTCGCATCTCGTTCCTTATAAGTCATCAGTTTCCTTGAAGAGTATTGTAGTGCGCACAGCGTTTGGCGTCAACAGCAGTAACCATTATTTCTACTTTGTTCTTGCACCATCTATATAACCACATCTGTAAAACCCGGCTCTAAGGTTACAGAATTTTTCATCATACTTCTTAGAATACTTCCAATACAATGTCAGGCAACTAAGAGCCCAGCTCGTGAGTACTTTATGTCAGCACTACCCAATTGGCAGGGCTGTTGCAAGATCGGAAAAACCAGGCAGTCAAACAGGGGTCAAGGGGACGGTAGTCCCCTTGCAGGGTGCGGGGCAAGGAAGCCTGGGAGGCTTCCAGGGACCGCTTACCTCCCCTCTGCGCGCCGCCGCAGGCGGCAAAAGAGCCTTTGCAACAGCCCTGACCCAATTGGCTGGAAAATGGCGTGAATTATGGTAAGCATGCTATACTACAGGAGATGAAGGAGGCTCTCTATGCAGGAAGAAGTACGTACACGTTCTAATAGTATTGGCCGAAACATAACTCGCTTATTAGGGCTGGGGTTCACAGGTACGCTTATTTTTACCGCAATTGTTGACTTACGACATATATTAGACACTCCCCAACGGCTGGAAAGCCCACTGCCCGGAGAATCCAATTACTATAAATGGGGACGTGGTCATATTTTCTATAAAGTGCTGGGAATGCCAGATGCCCCTCCCTTGCTTCTCCTACATGCACCTGAAATAGCCGCCTCAACTTATGAGATGCGCAAGATTATGGAGCCGCTGGCACAGCACTACCGTGTCTATGCTCCAGATCTGCTGGGGTTTGGCCTTTCAGATCGACCGTCAATAGATTACTCGGCTGAAATGTACGTGGATCTCTGCCGGGATTTCCTGACCGATGTTATAAAACAACCCGCAACGATAGTCGCAAGCAAAATAAGTTGCAACTATGCAGTGACAACGGCAGCAACTTCCCCAGGGCTATGTACGCGTCTCGTGTTGATTTCACCCGTGGCGCTGGAAGGCATACAAGAAAAAACGCTATCAGAAGAAAGTTCTCGCTTACCTGTGCTCATTGGAGATATCGCGATCCCTATCGTAAACGCCTGGTCCGAATTGCTGCAGACAGCGCCGGTGAAATGGCTGCTGTATCCGATACTCAGCACGCGTTTTGCGCTCCGCTATCTACTGGCAAGGCAAGATACTCGCTTAAGCACTGCCGATCTTGATTATTTTTATGCAACCACACACCAATTTGGCGCCCAACATGCAACCATGGCCTTGCTTGCAGGTAAACTGGCGCAGGATGTGTCACCGCAATTAGAGGCCGTGCAGCAAGCTACGCTGGTTATCTGGGGAGCGAAGGGGTTGAGCAATCCCGGGCACATTGATAGCCAGCGGGATAACACATGGACAATGGAACATACTCGACTAGCATTACTACCGGATGCAGGTCTTGCTGTTCACGAGGAACACCCTGAAATGCTTGTTGCTACTATTCTCCAGTGGAGTGAAGAAGGGAAGGCCAGTGTTGTTCCTCCGCTGAAAACAACGGTTGAGGCCTATTGCATGAAATGCAAGGTGAAGAGAGCGATGCTAAATCCGACCGAGGTTACACTGAAGAATGGACGTCCAGCGTTACGAGGAACATGCGAGGTATGTGGTACAAACCTCTTTCGTATCGGACGAGCCGAACAGGAGACGCCAGGCTCCTAGGGGCACAGGCGCCGCCGCGTAGGGGCGGGGGCGGTGTGGGGTGGAGTGGGGGACGCTTGCGTCGCCCCGCTTCGAGGATCAATTAACTCCCGATTCTTGCTAGAACAAAAGCGATTTTATCACTTGACGTCAGATCGTTTAGAACGTATAATCACCTTCATGTCTTTCACAAGATTCTTAGGGGGCTATGTCCCTGAGCGAGATTTGGAGATTACAGGGTCCAGACAACGGGTTTCTGGCAGCATGCTCTCCCCGTTGTCCTCCCTGTTGAACTTGTGATTGTATTCTTATTGGAGTGCGGGAGTAGCTATCCTGCGCATTCCCTTTTTTCCCTCAACACCAGGGAGGAGTAAATTATGAGTATTGGTGGACAGAGTGATGCTAGCCTGGCAAGATCCGAGCAGCAAAAGGTCTATCGTTTGACACCTGAGGGCTACGCTAAAAGGAAAGAACGCCTGGAATACTTACGCACAGTGAGGCGTAAAGAGATTGCTGACTATATCCACGAGGCGAAAGAAGCTGGTGATATCAGCGAAAGTGGTGCATACGAAGATGCAAAGAACGAACAGGCAAAAGTTGAAGGTGAAATACTTCAGCTTGAGCGCCTGCTCGATACTGCCGAGATAATGACAGCCGATATGCACGACACGATTGAGGGACCTCCCGTTGTCCGTATTGGCATGCAGGTAGATGTGAAGAGCGATTCCGGAGCGACCCGCACATTCAAGATTGTCGAGACATTTGAAGCTGACCCGAAATCAGGTTTAATCTCCGATCAGTCTCCGGTAGGGAAAGCGCTCATGGGACACCAGGAGGGTAATACGGTGACTGTTTCAACCCCCGGCGGTGAGACAAATTATACCATTCGCTCAATACGCCCGATGCTTTGAGCAAAGGACCACTTCTCATCTATGTTGAAGTGGGGGTTCGTGGCGCAACCACAAACCCCCACTTCAACTTTTTTAGTAACTATTCAGCAGGGGGTTCCAAGGGGCCTTGCAGGCCCCTTGGCGGGGTGCGGGGTGCCCCCGCCTTTCTCCCTCACCCCGCCGCCGGAGGCGGCGCAAGAGAAAGGAGACCTGAATAGTTACCTTTTTTATTGCTAAGCGAATTGAATCAGAGCACAAACTTGCCATCTTTACAGAACAACTGGTCATCAACGAGAATTTCACTACCAAGACGCAAATCGCAGACCATATCCCAGTGTAGAGCTGATTTGTTGACACCACCAGTTTGCGGGATGCTATTACCCAGTGCCAGGTGTACCGTACCACCCATCTTCTCGTCGAAGAGCGTATTCTTTGTGCAGCGATCCACATTACGGTTATTGCCAAAGGCAAATTCGCCTAAACAGCGCGCTCCCTCGTCTAAACCCAGCATCTTGTCCAGGTAGTCTTGTCCTTGCCCGGCACGTGCTTCAACGACGCTGCCGTTCTCGAAGCGCAGGCGTACATCTTCTATCGAGCGACCGTTAAAAGAAGCAGGGAAACTATAGCGGATGTAGCCATTGGCTGAATCCTCAACAGGGCTGGTAAAGAACTCCCCGCCTGGAAGATTGTAATGGCCGTCATCATTGATAAAGATGCGCCCGTCAATCGCGAGGGTCAGGTCGGTGTCCTGGCCGCGCAGGTGAATGGTATGCCTGCCCTTGAGCCATTGCACATATTGTTCCTGCCGCTTGGAGAGTTCCTGCCAGCGAGCTACCGGGTCATCGTCATCAAGGAAGTAGGCACGGTAGACGAAATCCTCGAAGTCGCTCAACGACATGTTAGCATCCTGGGCATAGGCATTGGTGGGAAACATGGTGCGACACCAACGTAGCGATCCCTTAGCATATGGGTCTTGTGGCATGGTACGTTCCAGAGAGGTTTGCAACAACCTCTGGCTAGCCTCCTGTGCAACAGCGAGACGCACAGGATCAACGCTACTTAACTCCTTTGTGTTTTCCTCTGCTTGGATGTTGAGCATTGTTTCGTACTCTTCGAACGCCAGGCGCAGTGCGGGTGGAATATAAGACAATTGCTCATCGGAGGCTTCCCGGTAACGTATCTGCGCTAAGCCGGGAAGTGCAATGATTGTTTCGGGAAATGCACCGGCCCGTAGAGCCTCGCGCACCACTTCACGCACAAGCGGGGCAGCTACTGGTTCTGTCCTGATCGCCAGCCGATCTCCCTTTTTGATACCCAGCGAGTAGTGTACGAGCACTTTGGCCAGGCCTTGTAAACGGAAATCTGACATAAAATTTCTCCTAAGCATTATCAAGAGTTCCAATCATCCCTTGCAGGATGATCATTATTATTATCGGTAAGAGCATTAAGTGTGCGCACAAGGGCGGGTCCGGTCGAGCGTAGTTCGGTACGGGTAAGCAGCGAAAGCCCGCGCAGCACCTCTTCTCCCTGGAGAGTGAGATTAATGAGCACCCGGCGTTGATCGTTCTCATCTCGATTACGCAGGATGAGGCCACGCTCTACCATACGATCGATTAGTTCGACCGTACTATGATGCTGGATCTGTAGCCGCTCAGCCAGTTCACCAACGGTTGCCATTCTTCCTCCAGGCAACCCTTTGAGCGCCAGGAGCAACTGGTGTTGCTGGGGTTCAAGTCCAACCGAACGAGCCGCCTGTTCACTAAAATGCAGAAAGCGGCGCACTTGATAGCGGAATTCAGCCAGGGCCTGGTATTCAGCCTGCGAGATTTCTTGATCAGTTTCCATTGCCTCTCCAACACATCGTATTACGATATAAATATAACAGACCTGAGAGTAGAATGTCAAGCTACAACTACTATATTGACACCATCACCTGGCATCGGTAATATAGTAACATGCCGTAGCAGGAAAGCCATCGGTTTTTTGTTACCAAGATGGGCGGCGAGGAGTAAATTGATGTTGACCTTTGAAGATGTGACAGGGTATTTCCTAAAGGCGGCGGCAAGTCTTGAACTTGTGACCCATCCCGAGTACTGGGTCAATTCGCGTTCGCTCGAACGCGAATTTGCCTGCACCTGTCATACTGGAAGTTGCGAGGAAGCGGAGGCACGTAGTTCCTGTACCCTCTCTTTTACCTGGAGTACGCTGGATACAGCGCTCTCACTAGAAGGCCCTGTTGGAATATGTGACTTTTTCCACGAACCCGACGAGCATTGTCCCCACCTGCATACCAGTGACATCCCACCACTGGCGCTCGACCTTGCGTACACTGCACCGCTCAATGCAGAGGAAGCAAGCGCGTACGATACTGCTTTGCTGTCACTGACACAGATGCTCAAACTGCACGCGAGCGAACATAGCAGGCGGGCGAACGACACCCGTCCAGGAATCTCTATGATTTTGCAGGATAACCGCCTGCAGGCGGAAGCGCTTACGCTGCAACAGCGCGTAGAATTGCCGATCTGGCATCCCGAGGGCATGCGCGGGTTGCATGATGATCCTCATTACCGTTCAGGTCGTTTCGTGCAGCGACCACACCGGGCAACCGGTGAAGATGACGATGACGATGACGATGACGAAGAGGTTGTAGCTGATAATCCCCGTCCCGAAGAGTGGTTGCCGCAAGTGATGGTAGAGGTCTGCCAGGATATCTTGCATGTACTGGAGTCACTCGACCTCGTGCGTTCGCATGGGCCGCTCTATAGAGAATAGTATGATTACGTCCCCTGGCACAGGGTCGAAGAAAGACCTTTTAGTACATCCTGTTCGGTTTGCGGCGGCGCTCGTTGGGCAATAGTACATCCAGGGCGTCGTCTACCGTAACGATGCCTTCGAGAACACCCCGCGCATTGACCACAGGCACAGCCAGCAGATTATATTTTGCCATGATCTCGGCAACTGTACGCGGGTCAGCATCCGGCTGTACAGTGATCAGATCGGTCTCCATGAGTTCCTGCAGCGCCTGCGTAGGTTCAGCTACTAACAGTTCCCACAGGGAGACAACGCCGAGGAGCACACTTTCATCCTCTAATTCGTTGGCGACACAGTAGACATAAGCAGGGTGCACTACATCCTGCTCGCGAACACCGGTACGTACGGCCTCCAGTGCCTCGGCGGCGCTTTTGCTAGCGGCGAGGGCGATGTAATCCGTGGTCATGAGGCCACCAGCGGAGTTTTCTTCGTACTCCAGTAACTCCTGCACATCCTCGGACTCTTCTGGCTTCATCAGTTGCAACAACTGCTGGGCAAACTCCTCCGGTAACCTGGCAAGGAGGTCGGCGGCTTCATCTGGCCCCATGGCATCGAGAATGCTGGCGGCACGTTCGGGGCTAATATTCTCAAGGATGAGACTCTGACGCTCGGTGTCGATTTCTTCGAGGGCAGCAGCGGCAGTTTCATCATCCAGGCCCTCGAGCAGTCGCGCTCCCTGGGCCGGCGTAAGTTGATGCACAATATCGGCGATATCCGCAGGACGAAGTTCCGCGAGCTGTCCACTTTGTATGCGCGTCGGACGATTGAGCGCAGAGCTCTCCGGCGGACTTTCACGGGATACTTCTACATTTTGAGAAGCTTCAGGGGTTTCAGCGAGTTCGGGGTGTTCCGAGTTGATCAGCGCAATCTGGTCCCAGGGAATGAGGTTTGCCGGGGGACGTTGTGCCTGGTTCACTGAACCCCGGCGTGAACCCAGTAACCACGCAGGGGCGAGGCGGCGTACCAGGCCAAGGGTACTGCTATCGATACCCAGGATACGCCAATCGTCAGACAGGCATACATCGTTGACACGCACAGCTTTTTTACGAGAAAGGTCGATCACCTGCCTATCAAGCACCTCATGCGCAAGGCTGACGGGCGCACTCAACTCGCTCCCCTCAGGGGGCTGAGTAGAAAGTTGTTCCGGCGGGATGCGCAGGCGTAAGGTGTCATCGTGCCATTCCACGTCCTCAACAGGCACATGCCAGGTATGTTCATCCTGTCCCTCAATTACAAGCGTAGGCGTGGAAACCTGCACCTGTACGCTTGTTGACCCAGAGGAAAGCGAGGGAGCGACAAAGCGACTCCCTAGCACATCGCTGATTTTGCCTATGTGCACGCCCTGGGAATCTTCCACAGGCGTGCCAAGCAGTTGGCTAAGGTAGAGCATGATTACATCTCGATGCGAGAATCCGGCAACTCTGGTGCGGTGAATTGCGCCCCAACAGCCTCTCGTTCAAATGCTTCGTACGCCGCGTGCTGCTTCTCTTCCTCGAAACGCAGGCTCGCGCCGATGAAATCGCGGAAGAGTGGATGCGGGCGCGTCGGACGGCTCCTGAACTCGGGGTGGAACTGAGAGGCAACGAACCAGGGATGGTCTGCCAGTTCAATAATTTCGACCAGGCTGTTGTCAGCCGAACGGCCGCTAATGACCACGCCGTTGGCTTCCATACGTTTGCGATACTCGTTGTTGAACTCGTAGCGATGGCGATGGCGCTCGAAAACAATCGGTTCGCCATAGGCTTGTTGAGCTTTCGTGCCAGGTGTCAGGCAGCAGACCCAGTTGCCCAGGCGCATGGTGCCGCCTTTGTCGGCAACCTGGCGCTGGGTTGTCATCAGGTCGATGACGGGATAGAGGGTCTGCGGATCAAATTCGGTACTATTCGCCCCATTCAGCCCCAACACGTTACGGGCGAATTCAACCACGGCAACCTGCATGCCCAGGCAGAGACCCAGGTACGGTATGTGCATACGGCGTGCAAAGCTGGCTGCTTTGACCTTGCCTTCGATACCGCGATGGCCAAAACCGCCCGGCACGACAATACCCGACACATCTTCTAAAACCTCGGTATATCCCTCGCCCATATTTTCCAGCGCCTCTGAGTTGATCCATTTGATGCGTACATCCACGTCGTGATACCAGCCTGCGTGGCGCAAAGCTTCTGCCACCGAGAGATAGGCATCATGCAGTTCGACATATTTACCCACCAGGCCGATGGTCAGTTCAGGCCGCGGGCGTTTGATCGTAGCGACCAGTTCGTGCCACTCTTGCATCTGCGGCTTATGTTCAGGCAAGCCGAGTTCCTGTACCAGGAATTGACCAAGCCCGGCCTCTTCGAGAATGAGTGGTACCTCGTAGATCGTTTCGGTAGTGATCAAGGGAACAACAGCGCGTTCTTCGAGATTACAGAAGAGGGCAATTTTCTCGCGCAAATCGTCACTGAGAGGGTAGTCTGAGCGACAAAGGATCACATCGGGCTGGATACCGACACGCAGCAGCTCCTTGACGCTATGCTGAGTGGGCTTGGTTTTTAGCTCTTTAGTCGCCATAAGATAAGGCAAAAGGGTAACGTGCATATAGAGCACGTCATGGCGTCCCACATCTTTGCGCATCTGGCGAATGGCTTCCAGGAATGGTTCGCCCTCGATATCGCCAACGGTACCACCGACCTCGACGATTACCACATCCGCGTCGGAATGACGGGCGACGTAATGCACGCGATCTTTAATTTCGTTGGTAATGTGTGGGATAACCTGAATAGTGCCACCCAGGTATTCTCCGCGGCGCTCCTTGCCAATGACGGCTGCATAGACCTGGCCAGTGGTCACATTATTGGCCTGGCCGGCTGGTTCATCGGTAAAACGCTCATAGTGGCCGAGGTCAAGATCGGTCTCTGCTCCATCATCGGTGACAAAGACTTCGCCATGCTGGTAGGGTGACATGGTACCGGGGTCAACATTGATATAGGGGTCTAATTTCATGAGAGAGACAGAGATACCGCGATTCTTGAGCAATCGGCCTAGAGATGCCACTGTGATACCCTTACCCACTGATGATGCCACACCACCTGTTACAAAAATGAATTTTGACATTGGATCCTCCAAAAATTGAAAGGGTATCCCTCGGGGATACCCCTACAGCAAACGTGCTGTAGAAACGCCACAAAATGCCCGGTACACGAATCGCCATCGGTTGTTTAGGCGAGTGCAATGATGAACAATACCCATAATTGCACCTCTTTAATTCCCACGCATCGACAAAATCACGACCTGCGTTTCAGCAGGTAACGTACTACGCGTTACTACCAATTTCGGCTGTGTATTTATGGTCTCAATGCCCATTTCACGACAAAACTTGTCGAGAGGGTTGGGAGTCTCTGCTGTCGAGGGACGGTAATGCATTGGAATAATGATACGGGGCTCCACCTGGCTGGTGACTTCCGCTGCCTGGGCTGCGTTGATGGTGTTCTGTCCACCAATCGGCACCAGCAGCACATCGGCATCAGCCACTTCTTCTAATTGTTCTTCTTGCAGTGTATGCCCCAAATCTCCAAGATGGCAGACGACGAGATCATCCATATGAATAATATAGATTGTATTGCGGCCGCGTTCTTGACCACGTTTATTGTCATGGTAGGAAGCTACCCCAGTGATTAAGACATCGCTAATCTCGTACTCGCCCGGGCCACGCACAATATACGGATTGCCACCTACGCCCTCGGCATAATTGTGCCCTGGATGATTGTGGCTGATGGTGACGATGGGGGCATTGATCTTGCCCAGCGAGTAACCTAGCTGAGGAGAAAAGGGGTCGGTAATCAAGGTAACGTTCTTGCCACGCAATTGAAAGCAAGAATGGCCAAGCCAGGAAATTTCCATGTGTCTAAATTCGCTTTACTAACAAGTTCGGGCGGGGACTTCTGTCCTCGCCCGAATTTTATTGTACCACAAGAATAGGTGTTCCACAAGGGTATAGCCCAGAAGATTTTGGGAGACCACCCAGCTAAAACACTATAGTCTTATTTTTATAGACGAGTACTCGATCCTCTATATGTAACCGCACGGCCTCAGCAAGTACCCTCCGTTCCACATCTCTCCCCTTACGGACCAAATCTTCAACAGTATCACGATGGTTGCAGTGGATCACATCCTGGGAAATAATTGGCCCTTCATCCAGATTATCGGTCACATAATGAGCAGTAGCACCGATTAACTTTACCCCACGTTCAAACGCTTGTACATAAGGATTCGCGCCGATGAATGCAGGAAGAAAGCTATGGTGGATATTAATAATCCGCTGGCTATAGGCTTCGACAAAGCATGGCTCCAGTATCTGCATATAGCGAGCAAGTACCAGGAAATCTACCTTTTCTTGCAGGAAGTCGAGCATGCGCATTTGATCTTCTTTACGTTGTTCCTGACAGATGGGAAAGTAGTGGTAGGGAATACCATACATCTGAGCGAGAGATTCCAGGTCGGAGTGATTACTGATAATACAAGGAATATCCATCGCAAGTTCACCACTCTTCCAACGCCAGAGCAGGTCCGTAAGACAATGGTCGAGCTTTGATACAAGAATTCCCACCCGCTTGCGGTGTCGAGAGTAGTGGATGCTCCAGTTCATGCGGAAGGCATGAGCAATTGGGCGAAAAGCATCGATCAGCTCAGGTTCAGACAAGGTGAAGCTGTCCTCAGTAAAACTGACTCTCATAAAGAATGTGCCATCATGCAGGCTCGTGGAATGCTGGTCGGATTGGAAGATATTCCCTTGATGCTCAAAGATAAATTGGGAAACACTCGCAACAATTCCTGGTTGATCAGGACACGAGATCAACAACGTAATCATTTCATCGTGTAAACTCACGTAATAAATATCTCCTCCTTGTTATTTTCCTCCTCCTGCCGCTTCAATCAATCTTGCTTAAGGAACACTAGCAAGTGGTTCTTGTCCCGTTCAGATTATATCGAAAAGACAGGACTTGTGCCACGAACAGAGAGAGCGTAGATAAATGCTACGTTCTTCTTTTTTTGCTCAAAAACACCACATTTTCTGCCCTTGCAGGGCGGCTTGCTTTTCTCCTCCATTGGTTGTGTTTGCCATGATGGAATGCGATGTGGTATATTGTTGCCCTTTCCGGGGACTCAATGGAACAATCCAAATAGCTGATACCATTTCTGATGATCTTGAGGAGCTGTTTTGTTTTTACCTCGTGGCTCTGGAAGGAACACAGATCAAGGAGCCAATTTGGTTTGAGCACGAGGAGGTCGAGCTACTTACCTCTCCGCTCGTTGCTCTTGAGGCATAAGCTTTCGCCAAGCGGCAAAGAAGATGAAAGCGGGTATCCTATTCACTGCCGGTGATGCGCCTTCTTGGAACCGCAGGGCAAGCCAGGGCTTCGGGCGATGTTTTCTTCCCTCGTCACAGTGGCTCGCCCCTCCTCAACTGGGTCACTTCTCGTCCTGCTCGCCTTTAGGCTGCGTTGGAATTGAAGAATTCCTCCAACACTGGTGCAAGCGCCGACACAGCGACCTCGTGCGTCTGGCCCTCCAGGGTGCGATGCTGTGCATGGGGCATCGCCTTGACAAGCGCCAGTGCCGTGACGTGCATAAAGGGATAACTCGCGCCGCCGTCCATGACGAGTGCAGGGACGGCTACGCTGGCTGCTTTCTCGGTGGGGACCGAGGCATCTTCACCCAAGACGGCGGCATCGTAGGCAAGGGTCTGCGCGACCGCTTCCCACATCGGCCACAGGGGATGCTGGCGAACCCTGTCAAGGTGGTCGGCGACCTTGTGCTAACACTTCTGCAAGCTGCTTCCGATATTCCTTCCAGGCTCGCCTGGCAGCCTCATCATCATTGTAGGGTGCTTCGTACATGGCCAGTTTCTTCACCTTGTCACCCAGCTTGATGACTGCCTCCATGGCAAGAGCTGCGCCGGAGGAGATACCGAACACGAACGCCGAGCCACCCGCTTCGGTGATGAGGGCTTCGATGTCTTCAATTTCCCGCTCAACGGCATACGGCAGCGTATCCGTGCTGTCGCCTCGCCCCCGGCGATCATAGTGCAACACGGTGAAGTGCTGCGCCAGCAGTGGAGCGAGTTGCGCGGTCTCTGAGTCCATCGCTCGTTGTTCGAGCGCGCCACCCACCAGGATAATCGCCGGTCCCTTCCCTAACTGATCGAACGCG
>WNGP01003131.1_pt1 | contig 16327 bp, 20 predicted proteins | sample 5407671 | NCBI WGS metagenome assembly WNGP01 (sample SAMN13153381, study PRJNA577476) | soil metagenome | isolation source: 40 cm soil or saprolite under Garry oak tree replicate 2 | place: USA:California | collected 2016-06-15 | reverse complement strand
TCGCCCAGCCGCAGGCTGTGATCGATCGTGGCGGTCTGCGCTAGGTCCAGCAAGGTCTTCTTCAGGTACACGTCCTTCACGTCGAGGTTGACGCCGCCGACGAGGTCCGCCTCGTTTTCCCTCTTGGCCAGCCAGCTAGCCGCCTCAGAGGTGGCGCGCCTCTCCGACAGCGCGAACACCGACGAGCCGCGCGCATGCTGGCGGATGAACGCGTCGGCGTGAATGGAAACGAACAGGTCCGCCTTGACCTTGCGCGCCTTGTCGACGCGGACATGCAGCGGCAGGTAGTAATCGCCGTCGCGAGTAAGGAGCGCGCGCATGTTGGGCTCGGCATCGACCAGCGCCTTCAGCCGGCGCGCGATCGTCAGGGTGATGTTCTTTTCGCGCGAGCCGTGACGCCCGGTGGCACCCGGGTCCTCGCCGCCGTGGCCGGCATCGATGACGATGATCGCCAGGCGCGCTACCCTGGGCGCTTTCGACTTGTCGAGCGCTTTCGGCTTTTCCGATTCCTCGATCAGGGCGGCGAGCGGATCGAACGGCACCACCGGATAGAGGTCGAGCACTAGGCGGTGGCCGTATTCGGCGATCGGCTTGAGCGTAAACACCTGAGGATTCACCTCGGCCTTGAGATCGAGCACCAGGCGCACGACGCCCGGGCGGTTGTGCGCGACGCGCAGGCCCTGGACATAAGGATCGTCGGCCGCGACTTTGGCGTTCAGCTCGAGAAGCGCGGGCGACAGCTCGGCGAGCTCGAGGTCGAGCACCAGGCGCTCGGGGTCCTTGACGCCGAACAGCGTGAACTTGATCTCGCTCCCGGATTCGAGGGTCAGGCGCGTGTAGTCGCGCGCCGGCCAGATGCGGCTGGAGAGGACCTGTGCTTCGGCGCTCGCTATGCACGAGACAAGAAGGACAACAGCCAGAGCTCGCCAGTGCGCGAGTGCGATTGCAATATCGCCCGGCGCCCTTCGCCGGCAAATTCCAGGGCCAGATCGAGATCGGGCGGGGCGAGCAGGGTCCCGGCCCGCTCCGGCCATTCGACCAGGCAGACCGAGTCGGCGTTGAAGTATTCGCGAAAGCCCGAGCTCAACCATTCGGTCTGATCTTTGAAGCGATAGAAATCAAAGTGATACAAGTTTAATCTCGAAATGCTATAAGGTTCAACCAGCGTGTAGCTGGGACTCTTGACCCGGCCCGTAAACCCGAGCACGCGCAGCAGCCCCCGGACCACCGTCGTCTTACCCGTGCCAAGCTCGCCACGCAGGTGCAGGACGCGCCCTGCCGCAACACCGCCGGCCAGCGCCTCGCCGACGCGTAGCGTGGCTGCCGCGTCCGGCAGACTAATATCGACAGGCATGGACTACACCGCGCTCGCGCCGCGCATCAAGACCTGGGGACTCGAACTGGGGTTCCAAGCGGTTGGCATCGGCGATGCCGACCTGTCGGCGGCGGAGCCGCGGCTGCTCGAATGGTTGGGGCAGGGCTGGCATGGCGAAATGGAGTATATGGCCCGCCATGCGGCGCTCCGCGCGCGGCCGGCCGAGCTCAAGCCCGGGACGCTGCGCGTAATTTCCTGCCGCATGGACTACGCAGTTGCCCTTGAAGATGAAGAGGTTTCGCTGAGAGACGGCACGCGCGCCTATGTCGCCAAATACGCGCGCGGGCGCGACTACCACAAGCTGATGCGTAATCGTCTCCAGGCGCTGTGCGAGCGCATCGAGCAGGCGATCGGTCCGTTCGGCTACCGCGTGTTCTCCGATTCCGCACCGGTGATGGAAGTGGAACTCGCGGCGCGAACCGGCATCGGCTGGCGCGGCAAGCATACGCTGCTGCTCAGCCGCGATGCCGGGTCGTGGTTTTTCCTGGGCGAGGTCTACACCGATTTGGCTTTACCCCTCGATTCTGCGGCGGAGGAACACTGCGGGTCCTGTCAAAAATGCATCGACGTATGCCCCACCCAGGCGATCCGCGCTCCGTACCAGCTCGACGCGCGGCGCTGCATCTCGTACCTGACCATCGAGCACAAGAGTGCGATTCCCGAGGAGCTGCGTGCGCTGATCGGCAACCGGGTCTACGGCTGCGACGATTGCCAGGCGGTCTGCCCATGGAACCGGTTCAGCGCATGCGCGGCTCGGCGATTCGCCGCATCGGCTACGAGCGGTGGCTGCGCAATTTGGCGGTAGGCCTGGGCAACGCTCCGAGCTCGCACGAGGTCATCGCCGCCTTGCGCTCCAGGGTCGATCACCGGTCGGCGCTCGTCAGGGAACACGTGCAATGGGCTCTTTCCAGGCATGAGCGGCTGGCGGCCTGACACGCTGCTCGGCGGGTTCGAGGCGCTGCAGCTGCAGTTTCCGGACGATTACGACGGGGCGGTCGTCGCGACCCTCGTGCGCCTGCCCGCGGGCGAGTCGCCCCGCGGCGCGGCGCTTTACCTCCACGGCTATGCCGACTATTTCTTCCAGCGCCACCTGGCCGAGCGCTTCGCCGCGGAAGGCTTCGCTTTTTTCGCGCTCGACCTGCGCAAGTATGGCCGTTCGCTGCGGCCGCGCCAGCACCCGAATTTCTGCAAGAACGTCGCCGAGTATTACGCCGACATCACGGCGGCCATCGACGCGATCGGCACGCCGGTGCTGCTCGCCGGCCATTCGACCGGGGGGCTGGTGGGCTCGCTCTATGCGCACGAGGGTGCGCGGCGCGACGAGGTGAAGGCGCTCTGGCTGAACAGCCCTTTCTTCGACTGGCCGTTGCCCGATTGGCGGCGCGTGCAGCTTCACCTGGCCACGGCGCTCGGACGGTTTTTCCCCTTCATCAACGATCCGGACTATTTCGATCCGGCTTACACGCTCAGCCTGCTTGCCGACTGGGAATTCGATGCGCGGCTGAAGCCCGCCAAGGGCTTTCCGCTGTACTACGGCTGGCTCGGCGCGATCAGCGACGCGCACGCCAAGGTACACAGCGGCCTGGCGATCGCCTGCCCGGTGCTGTCGATGCACTCGGACGAGGCCGATATCGTGCTCGACTGGCGGCACATCGCGCGCTGGTCGCGCAGTCTCGGGCCCGACGTGCGCGTGCTCGCCTTTCCGGGCGCGCCGCACGATCTGATCCTGGCCCGGAGCGAGATCCGCGAGGAAATATTCAGGCAGCTTTTCGCGTGGGCGGAACGAGCCGTAGCGTGATCAGCGTAGCGAGCGTCCACGCGACATAGCCGGCGGTGAATATCCACTCGGGCGCCTGGTAGTAAAGCAGGCGGTGTGTCCAGCGCCCGATGAACGACTCCGGACGCAGCCCGCCGCGCAGGATGTCTTCCCACACCGTGAGCGGGCAGGCGGCGCCGAGCAGCGCCTCGGCGGCGACGAACGCGATCGCCGCCAGGTGCAGATAGCGAAACCAGGGATTGCGCACCCAGCCCCAGCCGCGCGCCGCGCCGGCCCAGACAAGGACCAGGCCGCCGACGATGAAGGCGGCGATCGCGAAATGAACCCCGAGCAGGAGATCCGCCACCATGCAAGGCGGATAATACGGAGAATGCAAGCGAGATTTCCACGGCTGACTCCCGAAGCAATGACTGAAGCGCAGCGGGAAGTCGCGGCCGAGATCGCCGCCGGCCCGCGCGGCGAGGTGCGCGGACCGTTCATCGCCCTCATGCATCATCCCGAGCTCGCGCGCCGCTTGCAGCAGCTCGGCGAGCAGCTGCGCTGGGGAAGCAAGCTTCCAGCTCGCTTAGTGGAGCTGGCGGTCCTGATCACGGCGCGGCGCTGGACCTGCCAGCACGAGTGGACCATCCACGAGAAGCTCGCCCGCAAGGCGGGCCTCGACGGCGCCATCGTCGAGGCGATTGCCGAGGGCCGCGAGCCCGGGGGTTTGCCGCCCGAGGAGGCCGCCGTCTGCGCTTTTTGTCGCGAGGCGCACGCCGGCGGGCGCGTCGGCGATGCAGCCTTCGCCGCGGTGCGCGACAGGTTCGGCCTCGACGGCGCGCTCGAGCTTCTTGCGCTGAGCGGCTATTACTCGTTGATGGCGATGGTCCTGAACACTGCCGGCCTGCCCCTCGCCGACAACGCGCCGCCGCCGCTGCGGCCACTGCCATGACGTACCGGCTTGATCAACCCTTTTCGCGCGGTCGCGCAGGGTCCGCGATCCACTCGCTCCACGAGCCGGCGTAAAGCCTGCCGCCGCGCAGTCCGGCAAGCTCCATTGCAAGAAGATTGTGGCACGCCGCGACGCCCGATCCGCAGTAGCTGACGACTTCTTCCGGGGCACGATCACCGAGCACGGCGCGAAATTCGTCCCTGAGGAGCTGCGGTTTCTTGAAAATTCCTTGCGCGCCCAGGTTGTCATTGCTGAAGCGGTTCTTCGCCCCGGGGATGCGGCCGGCGACCGGGTCGATCGGCTCTTGCTCGCCGCGAAACCGTGCCGGCGCGCGCGCGTCGAGAAGCAGGAGTTCTTCTGTACGCGACTCGAGGGCGTTTACGTCGACGGCTCGCGCAGCGGGCGGCCTGACCGGGTAGCTGGAATGCGCGAAGCGCGGCACTTCAGGCGTGGTGGGGCGACCTTCCTGCAGCCACTTGGCGAGGCCGCCGTCGAGCACGGCAACGGCTTCATGGCCTACCCAGCGCAGCATCCACCAAAGGCGCGCCGCCATGGCGCCGCTGCCGCCGTCGTAGCACACCACCTGGTCGCCGGGCTTGAGCCCCTGCTGGCCGAGCCAGGCGATGAAGGCGCCGCGGTCGGGCAGCGGATGGCGGCCGTTGGCGCCGGTTTTCGGCGCCGACAGGTCGCGATCGAGGTGCGCGAACAGGGCTCCCGGAATATGCGCTTCGCGGTACTGCTGCTCACCGAGCTGCGGCTTGCCGAGGTCGTGGCGGCAGTCGAACAACCGCCAGGACGATAGATGTTTCTCGAGTTGTCCGGTGTTGACGAGGGTGCGGTACGCCATTACCGCCCAAGGCGCTTGTGCAGCCACTCGTGGAAGTGCGCCTCTGCGTCTTCCATCGGCGACTGGTACGGACCCGCGTCGTCCAGCCCTTCCTCGTACAGCGCGCGCCGGCCGCGGTCCATGCGCTCGCACAGGACGTTGTCCTCGATCGCGGTCTCCAGGTACGCGGCCTGCTGTGCCTCGACGAACTCGCGCTCGAAGAGCGCGATCTCCTCCGGATAGTAGAACTCCACCACGTTGGTCGTGCGCCGCGCCGAGCGCGGGATCAGGTGGGAAACCACCAGCACGTTCGGGTACCACTCCAGCATGACTCCCGGGAAGTACGACATCCACAGCGCACCGTACTTGGGCGCGCGGCCGTCGAGGAACTTGAGGCACATGTCGTGCCAGCGCTTGTAGGTCGGCGTGCCGGGCCGCTCCAGACCCGCCTTCGGCGCGACGATCTGCACCGAGTGATGCTCGCCGTAGTCGACGCTGAAGTTGTTGCAGTCGGTGAAATTTCCGAGCCCGGGGTGGAAGGGGTCGACGTGGTAGACCTCGAGGTACACCTCGACGAAGGTCTTCCAGTTGACGTCGTAGTCGTCGACACGAACCGAATCGAGCACGTAGCCGCTGAAGTCCCAGTCGGCGGCGGTGGTGATCTTTGCCAGGTCCTGGCGCGGATTGCGCGGGCCGGCAAACAGCAATCCCTGCCACTCGGTGAGCGGGGTTGAGCGCAGCTTCACGCACGGGCTCTCCGCGAAATGCGGCGCGCCGAGCAGCTCGCCCTTCAGGTCGTAGGTCCAGCGATGCAGCGGGCAGACGATGTGCTGCGCATTGCCGCGGCCTTCGAGCATGATCGCCTGGCGGTGCCGGCAGACATTGGACAGCAGATCGATGCCGGCATCGTTGTGCACCAGCACCCTGGCGTGATCGGTCCACGCCAGCGTGTGGTAGTCGCCGACGTTGGGCACCATCAGCGAGTGGCCGACGTAGTTGGCGCCGGCATCGAACAACAGGCGTTTCTCGAGAGCGAAGTGCTCGGCATCGAGGTACCAGGACACCGGCAACTGGCTGCGCGCAGGCAGTACCTGGCGCAGGCGAGCTACATCGGACATGCGTTGTAAAGCCCTTAGAAAAACAGTATTTTACCAAACGATGAGCAAGCCTTCAGGCGAGCTGACCTTCGAGCGGGCGCTCGCGGAGCTGGAAAAAATCGTCCACAGCATGGAGAGCGGCGAGCTGTCGCTCGAGCAGGCGCTCGCCACGCACAAGCGCGGGCTGGAACTGGCGCGCTTCTGCCAGCAGCGCCTGGAAGCGGCCCAGCAACAGGTCAAGGTCCTGGAGGGCGAGGTTCTCAAGCCGCTGGCTGCCGCGGCAGAACCTGAAGCCGGTGAAGGAGGCTGAGACCGGCTTTGGAGCCTGGATGGGGGCAATCCAGGCGCGGATGGAAGCGGCGCTTGCGCGTCTGCTGCCGCAGGCGCACCTTGCGCCGGCGCGCCTGCACGAAGCCATGCGCTATGCCGCGCTGGAGGGCGGCAAGCGCGTGCGGCCGCTGCTGGCATTCGCCGCCGGCGAGCTGGCCGATGCAAGCGCGGAGCGGATCGAGATCGCAGCGGCCGCGGTCGAGCTGATCCACGCCTATTCCCTGGTGCACGATGACCTGCCCTGCATGGACGACGACGTTCTGCGGCGCGGCAAGCCGACGGTGCACGTCGAGTACGACGAGGCTACCGCGCTGCTGGTGGGCGACGCGCTGCAGTCGCTCGCCTTCCAGCTGCTGGCCGAGCACCGCATCGCCGACGAAGCGCGCACGCAGCTCGAAATGGTGAAGATCCTGGCGCTCGCGGCCGGCTCGCGCGGCATGGCCGGCGGGCAGCAGATCGACCTCGAAGCGACCGGGTGCTCGCTGACGCTGCCGGAGCTGGAGTTCATGCACATTCACAAGACCGGGGCCTTGATTCGTGCAGCGGTGCTTCTGGGCGCCGCCTGCGGCCGTGAACTGCAGCAAAATGAGAAGCCCAGGCTGGACCGCTATGCGAAGGCGGTCGGCCTGGCATTCCAGGTGGTAGACGACGTCCTCGATTACGATGCCAGCACCGCGACGCTCGGCAAGACCGCGGGCAAGGATTCCAAGCAGGGCAAGCCGACCTACGTCTCGGCCATCGGCATCGCCGCCGCGCGCCGGCTCGCCGAAGAGCTGCGCGGGCAGGCGCATGAGGCGCTCAAAGGCTTCGACGCCAGATGCCGCCGCCTCGGCGAGCTCGCCGATTTCATCGTTCTGCGAAAATTCTAGGCATGGCCACGATCACCGAAGAGCTGCCGGCCGGCGGCTACAATCCGTCGATGTACGAGCTGCTGAAGACCATCGACGATCCGTCGCGGCTGCGCAGCCTCGAGCGCAAGCAGCTGCAGCAGCTCGCCGACGAGCTGCGCGCGTACGTGCTCGAGTCGGTGTCGCGGACCGGCGGCCACCTGTCGTCGAATCTCGGCACCGTCGAGCTGACGATCGCCCTGCACTACGTCTTCGAGACGCCCGAGGACCGTATCGTCTGGGACGTCGGCCACCAGACCTATCCGCACAAGATCCTCACCGGCCGGCGCGACGCGATGTCGCGGCTGCGCATGATCGACGGCATCTCGGGCTTCCCGCGGCGCATCGAGTCCAGGTACGACACGTTCGGCACCGCGCATTCCTCCACCTCGATCTCGGCAGCCCTGGGAATGGCGGTTTCATCCAGAATTAAAAATGAAAAGCGGCGCTGCATCGCGGTGATCGGCGACGGCGCGATGTCCGCCGGCATGGCGTACGAGGCGATGAACAACGCCGGCGCCATGAACGTCGACCTGCTGGTGATCCTGAACGACAACGAAATGTCGATCTCGCCCCCGGTGGGCGCGCTCACTAATTATCTCGCCCGGCTGCTTTCCGGCCGCATCTACTCCAGCGCGCGCCGCGTCAGCGAGCATCTGCTCAAGCGCGTCGGCGTGTGGGAGCTGGCGCGGCGCGCCGAGGAGCACATGAAGGGCATGGTGACGCCGTCGACGCTGTTCGAGGAGTTCGGCTTCAACTACATCGGCCCGATCGACGGCCATGACCTCGATGCTCTGATCCCGACGCTCACCAACATCAAGAAGCTGAAAGGGCCGCAGTTCCTGCACGTCATCACGCGCAAGGGCCAGGGCTACAAGCTGGCCGAGGACGATCCGATCGCCTACCACGGGCCGGGCAAGTTCGATCCCGCCGAAGGCCTCAAGGCAGCCGCGGGCGGCAAGCCGACCTACTCGCAGATCTTCGGCGAATGGCTGTGCGACATGGCGGCGCTCGATCCGCGCCTGGTGGCGATCACGCCGGCGATGCGCGAAGGCTCAGGCATGGTGAAGTACTCGGAGCAGTTTCCCAGCCGCTACTTCGACGTCGGCATCGCCGAGCAGCACGCGGTGACATTTGCCGCGGGCCTCGCCTGCGAGGGCATGCGGCCGGTCCTGGGCATCTATTCGACCTTCCTGCAGCGCGGCTACGACCAGCTGATCCACGACGTCGCGATCCAGAACCTGCCGGTGCTGTTTGCGCTCGACCGCGCCGGCCTCGTCGGCGGCGATGGCGCGACCCACAATGGCGCCTTCGACTTCGCCTACTTGCGCACGGTGCCCAATCTCACGGTGATGGCTCCCGCCGACGCCGACGAATGCCGGCAGATGCTCTACACAGGTTTCATGAGCAATGGTCCTAGCAGCGTGAGGTACCCGCGAGGCGCTGCATTGGGAGAGGCAAAAAAGGAGATGAAAGCCATCCCGCTCGGGAAAGGCGAAGTGAGAAGGACCGGAAAGCGCGTGGCGATCCTCGCCTTCGGCGCGATGCTGAAACCGGCGCTCGAGGCCGCCGAAGAGCTCGACGCGACGGTGGCGAACATGCGTTTCGTGAAGCCGCTCGACGTCGAGCTGGTGAGACGCCTGGCCGAAAGCCATCCACTCATCGTCACCGTGGAAGAGCACCAGGTCATGGGCGGCGCAGGCAGCGCGGTGTGCGAGGCACTGATCAGCATGGCGTTTCAGGGAAAGATTCTCCTTCTGGGGCTGCCGGACCGCTTCATCGACCACGGCGACCCGGCAAAGCTGCTTGCCTCGGTGGGGCTGGATGCGCCCGGCATCCGGAACTCGGTGCGCAAGGCAATGTCCGAGTAATTTAGTCGGATGTTAAAATAGCGCCATGAAAGCACGCGACCTGCACAACATTCCGGACGTCCAGGCGAGCCCCGATTCGCGCAAGCTCGCGATCGACAAGGTAGGCATCAAGGCGATCCGCCACCCGATGCGCATCCAGGAGCGCTTGGGCGGCGTGCAGCACACCATCGCCGTGTTCAACATGTACGTCTGCCTGCCGCACCATTTCAAGGGGACCCACATGTCGCGCTTCGTGGAGATCCTCGAGGAGCACGAGCGCGAGATCACCGTCGAGACCTTCCAGGTCATGCTGAGCGAGATGGTCGAGCGCCTCGAGGCCGAGGAAGGCCACATCGAGATGAGCTTCCCGTACTTCATCGAGAAGAAGGCGCCGGTGTCGGGCGTGAAGAGCCTGATGGACTACGAGGTGACCTTCAATGGCGAGATCAAGAAGGGCAAGCACAGCTTCACCATGAAGGTGGTGGTCCCGGTGACGAGCCTGTGCCCGTGCTCCAAGCGCATCTCGGAGCGCGGCGCGCACAACCAGCGCTCGCACGTGACGGTCACCGCCCGCACCAACGATTTCGTCTGGATCGAGGAGATCGTCGACCTGGTCGAGAAGCAGGGCTCGAGCGAGCTCTACGGCCTGCTCAAGCGCCCGGACGAGAAGCACGTCACCGAGCGCGCCTACGACAACCCGAAGTTCGTCGAGGACATGGTGCGCGACGTCGCCGCGGTGCTCAACCTGGACGAGCGCATCGAGGCGTACGTGGTGGAGTCCGAGAACTTCGAGTCGATCCACAACCACAGCGCGTACGCGCTCATCGAGAAGAATAAACGCGCGCGTTAATACGCCTGCTCCTGGGGTTTCTATTGATTGAAGAAACCCATTCCCAGGATTTTTCGTCCCTGCGCGCGCGCATGGTCTCCGAGGTGGACGCCCTGTACGCCGAGACGCGCGCGGAAACCGGCCTCGTCAGCATGTCGCCCGCGGTGCGCGCCGCGCTCGGAAAAGTCGAGCGCCATCGGCTGGTTCCGGCGAGCCAGGTCCCGCTCGCCTACCGCAATCACCCGCTGCCGATCGGCTCGGGCCAGACCATCTCGCAGCCGTACATCGTCGCGCTTTCAGCAGATCTTCTGAAAGCGGATTCCAACAGCGTCGTACTCGATGTCGGCACAGGGTCGGGCTACCAGGCGGCGGTGCTCGCCGAGATCGTGAAGCAGGTGTACTCGATCGAGATCGTCGAGACGCTCGGCAAGACTGCGGCCGCGCGGCTCGCCGAGATGGGCTACCGGAACATCGAGGTGAAGATCGGCGACGGCTACCGCGGCTGGCCGGAGAAGGCACCGTTCGACGGCATCGTGGTCACGGCTGCCGCGCCGCGCGTGCCGCAGGCACTCGTCGAGCAGCTCAAGCCGGGCGGCAGGATGGTGATCCCGGTCGGCGGCGGCGATATCCAGTATCTGAAGCTCGTCACCAAGCGCGCCGACGGCGGGTACGACGAGCGCAACGTGCTGCCTGTACGCTTCGTGCCGCTCGTCCCCGGCAAGTGAGCTGTCGCCTCTCGGCGACAATGTGAGTCCTGTTACAACCTGATATTCTTCGCCGCGAGCGCTAGAAGATCCTGTTTCAGAGGGGACTATGCGAAAAAAAGAAAACCGCTCGCTTAAGCGGGCACGCGGAGACTTCAGCAGCTACATGCGAGCGCTTTCGCCCACGGGCGCGCTCGATCATCCGAACGTCGAAGCCTGGCACGCCGCCGGGCGTGCGACGCTTCTCGTCGCGCTGGGAGTTCTGGCCCTGCAGTACTACTTTCTCCACGTTTACGTCGAGATCCTGTCGCTGCCTGCGGTAACGGTCTTTACCTAAAACCGCCGGATCAGCGTCATGGTCTGGCCGTCGCGCTGCATCTCGACGCGGTTGAGGAAGCTCATGCCGAGCAGGCCGACCGCGCCCAGGCCCTGCTCGAGCACTGTAGCATCGACGTTGGTAAGCTCGATGTCGCCGACCTTCACCTTGTCGAGTTTCACGAGATAGCCGGCCGTCGCGCCGTTGGCGGTCTGGATGATCCGGCGCGCGCCTTGGCGCCAGTCGACGCCGAGCCGGGAAGCATCGGCAGCGGACAGCACCACGACCGAGGCCCCGGTGTCTACCACGAAGCGCATCGGCACGTCGTTGACCGACGCCTCGGCGAAGAAGTGCCCGCGAGGGTCGGCGGCAAGGGTGGCGCGCTGACGATCGGGCGCGGCGGCGGCGGCGCGATAGTGCTGTCCGAGCACGAGCACGCGGCGCTTGCCGTCGATCTCGACGGTGGCGCGCTCCTTCTCGACCGCGACCACCGTGACGCCGTTCCAGTTCTGCCCGACCTTCACCGTCTTAGGATCGCCGCCATCGAGCGCCAGCACGGCCGCCTTGTCGCCGATCACGCCGATCAGCGCGACTTCGCCCGCTCGCGCCGGCGTGCAGGCGAGGAACAGCACAAGCGCAATAATATTGGGCATGAGACCCGTGGCCATCATTCGGCATTCCGCCAGCGAGGGACCGGCGTATTTTGCCACCTATCTCGAGCGCCGCTCAATTCCATGGCAACTGGTCGCGCTAGACGCGGGGGAGCCGGTGCCGCGCGACGTTGCGGGGTTCTCGGGCCTCGCGCTGATGGGCGGGCCGATGAGCGCCAATGACCCGCTGCCCTGGGTAGCGCCGGTGCTGGAGCTGATCCGCGACGCCGTGCGCAGGGACGTCCCGGCGATCGGCCATTGCCTCGGCGGGCAGCTGATGTCGAAGGCCTTCGGCGGCACGGTGCGCGCCAGCGCAGTCAGGGAGATCGGCTGGGGCGAGGTGCGAGTCGCCGACAACGCGGTGGCGCGCGACTGGCTGGGCGAGCTGCAGGCGTTCGAATCGTTCCACTGGCACGGCGAGACTTTCAGCATCCCGCCCGGCGCGACGCGGGTGCTTGAGAACGCGCACTGCGAGAACCAGGCCTATGCGCTCGGCAGACATTTCGGCATGCAGTGCCACGTCGAGATGACCGAAGAGCTGGTCCGCGCGTGGCTGCGCAGCGGCGGCGACGAGCTCAGGAACAACGCGGCGAGCCCGGCCGTGCAGCGGCCCGAGCAGATCGAAGCCGGCTTGCAGAAGAAGCTGGAGCAGCTCCACGCGGTCGCCGACCGCATCTACGACCGCTGGACGCAGGGACTCAGTCGCGGAAATTGATGAACTGCAGCGGCAAGTCGGTGACCGACTTGCGCACCAGCTGGATCGCGGCCTGCAGGTCGTCCTTCTTCGCCCCGGCTACGCGTACCGCGTCGCCCTGGATCGAGGCGCTCAGCTTGAGCCTGGAATCCTTGATGAGCTTCACCATGCCCTTCGCCCTGTCCTGGGCGATCCCGACGCGCAGCGTCAGCGGCCGCTTCAGCTTGTCGCCCGAGATTCTCTCCACGCTGCCGGGCTCGAGGCAGCGCACGTCGACGTTGCGCTTTGCAAGGCGCGCGCGCAGCACGTCCATCACCTGGTTGAGCTTGAACTCGTCGTCGGCGTAGACGGTGAGCAGCAGCTCGCTCAGCTCGACGCGCGCGTCCGAGCCCTTGAAGTCGAAGCGATTGGTGATTTCCTTGTTGGCCTGCTCGACCGCGTTCCTGACTTCCTGCCGGTCGACCTGGGAGACGATGTCGAAGGAGGGCATCTAACGATTGTTCAGGCGCGCTATGTCATCGACCCAGCGCGCGGTGGTCGCGCGCACCCAGTCCAGGTCCGCCGCGTTCTCGTAGAGCGTGTAGACCGAGAGATTGAGCGCCTTGCCGCGCAAGAGCATCAGCGTGGTCGTCGACAGCGCGTACTGCGGGGCCTCGCTGGAGCGCCGCTGCGCCGGCGCGCGCGTGCCCTGCAGCACCGAGACCACGCCGGGCTCCCTGCGCAGCTCGGCGAGCAGGCTCGTTTTCCCGGGCGGCTGGGCATCGAGGTATTTCTGCAGGTCGCCCGCGGCGGGCGGGCCGCCGAGCGCCGCCAGCGAATCGCGAACGAAGGCGCCGAAGGCGGCGGGGCTGACGCGCTCGCGCTCCAGCCCCTTCGGGGTCACGGCGATCATGTAGCGCCTGAGCTCGGGAGCGTCGCCGAGCGTGAAGCGGCGCAGGTCGGCGTCGGAAATTGCAAACAGCAGGATGCGGTTCGACGCCGAGGTGAGCGATTCGGCGAGCTCCTGCAGGCGCGGGGAGCCGGTGAAGCCGGTGTCCGCAAAGCCTGGCGGCGCATCCAGGCCGAGCCTCGTGTCGCCGAGCTGGATGGCGAACGGCGCCGCGACGGCGCTGCCCACCAAAAGAAAGGCCGCCAGGAGCACGATACGCATAGGGGCATTCTAGTTATGATTGCCCTTTCGGAGAGCGCGTCTTGGCGAAGATACTTAACAAGCTGCCGAAGGGCGAGAAGATCGGCATCGCGTTCTCGGGCGGCCTGGACACGAGCGCCGCCGTGCGCTGGATGCGCGCCAACGGAGCGATCCCCTACGCGTACACCGCGAACCTCGGCCAGCCCGACGAGGCGGTCTGCGAGGACATCCCGCGCAAGGCGCTCGCCTACGGGGCGGAAAAGGCGCGGCTCATCGAATGCCGTCCGCAGCTCGTCGCCGAAGGCATCGCCGCGATCCAGTGCGGCGCGTTTCACATCTCGACTGCCGGGGCCACCTACTTCAACACCACACCGCTCGGGCGTGCCGTCACCGGCACGATGCTGGTGGTCGCCATGCGCGAGGACGGGGTCGGCATCTGGAGCGACGGCAGCACCTACAAGGGTAACGACATCGAGCGGTTCTACCGCTACGGGCTGCTCGCGAACCCGGCGCTGCGCATCTACAAACCGTGGCTCGATCAGCGCTTCATCGACGAGCTCGGCGGCCGCAGCGAGATGTCGGCCTACCTGGCGAAGGCCGGCTTCGACTACAAGATGAGCGCGGAGAAGGCGTACTCGACCGAGTCGAACCTGCTCGGCGCCACGCACGAGGCCAAGGACCTGGAGTTCCTCGACAAGGGCATCGCCGTCGTCCAGCCGATCATGGGCGTCGCCTTCTGGCGCGAGGACGTGAAGGTGAAGGCCGAGAAGGCGGCCGTCGGCTTCGAGGCGGGCATGCCGGTCGCGCTCAACGGGCAGCGCTTCGCCGACGCGGTCGCGCTCCTTTCCGAGGCGAACGCCATCGGCGGCCGCCACGGCCTCGGCATGTCCGACCAGATCGAGAACCGCATCATCGAGGCGAAGAGCCGCGGCATCTACGAGGCGCCGGGCATGGCGCTCCTGCACATCGCCTACGAGCGCCTGGTTACGGGCATCCACAACGAGGACACCATCGAGCAGTACCGCACGAACGGGCGCCGGCTCGGGCGGCTGCTCTACCAGGGCCGCTGGTTCGACCCGCAGGCGATGATGCTGCGCGAGACCGCGCAGCGCTGGGTGGCCAGCGCGGTGACGGGCGAGGTGACGCTGGAGCTTCGCCGCGGCAACGATTACTCGATCGTCGACACGCGCAGCCCGAACCTGACCTACAAGCCCGAGCGCCTCACGATGGAGAAGGGCGAGGCGTACTTCACCCCGGCGGACCGCATCGGCCAGCTGACGATGCGCAACCTCGACATCGCCGACACGCGCGACAAGCTGCGCGTCTACGGCGAGGCCGGCCTGCTCGGCGATGCGGCGAAGGGCGGCGTGCCGCTGCTCGGCGGCGACAAGCCCGCCGGCAAGAAGAAGGGCTGACCTAGCCCTACAGCTTGCCGAGCACCAGGAATTCCAGCAGCGCCTTCTGCGTGTGCAGCCGGTTCTCGGCCTCGTCCCAGACCACCGATTGCGGGCCGTCGATCACCTCGGCGGCGACCTCCTCGCCGCGATGCGCCGGCAGGCAATGCATGAACAGCGCGTCCTTTTTCGCCACGCGCATCATCTCGGCGTCGACCTGCCAGGTCTGGAAATCGCGCCTGCGCTCCTCGTTTTCGGACTCGAACCCCATCGAGGTCCAGACGTCGGTGGTGACCAGGTCGGCGCCCCGGGCCGCTGCCATGGGGTCGGAGAAGGTCGCGCAATTCCTGTTGATCCTTTCGGCTTCGACCTCATACCCGGGCGGCGTCGAGATGTTCAGCCTGAAATCGAACAGCGCCGCGGCCTGCAGCCAGGTATTGCAGACGTTGTTCGAGTCGCCGATCCAGGCCACCGTCGCGCCGCGGATCGGTCCGCGGTGATCGATGTAGGTATAGACGTCGGCCAGGATCTGGCAGGGGTGGTACTCGTTGGTGAGGCCGTTGATCACCGGCACGCGCGAGTGCCGCGCGAAGCGCTCGAGGATGCCCTGCTCGAAGGTGCGAATCATGACCACGTCGCACATGCGCGATACGACCTGCGCGGCGTCCTCCACCGGCTCGCCGCGCCCGAGCTGCGAGTCGCGCGTGCTGAGGAAGATCGCGGCACCGCCGAGCTGGTGCATCCCCGCCTCGAACGAAAGGCGGGTGCGCGTCGACTGCTTCTCGAAGATCATCGCCAGCGTGCGGTCTTCGAGCGGCCAGTAGCGTTCATATCGCTTGAAGCGGTCCTTGATCGCGCGACTGCGCACGAACAGATGCTCGTGCTCCTCGCGCGAGAAGTCCTTGAACTGCAGGAAGTGGCGCAGCTGCATCGCCGCCAGTTTTCGATCAATGCGCCGCCGCCCTGGGCAGCGCGCCGCGCGCGAGGAAGTTCTGCACCAGCGGCGCCAGCCGTCATGACGAGCGGCGGCAGCATGCGGATGACATTGTCGGCGGTGACGTTGATCACCAGAGCGGCGTCGAGCGCCTCCTTCACCAGCTCGCCGCAGGGCCGCGTCAGCTCGACGCCGACCATCAGGCCCATGCCGCGGATCTCCGCGACGCCGCTACTGCCGCCCAGCGCCTGGGCGAGCCCGCCGTGGATCACCTCGCCGACCCGCGCGGCGTTGGCGAGCAGGCCGTCGTCCTTGATGCTGTCGATGGTGGTCAGGACCGCGGTCATGGCGAGCGGATTGCCGCCGAAGGTCGAGCCGTGGTTGCCGGGCTTGAGCACGCCCTTGGCGCGCCCGCCGACGACGCAGGCGCCCACCGGCACGCCCGAGCCCAGGCCTTTCGCGAGCGGCACCACGTCGGGAAGGAAGCCGGCGTGCTGGTAGACGAACCATTTTCCGGTGCGCCCCAGCCCGCACTGCACCTCGTCCGAGATGAACAGCCAGTCGCGGCGCTCGCAGATCTCCTTGAGGCCGCGCAGGTAATCGA
>WNGP01002193.1_pt1 | contig 16332 bp, 15 predicted proteins | sample 5407671 | NCBI WGS metagenome assembly WNGP01 (sample SAMN13153381, study PRJNA577476) | soil metagenome | isolation source: 40 cm soil or saprolite under Garry oak tree replicate 2 | place: USA:California | collected 2016-06-15 | reverse complement strand
TTCCGGCGCACTGGTTAGCAGAGACGAGGCAGGTTACGGTGATCGATACAGTGTCTGGCGTGGACCCGCAGGAAGCGAAGCTCGTTGGAGCGACAGTGAAACTGATTATCGTCGGGTTGCTGGACTTGGCGACTAGAAGGATGTTCGTCGAGCTTGGACTGCACGTGAAAGAGTCGACGACGCTGCCGGTGCCTGATGAGCCTGGAAAAGTTATGGTGAGAGGGTTGACCGCCCAAGTCGTCTTGGGGGCGCTGTTCTGGGCGAAACCTACTGCCATATAGGCTCCCACCATGACGAGGCTTATCGAGAGGCCTACCAGTAGATGGGGTAAATATCGTCTGATAAGGGGCCGCATTTTCAATGCCGACAGAACGGCTATTAATAATAAGGGTTGGCATGATCAACAATTTAGTCATTGTCTGAGCCTGCCCTAGTTAGCCCAGGGCTGCGGATCTTTCCTTATCGACCGCTGATTCAGAATCTCAGGGAAGCTTCGGGGACGCACGGTTATCAGGAACGATTTCTCGCCTATTGTTAGGCCGTCCTCAAGACCGATCTTCCGCAGGCTCTGGTTGTCTACGGAATTCCGGAGAATCCCTCCATAGCAGATAAGAATAAAGCCCGAAGAGAAACCCCCTAGCGTTTCAGGTCATCAGGCTGTGCGTCTCGCCATACTGATTCATCCATTCGGCAGATTCGGTGGAGCGGAGCGACTGGCCATTCTCCACGCCATTGGACTGACGGAAGCAGGGCATGACGTTACGATGTACACCGATACGACCCTGATGCACCGTGAATGGCTTTCGCTGCTCGGGTCCAAGGTCCCAGTGAGAAATCTGCCTTACGGACTAAAAGGCAGAGACGTAATCCGAGATCTCGCTACTTTCGATAGAATACTGATTCATCATCATATCGAGCCACTAATGGCGAGGCGAATCGTCGGCAGATACGCGGACAAAACTTACTGGTACACTGGCGAGGTTCTCCGAGCCATTTGGGAAGACAAAATAACAGGCCAAGACTACAGACAGTTTAGCCCAACCGTCTTCCGTACAGCCAGTCATTTCTACGGGAAACGATCCTGGATCGCTCTTTGGGGTCCAATGTACAATCTGACAGTCTCAATGCTTAGAGTCCTAGACATGGCTACCGTTCGCCGATTCAAAGGCATAATCGCGAACAGCGAGTACATGGCAGACCTAGTGAGAAGAGTTTACCGCTATCCTGGACCCATGTCGGTCGCATATCCTGCTCCTTCGCTCCCAGCGTCGATGTTCAAGCCCAACTATGGCAACGGCGACTATGTCCTCGCTGTGGGTGCACTCTTGCCAAATAAGAATCACCATGATCTCCTAGAAGCGATGTCTCTTCTAAAGGAGCCCCCTACGCTTCGTATCGTAGGCGATGGGCAGGAGAGAAGTCACTTGAAGGACCAAGCACAAAGACTGGGAGTGGAAACGGAATTTGATCCGCTCGTCACAGGGGAAGAACTATGTCGTCTCTATGAGGGAAGCCTCTTCGTCGTAGTCCCCTCGTTGTCCGAGCCTTTTGGAATGACGGCCCTCGAAGCCGCCCTAGCGGGTAAGACTTCAGTTGTAACTGAGCTCGGAGGAACCAAGGAGTTCGTTCTGGACCAACAAACAGGGCTCGTCATTAATCCCAGAAAGACCCAGAGCTTTGCATCAGCAATGGAACTGCTCCTCGACGACCGGGACTTACGAAAGAGTATGGGAGAGAGGGCGAGAGAAAGAGCTCTTGAAGCCTTTACCCCTGAACAATCGGCCTTCGCCCTCGGTAGGGCGTTAGGCTAGTGAAGATTACATCAGTCACCGTTTTTGCAAGACACAATCTCCGGACAATCGAAGCGATAGTAATCATCTTCGCAATTGTCGGAGCCGCGATTACCCTAGCCATCGGCGGGTCCGTAAAGTCGGACACAATCCGAATAGTTGACGTTTCCAGCTCCTTTTTGTCGCCTTATGGTGAGTTGAGTTCCAGCTCGGTAGTAGGCTATAATGACAACTACAGTGGGTGGATCGCCAGTCCGAACTTCCAAGCCAATACAACGAAGAACTCCTTGGTAGTAAACGGCATCTTCCAAAACGCCTCTACATGGACCGCAGTTAATCTCTTTAAAAATGTAAATATCAACATAACATCATTTCCGATCCTAACCGTCAATGTAAATCTCACGACCGGCCCTCGGTATGGGGTCAGGTTCTTCGCACAATATCCCAACGGGACAGAATACGATGTCTGGTGGGAAGGGTCCCCCCTCGACCACAGAACTGGAACAGGATACGAGTCCCTACGGGTAAACATGCAGAGAGAAGCTATCCTTGCAACTGGGCATGCTGTTGGGATCATCAACAGGATTCAGTTGTACATTGAAGATCGTCCATATTCACCACAGAGTTTCCAGCTCACCTTGTCTAAGCTCTCGTTTGAAAACGATACCCTAAGGCAGGCTGCGAACGATCAGTACCGTGCGGTCTATTACGATTTAAAAAATACTCCTAAAGAAAACGCTTCTTGGTATCTCAACAAAGTCAACATCGGCCTCACGGTACTTGCAACTCAAGGTTCGACTTATTCAGTGTATTTTTTCGATGGTCCCGTTCTCTATGCCTCTACCACAGCAACCGGACAGTTATACAATTCATTGACATCGTACGTTCAAATTACGTTCTACCCGAACCTACAACCGCAGGTGTTCCCAGAACTTCTGCCGCTGTCTGAGGCATCAATTGTATTCGTTGCCACATCTGGTACTCTACAAAGTGTGACGGTGCAGGTTGCCAATTTCGAGTTCTTACCCGCAACGGTTAACCCTGATCTGACACAACAGTCGCTAGGTCTCTACTATGTCTACTTCATTTTCTTCCTTTTCCTGCTCCCGGTTGGAATCGCGATTCTTGTATTCCGAGAGTTTCTCTCACGCAAGCTGGTCCCTGGGAGCAACATTGTTGCTGTTCTGATTGCCGGCATACTATGCAGAGTTGCCCTTGCAGCTACAACAGCTCACGTTTTCGATATGAACGTCTATCTGGCTTCAATTCGAGGCTGGTTCCAGTACAGAGACTCGATGGGTAGCCTGGGGCCGACCTTGCCCTTCACTTTCTTCCTTTACTGGGTCGGTTATTCTCCCTATGCAATTGTTCAACTTGTAGGATTTCAAGACGTACAGTTCTTGGGACATGCTGCGGGAGTAGTTGAGGGAGTTTTCGTCAGGCTGTTTCCTATCGTCATGGATTCGTTGATTTTTTTCCTTCTTTTTCGTTTTCGAAGGAATGGGCCGGCGTTCGTGTGGGCGACATTCTACTTCCTCAACCCTTTGGCGATATTCATCTCTTCAGTCTGGGGCCAATACGAAGCTGCAAGTGTCGCCTTTGTAGTGTGGGGAATATATTGGCTGTCGCGTCAAAAGGTTTCGCTTGCCGCTCTCGCCTTCGTCATATCGGGCATGATCGAGCTGATAGGATTCTTTCCTTACGTTTTACTGCAGTTACGAACGGCCCGAATGAAACGCTACAAAACGTTACTCTTTGCAACTGTTGCATTATTACCTCTAGTGCTTTATCGCTCAGAGGCTGACCTGATTTTCCGCCTTCTCCTTGGCTTAGCGGGTTTCACTGGGAGTCAGTTCTCAGGGCCGGGGATTTACAATCTCTTGGGAAGTTTTCCACAATTGTCGGTTATCGGGCAAATCAAACCCTTACTTCTATCGGAGGTCATCGTCTTAGGCGGGGCATTGTTAGAGACTTACAGGCAGACGATGAGTGTTGAGAGATTGGTATTCTACACCACTCTATCATTCACCTTTCTTCTACTGTTCGCAAATCTTCTCGCATCTTGGGTTTGGTTATTACCAGTCTGCCTTCTCTACGCATTAATGAAAGGAAAGAACGACCTGGGAGCTTTCATGCTGGTCTTCGGCACGACAGTCGCTTTCCTGATAGTCAGCAATACAACCGGTTCCGCATACTTGCTTCTCGGGAACGTTGGAGCCCCTGTTCTACCGGCCATTGAAGCTATACAGAATCGACTCCAGATATTCACCATAATGGTGACATCACTCTCCATCATCCTCCTGCTTTTGCTCAAGTACGGAAGCGGGAACGCAACCCAAACAATGCTAAGGACCTCGGCCATGACTCTCTCCATCTATGCTCTCCTCTACTTTTGGTTGGGATTGTACCCCTCTTGAGAATCGCACAGGTGATTCGCTCGTTCAACCATGTTGCAGGGACGGAACGTTTTGTTTTAGAGACAACTCGCGAAATGACGTCCAGAGGAATCGAGACTAGAGTCTACACCTGCTCTGCTGATTCTCGCATATTGGCAAACGTGCAAGGCGAAGTCGAGATCATAAGGGGCGGTCCGCCTTCGAAAATGCCATTCGAACTGTATTCTAGTCTTCTCGTTTCAAGGCGTCTAATCGACGTTGCGTCTTCTTGGGCCGACGTCATAATCCTGCATAGCGGAGCGGGGGTTGCAGAATACGGCTGGCGAAAACACAGGCTCCCGTGCATTCCCTTCTTTCACGTAGACGACAAGTATGACTCAAGACTGTTCGGGTACCTCCGGGGGGTAGCGTCCCTATACACTTATCCAGTTAGGCTTCAAGAGTCCAAGTGCGTTCGACGCATACCGCTCGTATTTGCAAATTCTCGCAGCCTTAGAAGTGGAGTCCAAACGCACATGCAAGGGGCCAGAGTAACTATCATCCCCCTTGGCGTGAACATAGACAGGTTTAAGCCAGCTTGGAACGATGACGATTACGTTCTAATGGTAGGCCGCCTTAATCCTACCAATAATTTCGAGCTCGGGCTAAGGGCTGCCGCCAACACATCATGCAAAATTGTAGTTGCTGGAATCCGCGAGAAAAAATTCTCCTGGTATTACCGATATCTGTGTAAGTTGGTTGATCAATCTCAGGAATTGCGGGACAGGGTGGTATTTCTGACTCCCGCCGATGATGAATTGATACGTCTTCTTCAGAATTGCTCTTTGTTCCTCTCTCCTAGAATCTATGATTACTTAGGGCTTGCAGCATTAGAAGCCATGGCTTGCGGGAAACCCGTGATCGCGTACAACGCGGAGGAGGATTCACAAATTCCGCCTGTGATGAAATGCGGGGAAAAATATTGGATGTGGCAAGAGACTGTCAAAACACTAATGAGCGATGGACAGCTTCGTGAGAAGATTGGCAAAGAATCGCGGCAATTCATTGAAGAACGTCACACATGGAAGAACACTGTAGACTCCATCCTAGATGGGATCAAGAAGGGTCTTTAGATCATGAATTCTCAACCCGAAGATCTGATTCAGAAGCGGCAAGTCCGAGATCGTTACAATTATGAGGTGAAACGATACGAAGCTTCGAGATTCGGTTCACCCGGAGGACGTCTTTTTGACCTCATCGAAAAGAACTATGCTTCCCGGTTCCTTATTTCAGGTTCGGTCTTGCATGTGGGAACCGCTACAGGCCGGTTTGTAAGTTATCTCTCCAAGCTCGGATTTCATTATACGGGGCTTGAGATCTCAGATTTGATGGTTGAAGCAACGAAGACCAGAATTTCTCGGGAGGCTGTCGTGGCCGACATTATCCAAGCTGATGGAGAGAATCCTCCAATTCGGCCATCGTCATTTGATAATGTGCTGTCCGTTCGTTCCTTCCATTTTTTCCCCGAACCGGACAAATTTTTGAAAAGCGCATATGAGATATTGAGGCCGGGAGGAAGAGTGATTGCTTCCTTCGAACTACATAGCAGACTTCGACACCCATCACAGCTCCTTCGCATCCTTCCAGAACCCCTCCCTAGGCGAAACTTCTACGTGACTTCAGATGTTGCGCGCAAAGTTCGAAACGCCGGGTTCAGAATAATTTGGGCGGGAAAGCCGACAAAACTCCCTCTCCTTGGGTACTGGAGATTGATATCGCCATTAGTTCCATTGTTGCGAAAAACACATGCTAGACTGCCTAATGTCCTGGGAACGGTCGGATTGGTTGTTGGCGAGAAACCGTACTATGATGGCCATCGCCTGGAAGCCGAATAACGGTAGTGAACGACATGATCCCTGATATGACGGTTTATCACTTTATTGAAACACTTAGGAAACTCTGGCTCTGACCGAGGATGAATACACCGTTCGATCGTGATAATAGTGCTTCGAACGTTATCCGGTCTTAAAGATGAAGCCAAGACTGTCTCGACGTGGCATCGGATTCGCATTACACCACCCACGTCTTGCTCTTCTACTTGCTTCCGGTTCTCTAAGTTATGAAGAAGTCCTTCGGGTTCTGGTCAAGAACGATATCGGATTCTTGAGGCTCCAAGCTAGCCAAGTGCCCGACACTTCAAACTTTCTGAAACTTTCCGGGAAGGAAATGGTCAAGGTTCTTGACGAGATTACTCCTGCAAAGCAGGAGTCTAGTTGGAGGATGCTGAACCGCTGGCACAGTTTCCTCTACCTTACTGTCCGAGCTTGTTCCCCTTCTTTGGTTATTGAGACGGGGGTTCTCTATGGCCATTCGAGTGCGGCGATTCTCGCTGCTCTTGAGGATAATGGAGAAGGACAATTGACATCGATCGACATCCCTCAAAAGGACCATCAAAATGTCATTGTGGGTCGGAAACACGTTCAGGTCGGCCTGGATTCAAACGAACTCTCCTTAGGGTGCGCGGTCCCCTTAGATCTTCATTCGAGATGGAAATTGGCACTCGGGGACTCACTGGAATTGCTACCGAAGATACTAGGCGGAGCTCGTTCGGTATCGATCTTCATTCACGACAGTCTTCATACCTATGACCACATGATCGCGGAATTCCGCCTTGGCTACGACGCGTTGGAACCAGGTGGATTGCTAATATCGGATGACATAGGATACAATTTAGCTTGGCAGGATTTTTGCAGATCAAGAAAAGAGGAGTGGAAGGAATTTTCGAAAGGGTCAGACGAAAATGACAGATTCGGGTTTCTCATCAAGTCCTCAGGCTAACAAGAACATGGACCACTTTCGCTCTCGTGTCTGAGCAATAGCGGAAAGGCTCCTCAACCCTACAGATGTCGAGTCAGCGGAGCAACTGGCGCGAACGACTCTTTGTGAATCCCAGCCGCATGGAGCTCGAACTAGCGGCAAAGCTAGAGTCCTCTGGAATACAGTACCATACGCAAGTGGAAGTTCCTATAACGACTGCCGATTTCTACTTCGCTACTGAGCCGCGACCAACGCTCGTTTTCGTGGATGGAAGACCTCATCTCACAACTGCTCAGATGATCAAAGATGAAGAACTGCGAACTCTCCTTAGAAAACGAGGATACAGAGTGGTCGAGTTAGGATACAATAACTACTCGGACAAAAAGCGAGACGAACTCTATCACCAACTTCTAATTGATCTCGGTAAAGAATAGCGTCGCGACTGGAGTTTCGTGACATGATACCCTAGCAGGGACTATTCCCGTAACGGGTTGGGCGCGCCATACTACAACAGCACACTTGGACCACGAGCCGGAACGGAGTTTGCGAGGATGAATTCTACTTCCAGTAGAACTTCTTCCTCACTATACTGAAGGGCTATTTCGTCTTTCAAGTTACGTTCGTGCGATTTTACCCTCGTTAGTGGGCATCCAATTCTGAAGTTGGTCAAAAAAGGTATTACGTCTCGCGTGGAGTGGGAATAATCTTGGGCTGAGTTATTCCTTAGGGAATCCTCTCGCCCGTCTTGAGCTGAGTAGAGCGCTTCAATCTCTCTCTGGTCTTTTGGCTGGCGAATTGTACTATGCGGCCGCATTGAGGGCGAACGTACAGGTCTATGAGAATCGGTTCCTCGCCAAGTTCCGACACCCAGCCGAGCAATAGTCTCGCGGCTGGATCGCTTCTACCAATCTTGAAGGGCACACTGTAATAGACTTCCATATCTTCGTTGCAGGATGGACACTTCAGAGGAACCTGTTCGCCTGCCGGTGGCTCGGCTGGCTCGTCCAAATGAGTGCTCAGATGATCGTCTAATTCGGAATCTTCGAACCATTGACCACAAGTATTGCACCGAGATTTCACCAATGATCTCAGACCATCCTAAGTACCCACTCGTTTGTTCGCCACTTTCTTAGGAATCCATCTAAGCCAGTGTCCACAATTGGAACAATATTCTCCTTTATGGGGGCCTTTACCTCGTATCTCTATGGCGGCTCGTTTGCTACAGAACTTACACACGCCTGGCAAGTGCTCACTTATCTTGCTTTTTCGTCTTGTTCCTCGCCACACTATCTCTCTCCTCGATATGCTCTTTTTGAGGTTGGGAAACTTTCGTAACGTACAGAGTTTCGATTTCCTTAGGTTGAGTAATCATAGAATAGGCGATATGGTTCACAAGTTCAAAGAGCTTGGAAGCAGTCTCGATATCGTCTGTGATATCCAACACTCCTGGATGAACCGCATTGTTTCCTATGACTCGCACTATGTCCAGAGCCTTCTGGATTCTTGCAGGCAACCCCTTACTAACTAAGGTGCCAATATCTACATCCAAATCTTTTCCTGGAAGCTCCAACTGCTGGCATAACTTCTGGATACATAACCTCAGAAGTGCGGCTGCTCCACGGGGAGACCTCGAAAGAATTGACCTCGCCTCATTGTAGTCTTCTTGAATGTCTTTCCGTAGGTCAGAGTTCGGGGGCATGACTGAAGCGTTGTTGGGAGAAACCATTACGCCATTTTCCCAGACGGAGAAATGTTTACAGAGCGTGCAGAAAGCCATCTGCAAGGATTCGTTTTCCACATAGCGAACTCCTACTGGGTTGTAGTAGGCTCCGTGCCAGATCTGGTGGGCATACGCGTTACAATACGGGCAGTTGAAACTCTTCGCTTTGAACGTCGGGGGAGTGTAAGGTATCGTGGACAATCTATTCGCCCTAGCTCAGCTTTCAACCAGTAACTTTACTGATACGGAAGCATCTTCGTCTTCATCCTCATCCCGATAAACAACGAAAAAGCAGGTTCTTCCAGCCTCAGCAACGTACGAGACTTTTGTTCTTGTGATGTCCTCGTTCTCCCAATAGGGGTTGAAATTCTCTCCATCTTCAAACGATTTTACGCTGAGTCGCCCCAGGACATAACAGGACACATCTTCATCCGCCTCAACAGAGCCTACTAACCGATCTCCTTCTTCAAGCTCGAATCGAAACTCGCGGTAACCATCCGGCTCAAGTGTGAACTCTTCGTCCACTTCCCAGTCTGGCTCTTCTGGTTGAGGTTGAGTCTCAGGGGCGGGTGGCTGGATGATCGTCTTTGGAGCCTCATGAAAGTGGACTTCTTGAGCCGAACCGACAACGTTAGAGCCAGAGATATTGCTCTGTTGGATTTGGAAGACCTGTTTTCCGCTCACTCTGTTGATTGTGACCTTAACCAGCACCCTGAATTCAGGTGCTTCAAATAACGGCCCGAGAAACAGAGCGGCTCCGAGAATTCCAGTACGGAAGTCCCAACCGCCTGCTACGATTATGATGATACCAACGGCCATGATCAGAAGGCGAGTTAGCCAGTCATTCCTGTCCGTTTCGCCACTCTGGTCTTCCTCATCCTTCTTTTCTGTGGCTCTGCTCTTCTTCTTCGGCAATTCTTCCAGCTAATTCGGCCGCGTACCTATTAATATTGAAGACTTCCAAATGAAATTCTCTCAGGTCGATTCTTAGAATGAGACACAGGGCTTCGAGGTATGAGAGAGAACTCAAGTCCGAAGAGAGACGGGCACTGATATGGCTCGGGCTTCTGGCTGTAATCGTGGCCTTCTATTTCTGGCTAAGAAACAGCGACCCGAACGCGGCACCCTACATCAATTTCTTCTGTAATTCCCCCTGCCCACACATCACGCTCTACTGGATACCTTTCCTTCAAGCCCTAATCTATTACTGGATTGGCTATGCCGGATGTATGCTCATCTATTTCTCGGAAGACTTCTTTCACGGGCGGCTAGGAAGGATACTCCGACAGGGAGCCAGGAGCATAGGACACATCTTCATCTCTCTGTACCCGGTTACAGTACTAACCATCACGGTTCTTGCCGCCATCTCTTTCTTGATTCCGGCTCCTATACAATTGCCGTACTGGCTTCTGGTGTACGAGTTTTTAGCAATACTTGCACTCTGGTCAATTGAAAGAGTCACTGGTCATAGAAGACTTCTGGGAGGATTGCTGGAGCGTTCATTTGAGGGTGTCAAAGTCCTCGGGAGAAAAATTCGTGGACTTCGAGAGAAGTAGAGCTTCCCTTCCCCGATTGGGCATCCTGTCTCAGCTTCGAATACGACCCGACAACAGGTTTCTGTTAGCAAAAGCTTTCAGCAAGTGGCGCGCGAACGGTAGCTTCCAGATTGACGAGCCAAGACCGTGCTGATAGAATCAAACGGATTTTAGCCATTTGCCGCGAGAATAATTGGACTATCGACACTCCCGACATGGCTGGGAAGCTCTACAATATCCTAAAGTCCTCTGAGTTCACGAGAGACACGATACGGGACTACGTGTACACGATGATTGACATCTTGGCATGGGAAAGGAAACACCGCCGACCATACGAGTGGTCTCCGGCGAAGGCGAGTGAAAAGCCGCAATTAGTTAGGTGGTCTAACATAGGCTCTCCGCAAGAAGTGACCCGAGTACCAGCATGAAACTGCTGTAATCCGTGGCGTTTATCTGGCGGGCAGTGCATTTAGTTCCTGGAAACCACAGAGGCTGGGAAAAGATACGGTAAATCTGTTACTTTACTCAAAGAGATACCTCTTCTAATTATCTACTTCTATAATACTGGTATTAGTTGAGGTGTGAAGGTAGGATCTAGAATCGCAGTTTTGAGATCGTAGAGCTCCCTGCTGAGGATAGCGTTCTCTCCCATCTGGGAAAGAACATTTGTGAGTTTCCACAAATCTAGAGGTTGGCTGTTGGTGAAATCGTCGCTCAATTGAAACTCTGTAAGCATTCCTTGAGAGCTGAACCGGTGAATGATCGAAGTGGCGCGAAGAAATGTGTTCGAGTAGTTTGCGCTGGGGCTAGTAACTTGGACTTGTTGCTCTGGATAGGCATCTCCGAGGAGAGGGGTTATGGCTGATCCTCTTAGTATCCCATTGCGTAGCCGCTTCAGCTCGGCGATTGCATAGTTGTTCAATGCGGTGTCGTCTTTACTGACGGGATCGAAGAAATGGATCTCACGCATGTTCGAATATCGCGGAGGGCTTGCGCGGTTATCGTACGCGAGGATGTGCCTGCCTCCGATGATTCGCCAGCCATTGTGCCAGAAGGGGGCGCTTCCGCTCGGGTTCCCGCAGCCTCCACTGTCTTCCCAATAGACCCCGATGTAGTTGATGTTGCTCCACGATGGATTACCGACGTTCGTTCTCTGGAACTGGCTAGCTCCAGTGTAGATCGTTGGAGCCACGGTGTTTGCAACGGGCGTTGAGTTGAACAAGACTCCCCCGTTGGGTCCAATGGGAAGCAGAACGTGATACCAGTAATTGTCGTTGACGTTGTTGATCCCTTGGACTCCAAGGATTGACTGTAGAGCTGCTGTGTTACCGTCGCTCACGAAGTTGTATTCGAATCGGTTGCTAGCGTCTGTTGCGAAGAAGATCGTGGGTGGCGAGCCAAGCGCTGTGGTCTTACAGTTTGCGCCTTGTGTTACTCGGAAGTAGAAGTCGAAGAGCGGAGGCGAGTAAACACTTCCCAAGTCTGTGATGTTCAACCCGAGATTCTTGCTCGCCGGGTAGAACATGCCCCCGCCATAGTGGGCACTTCCGCTGTTTGTTAGAATGCACTTGACCGAATACTTTCCAGTTGCAACGGTCGAATTATCATCGGAGAACGTCGCAGTGGTCCCAATAATCAGCCTCTCGCTGCCCCAGCTACTCGCGGTCTGTTCTGTCCAAGCACCATATTTGCCTGGGTTCTGGCTGACACCGAAGTAGTGGACCCGGTTCCGCAGGCTCTTGACGTCTCGAGGAAACCGGTATGTAACTAGGTTCACTCCAGTGGCGAGTGTAGTGCCATAGGTAGCAGGAATAGGATCAGTTCCCCAGTTGGCGGCGCCTTGAGCGCTTAGGGGGACTACGTGGAGGTTTTCCGCGGGGTCGACGAAGAAGACTCCTGGGAAGCCTTGAGCCACGGACAGGTCCATGAGTTCTCTCATGCTGTCCCAGACGTTCTTGAACTGGCTGATGTACAGCGGAATCGTGTTGCCTATGTTCTGTACGTAGCTGAGTGATATGCGGTAGTTGGTTGCTATCGGCACTCCGTTTTTGGTTGCGTTGTTGACATGGTTGTCGATGAAATCGCTGATGATCGCTAAGGGGGTCGAGTTGGTATAGATTGGAGCAGCTGAGGGCTGATTTTCTACTACAGCCTGTTGAAGAGCTATTCCGAATCCCCTGCTAGTAATAATCATCTCGTCGTTCGGTTGCATAGGTTCTTGATGCTCCATCTCTCCACCATAGACATGGAATGGTTCAGCTCCTTGTCCTAGGTAGATGTGAAGGTGGTCTCCGAAGGAGAATGCGTTCGTTGAACTGAAGAATTTTCCGCGATAATTGTTTAGCCGGAGCTCGGCGTGGTCTGTTCCGAGGGAACTTCGTGTTACGCTTCCGCTGATGACGTCTTTCTGGCTCAGTTGTATAGGAGTGTTTCCGCACAAGTATGCGTAGTGGAGTAGGATGTTTCCCGCGACACTCTGATTCCCGAAGAGTATCGAGCTAATCGTTCTTCCCGTTGTGAGTGGCAATGTGAACGTCTGCCAGGTGGATGCGAGAGTGAAGCTGAGGTTCATGGTGGCGCCGCTGTTGAAAACGGCAACGGCAAGGGTACCGCCGTTGGCGGCTTTCGCCCGGACGATAAGGTATGGATAGGTCGTAGAGCTGGTGGATCCGGGGAACCATGTTACTCCGAGGCCCGGACTTGAACCGCTGAAAGTAAGAATATCCCCGTCGCTAGTTGCAGTTACTCCGATGTCCTTTGCCCAGGCGATTGTTGCAGGCGAAGGATCATTGCTGTTCAGCAGTCTGAAGCTGTTGTCATGAGGCCCTGGACTCCGTAGTATCTCGGCGTAGAATTGTGGCATATTCTCTCATGGGTATTTGCTGCGGAGGTCGACTTCGATCGTGCGGTTCGTGAACTCGTTCTGGAAAATCGTGTTGCCAGCCTGGGGCCCAAAAATTCTGACAAGTAGCGCTTGCCGGGACTGGTCTGCATACGCCATTCCACTGTTAGGGTCTGAAAGCAGAATGTTTCCCCCGGGTTGAATGAACTGGCTAAAGTAGCCGAGAATCCCTAGAACTGCAAGCCCCCCAGCTGCGGCCGCTGCTACGCCGGGTCCTCCAGCAATTGATGCCTGGGATACGAGGCTTGTCATTCGCATCGCTTCGAACGCTGAGAGTGGAGAGAGTTCACCGGTTCCTTGTTCGGCTCGACCCACTTCTCTTCCGATGACCCCAGCTTTGCGGACTGTTCTGACCACGTGGAAGATTTCACTGAACGACATGTAGTGTTCATCGGCCGAAGAGGTTTGGTTTCACAATGTAGGCGATCGTTAGATCCTTGGCAACATCTTCAGGAATTTTCTCCGTGAGGAGCTGGCGGTAGAATGCGGCCACGATCATTGCGTCGCGTTGGCAGCCGAGCTTCGTTAATTCTATCTCGACTTTTGCACTGTCACTCGATTCCTGTGTCTGCAATTGTTACTCCTTCCATCTCCATAGTGACGTCTTCGCCATCCTCTCTGCTGCTGAGCTGGCCATCCATCCGCTGTGCGATGGCTTCCTCAATTCTAGCGTTCATCTCTTCCTCGCCAACATCCGCTGCGGGTTGAAGGAAGGGCTGTGCCCGCATCTTCACAGTGCCGTATTCAATGAAGCTAGCATACTCTGCGCTGGCACCCAGCGTCACTGAGAGACTGTCCTCGTCAACATCAGCGAATATGGAAGCCATCAGATTCCCGGTTCTCACTGGAACAATGCCCTGAGCATAAGTCACCATGCTGTCTCCTGCATTCTCGACTATGTTGTGGACTTCTTCTTCGAGAGCTTGGGACTGTTCGTCCGGGAGCTCGTCGAGATCCTCTAGTTCAATCGTAGCGGCTATTTGTAGCCGAACTTGGCCCACTAGTAACCAAATCCTGGAATCCCCGCGTACCCGAGATCCTTGAGATGGGTTTCCGGCAGGATGTCGAATTTCTTCATCTGAATGGCGTAGTCCCAAAACTGGACTCGTCCCATTGGTTGTTGGGGCATCCAGTCAGTAACGAGCACCTTTGCCTGTATCTGGTCGCTCTGGAACCACTGCCATCTCGGATTGCCGTCAGGCGTGATGATTCCGCTCTCGAGAATGAGACCGTTGAAAATGAACCACCACTGGTCTGCCGTGTAGGTGTTGGTCCAATTCCCAACGCCGGTGATTGTCGAGATAAGGTGTCCACCGACGGTTATGTCCCAAGACATGGACCCTAGGTCTTGCTGTAGACCTCCTTCTCTTTGAAGAATTGGAATCTCTATGATGTTGCGGCGTTTTCTTAGCGAGATCGGCTGCCTGACCGATGGAAAGGTTAGGAGTTCTTTGAAGATGTAGACAAAGTCCAGCTGGACCGTGAAGTTGAACGTTCCCGCGCCGCCTGTGATGCACAGAATTTCGAATCCGATCTGGTTGATCGTGTTGTTTGTGAGCTGCTTCCCGTTCGTTAGCGGGAAATGTGTCGGGATGAAATTGTTGAGACTGGTTGTGTTGATGAGGCTGTTCTGTCCTGTGTCAGTTGTTCCGCTGGGAGTGTACGCAACCCAGGGTCTCAGCTGGAAGTTTGTCGCATTCGCCCAGGAGGTAACGTTGGCTCTCACAATGCTGGCAGAATAAACTGAGGGGTCCGGACCGCCCACAACGGGCCGGTACAAGATGGCTACATCTCCGTTTGACGGGTTCGTCATTGTCACGTTCCAAGTGACAATATCGCCATCACTAGTGAACATGTCAGTACTCACGGATGCAGAGTTCAGCGTGGTGAGACTTGCATCGATGTAATCGTCTCGGACCCCGAATCCGCGGCTTATTGTGGGAAATCCCATGGCTAAGTCAGAGTGGCAAATGTGGCTTGGTAGGCGTAGTTTTCGAACACTGCAGGTTCACCGTTCGAGAATTGCAGAGAGTTCAGTTTGGTGAACTGAGTCGAACCAACAGTCAAGGCTGAGCCCAGAGTTGTGCTGAGGGTCCACACCATATTCGGCGCTATCTGGGTTCCTAGAATGGTTAGCAATCCAAGCGTCTCCCAGCAAATTGCGAAGTTTCCAGTTATCTGGCGATTCTGGGGAAGAATGATTTGTGGAGTGTGTGACCCGGATTGGGGTAGAATGATGAGGTTCCTGCCAACATTGACTGTGATCGATGTGACGTCGTATGGTGTGCCGGCGATTGTTAGAGGTGTGAGCCCTCCATCCTTCAGTTGGATCGGCTGAACAGTAGAGCTCGTCGCGTAGGTGTATCCTGGGTCTGATTGGACCGGGAGTGGTAGTGTCTGACTCTTCCCGATTACTCGAGCCTCGAGTACTCCTCCTGCGCGGCCGCTGATTGTGGTGATCTCGGGTCTAGCGCCTTGTAGGATGATCCATGTTTCAGTAGTTGCGCTTAGTTTGACGCTCATCAAAAGCGTGAGAGACTTGTCGATGGTTCCAGAGCCTCCGCCTTGGGCGTTCACTCCGTATTTTGCGAAGATTGTGTCCGTCATGCGGTAGGTTATGTCCCAGGTAATCTCGTTAGAGTTACCTGCTTGGATAGTTTCAGGATCCTCGTTTCCGGGCTGTGGGATGACAAGCATCTTCGGGTCCATTCGAAACATCAGCCGAGGCTCGTATCCTATCGGCGTGAAGTTTGGGCTTGCGGGGAGAGTGCCGTAGGTTGTTTCTTCGCAGAATTGTAGTTCTTTGAGGGTCAACCAAGCGCCGATGGGGACTGTCACCTACGTTGTCACCGTCTCGTAGAGTTTGGCTTTGCAACTTGTTACAGAGTGCAGCCTCGGTGTAGCACTATCGAGAGCCGCGTCATCATGGACCGTCCGGCCGAGCAAGAGAGCTTGAATCCCTGAACCGAACTGTGTACCATTGACACGGATGATTCGCTTGATCTCCTGCATCATGGCATACCAGCTCGTCTCTGCCTGCTCGAAACTCTGCGCAGGACCCGTCAGGACCCAAGCATCGATCAGAATTCCCTTGTCGTTCAGATACTTTGTCACCTGTCCGAACTGGATCGGAGTAAACTGTTCCGGCTGACGTCTCACACTGATCTGGAATGGGTGAATCCGCAACGGCGCA
>WNGP01002191.1_pt1 | contig 16338 bp, 5 predicted proteins | sample 5407671 | NCBI WGS metagenome assembly WNGP01 (sample SAMN13153381, study PRJNA577476) | soil metagenome | isolation source: 40 cm soil or saprolite under Garry oak tree replicate 2 | place: USA:California | collected 2016-06-15 | reverse complement strand
GAACCCGCCACTCTCCTTCCAGCCGATGAGGTTCGCCGGATAGGTAACGGCATCGACCGGAGCCACGGTGATGCCGAGATCCTGGTTGACTCCGGCGACCGACGTCCAGAGGTCGGCATTTCCGTCCAGCGTCACGAGGCAGTTGTCCGTCCGGTTCACCGTGATCGTCAGCGTCACGCCGTCGACCGCGGTCCAGGTGCTGCCGTCGTTGCTCGGCAGCACGTACTGGCCGGTGCTGACCGCGTCGACGACCTGGCTCGAGGGCAGAAATTGGAGGGTGAGGGTGGTGGGCGAATACGCCGTGCCCGGGCCGGCGCCTGCGAACACGGTATTGGCCGGCCATGGCTTGTTCGCCTTCCAGACCATCCGCACGACGTGATGCGGGGCCACCGCCAGCGGGACCGCAGCCTGCACGAACGCGGCGTTCGGCGAATAAGTCCCAGCAAAGCCGCCACTCTCCTTCCAGGCGACGACGCTACCGTCGACCTCGATCCCGATGTCCTGGTTGTAACCGGGCCTCGCGGTCCAGAGGTCAGCGTTGGCACTAATGAGCGCCGTGCCGGTCGCTGTCGTCGGGTAGTCGAGGCTCAGCACCGCGTTGTCCATCGGCACCCACGTCGAGCTGACGGGCAGGTTGTACTGCTGATGACTGACTGTGCTCGCCGCGGTGACGGGCGCCAGCAGTTGCACGGTCAGGCGCGTGGGCGAATAAGGTCCATTGCCCGCCCCTGCAAAGATGACGCCCGTGCCCTGTGGCTTGTTCGTCTTCCACTTCAGCTTGACCGTATACGTCGTCCCCGCCTGCATCGCCATCGTCGACCGGACGAAGGCCGCGTTCGGCGAATATGTGCCACCGTACCCGCCACTCTCCTTCCACGCCTGGATGATGCCGTTGACATCGATCCCCAGGTCCTGGTTGATGCCGGCGTTCGCCGTCCAGAGGTCGGCGTTGGCGCTGACCACCGCCGTACTGTTCGCCTGGGGCGTGATCGTCATGGTCAGGTTGGTCGGGTCGACGTCCACCCAGGTCGCGCCGTCGCTGCCGGTCAGCGAGTATTGCTGCATCGTGATCGCGGTGTAGGGAAAGGCATCGCCCGGCGTGACGCTGTTGGACATCGCCGACTCGGGCCCGGTTCCCACCGATGCCACGGCCTTCACGGTGAAGGTGTAGGTCGTGCCGTTGCTGAGTCCCTTGGCGACACCGGTCAACGGCGGCGGAGCGCTGCCGCCGACGGTCGTCGTTGGCTGCGCGGTGGTGCCGACATACGGCGTGATGGTGTAGCTCGTGATGTGGTGCGCGCCGTCGAGTCGCGGCGCGGTCCACGACACGGTCGCCGATGCACCGCCCGGCACCGCCTGGACATTGGTCGGTGCCTCGAACGGCGTGGCCGGTGCGACGACGGTCCCGATGATCGTCAGGTAAGGCGCGGCCTGGCCCGTCGCGTTATAGAGATCCGTCCAGCTCTGGTTCGCGCTGAGCGTCCCGCCTGTCCCGTCCTCCGACATGACGCCGGTGAACATGATCTGTGAGAGATGCTGACTGGCCGCCCAGCTGTTTAGCGAGGCCCAATACGTTCCCCAGCCGGCGACGTAGATCTCGGGCAGGGCACAGGCGAGTGTGGCACCCCACGAGACGTAGTAGACATCGGCCGCCGTCCATCCCGGCTTGTTGGGGAAGTAGTCGCCGAAGTTGAGCATCTCGTAGGGCGTGGTGGCACCGCATTTTGTGCTCATGGCGGGGACGGAACCCGCGGCCGTCACCTGGTAGCCGTCGACCCAGGCACGAGTCGTGGCCGCGTCGTACCAGTCACCGCTGCTCGACTGCTCGATGTCGGACGCCGCCCAGATCGTCAGCGGTCCGGCGAGCCCGGTTGCGCCGTTGGCCACCGGTTTGACGAGGTTTTGGAACCACAGTGACCCTGCCGCATACATCTGGCTGGGCGTCAACCTGTAGTTCGGCGGATCGGCGCCGGTCACGCTATTGCTGCTGCCGAGCCCGAGGATGGTCGCCGTCGCGCGGGTCGCGTTGGCGCTTTCGTAGCCCCGGATCCAGGCCTGCGCGAGCGACACCAGCTGGGAATGCGGCGTACAGACGTAGGTATTGAAGAGCTGGGTGCCGTAGACCAGCGTGTTGGGGTTGTAGCACGGCGCGCCGAAGTCGAGGATGACGAGGCCGGACGGCGTGCTGCCCGAGCTGTACGTCGCGGCGCCGTCCACCCACAGGGGGCATCCGGCCGTGGCGGAAGGGCCGCACTGCGCCAGGTAGGCGCCGAACACGTAATACGAGGTTGTGGCCGGCGGTGCGGGAGGCGCCGCGGCGGGGCCGATGGTCGCCGCCTTCACCCCGCCGCGCCCCGTGCTGCTGGCGGAGGTGGCGCCGCAACCGCTGGTCGCCGTGCCATCGGTGCGGTCGATCCCGGTGAAGTGGCCGGCCGCATCGCGCAGGCAGGCCATCGATCCCGACAGAGACGCGATAGTGAGCCGTCCAGCGCCGGGGAGGTCGGTGCGCCGCTTTTTCTGGCCGTCGACCACATACACCGCGCCGTCGGCGGCGTTGCGCACGTCTACCCCGGCGACGACGATCGAGGTCGGCCCGGTGACCCAGCAGCTCGTCGGCTGCAGCTCGGCGGAGCTCAGCGGCAGGTTGGTGCATGGCGCGGGTCCGTTTTGAGCCAAAGGCACGGCGGGCGTCTCCGCCTCTACCGGAAGGACGGCGAATGGGATGGCCGCCACCGCAACGCATAGCGCGGCTGCGAGCCGCCGAATGGCAACAGGTATCACGAGGTCCGACGCGAGGATACCAAGCCCCCACCCGTCCGAGGGCCCCCACCCTACCCTCCCCCGCACGCGAGGAGATCTCAGTCGGAGAGGGAATTGTGCTTCCAAATTCGCTAGCAACCGTAGAGTTCGGCGGTGAGCCGGGTCGGCGAGTACGGGCCATTTCCCGCGCCCGCGTAGACCGTGGCGGTGGACGCTGGGATGTTGGTCTTCCAGCGAAGCTTGATCGTATAGGTGGTGCCTGCCGAAAGCTGGACCGCGGTCTGCAGATATGCCGCGTTCGGCGAGAAGACGCCGGCAAAGCCTCCGCTCTCTTTCCACCCGGCGATCGTGCCGTTGACGTCGATCCCCAGGTCCTGGTTGAAACCGGCACGGCTGGTAAAGAGGTCGGCGTTCCCGCTCAGGATGGCGATACAGCTGGCGCTCGGCGTCAGGCTCAGGCTCAAGTTGCCGGCGTCGATGTCACTCCATCCGATGCCGTTGCTGCCGGTCAGGTGGTATTGCGCGGCACTGGTCCGGTCGACCAGCGCGGTACCCGCCGGGTAGAACCGCAGGCTGAGTCGCGACGGCGAATACGCTCCGCCACCGGCGCCTGCCATGATGGTCGCGCCCGATGCGGGTTTGTTCGTCTTCCATTGCAACTTCACGGTGTAATGCACGCCGGCGGACATGGGGAGGGCGGCCTGGACGTACGCCGCGTTGGGCGAGAAGGTCCCCGCGAAGCCGCCGCTCTCCTTCCAGGCGGCGATCACGCCGTTGACGGCGATGCCCAGGTCCTGGTTGAAGCCGGCGGTCGCTGTCCACAGGTCGGCATTGCCACTGAGGAGAGCAGTGCCGCTGGTCGTCGGCGTGTAGGACAAGGTCAGGTTGGCGCTGTCAAGGTCGGCCCAGGTGCTGCCGTCACTGCCCAGCAGGCTGTATTGACGTGCCGTGGCGGCGGTTGCCACGGTCCCGGCCGACACCGGCACGAGTGCGGCACTCAACCGTGTCGGCGAATAGGGCGCGCCCGATCCGGCGCCTGCGAAGATGCTGATCCCTGGCGCTGGCTTGTTCGTCTTCCATTGCAGCTTGACGGCATACGACGTCCCGGCGTTCATGGGGACGACGGCGTGGACGAATGCGGCATTCGGCGAGAAGGTGCCGGCGAACCCACCGCTTTCTTTCCAGGCGATGATGCTGCCGTTGACGCTGATGCCGAGGTCCTGGTTGTAGCCGGCGGTTGCCGTCCAGAGGTCCGCGTTCCCGCCCAGGATGGCCTGCGAATTCACGCTGGGTGTGACGGTGAACGCCAGGTTGGTCGAGTCGATATCCGTCCACGTCGCGCCGTCGCTGCCGGCCAGCTGGTACTGCGCGGTGCCCAACCCCAGGTGGGGATAGGTCCCGCTCGGAACGACCAGGTTGGAGGCCGCGGATGGCGGGCTCGACCCGGCCGGGTTGGTGGCGGTGACGGTGAAGGTGTAGCCGGTGCCGTTGGCGAGACCCGTGACCAGCACGGTGGTCGATCCCGCCCCGTAGACGATCGGTGTCCCGGCGGTCGTGCCGTTCACATAAGGCGTCACGGTGTAGCTACTGACGCCAAGGCCGCTCTGGGCTGGGGCGGTCCAGGACAGCGTGGCGGCGCCGTCTCCGGGCGTGGCGACCGCATTGGTGGGCGCGGTCAGCGCGGGCAGCGGCCCATTGGCAAAGATCTCCACGTACATCTGGACACCATTCCAGGGCCCGCCGCCGCTTCCATCGGACCAGGGACCCGGTGCCGCGAAGGCGCCAACCCCTACCTGGTTGTAGGCCCCCAGGATGTTCGCTCGGTGGCCAGCACTATTCATGAACGCTGTGTTCGCACTGGTGGCGCTCGTCGACTGCGGCGAGTAGGTGTTCCAGGCGATGTTCTCCCCCACCGACGTCCATTGCACGCCGTAGCTCGTCAAGACCGGCCAGACATACTGGCCGCACGGCGGGATCTGATGTGAGAAATACTGGCGCTCGATCATGTCCTGCGCGCGCCCGTTGTAGGTCTGGCCGTTTCCGCAGACCTGGTGCGGCGCGCTGCGGGCGATGTTGAATAAGGTCGGGTTGGCGACCAGCGGGCCGAGCCCGTTCTGCCCGCGGTCCTGGTTGATCAGGTCGAAGAGTTGCTGTTCAGCCGCGTTGTTGTCGAAGGTGGCTGCCGCACGCGCGGTGATGGGCGCCGTTCCCGGCAATTGCTGAGCGCCCAGCGTGGCGAGCAGTAGCACCAGGCTGGCGCTAACAATGGAACGCGGGATGCCCCCCCACATCACCCTTTGATTGTTGCCAGCCGCCCGCGGATAGTCCTCAAAGGCGGGTAACAGCCCGTTACGAATTGGGTGAAGAAACCACCGCAGCGAGATGGGCCCCCACCCTACCCTCCCCCGCAAGCGGGGGAGGAGTAAATTACGCCCCCACCTACCCTAACCAGATGGGAGGCTTCATAACTCAGGAGCAGATAATCTCGGCGCTCAAGCGCGTCGGAGAGTAGCGGCCGCCGATCGGCCCGGCGCCGGCAAAGATGCGGGCGCCGCTCGGTCTCGCATCGATGTTCGTTTTCCACTGCAGGGTCAATCCAGGCGACGTGTTCATCGGCACCGCGATCACGCTCTGCACGAAGGCCGCGTTGGGAGAGAAGGTTCCCGCGAAACCTCCGCTCTCTTTCCATCCGACGAGGTTGCCGTCGACCCAGATCGCGATGTCCTGGTTGTAGCCGGCGTTCGCCGTCCAGAGATCGGCATTTCCGCCGACGATGGCGACGCAATTATTCGTGGTCGACGGGGGAATCGTGCTGCTGAGCGCGCCGCCGGCATCCATTGGCAAGAAGGTGGCGCCGTCGCTACTGGCGTTCCCGGGCTGGCCCGTGATCGGCGCGTTCGAGACATTGGTCGCAGCGAAGAACTGCATCGTGAGCGTCGTCGGCGAGTACGCGCTGCCGATCGGACCCGCACCTGCCACGATGGTCGCGCCGCTGGGACGATTGGTCTTCCACTGCAGCTTGGCCAGATAAGTTGCCGCGTTCTTCACCGGGATCACGGCCTGCACGAACGCGGCATTCGGCGAGAGCGTGCCGCCGTACCCTCCGCTTTCCTTCCACGCCTCCGGCTGGCCCGCGACCGAGGGATACGTCGTCCCGGCGCCGGTTCCGCCTGAGAGGGTGATGCCAAGGTCCTGGTTGTAGCCCGCGTTCGCCGTCCATAGGTCCGCGTTCCCGCCGATTACGAGGGTGCCATCACTGGGCGCGGTGAACGACTGGCTGAGGCCGGTCATGTCCTGCCAGGTGCTGCCGTTGCTGTTCTGCAAGACGGGCTGGGTCTTGATCGACTTGCCGGCGAAATTGGGATTCGCGGCCGGCAGACCGGCGATCACGTGCGCGGTCACGCGGACCGGTGAGTAGCCCACCGGGAGCGGCGGGCTCAGGGGGCCAGCGCCGATCATGATCGTCTTGCCCGCCGCGGGCTTGTTCGCCTTCCAGACGGGCGTGATGGTGTATGCCTGCCCGGCCTTCAATGCGATAGCGGTCTGCAAGTAAGCGGCGTTCGGTGAAAAGGTCCCCGCAAAACCGCCGCTCTCTTTCCACGCCTCAGGCTGTCCGGCCATCGTTGGATAGGTTGTCCCAAGTCCGGTACCTCCCGAGACCGCGATGCCGATGTCCTGGTTGATGCCAGCGTCTTGCGTCCAGAGATCGGCATTGGCGGAGATGACCGCCGTGGAATCGGCGCTTGGCGTGATCTTCAGCACCAGGTGCGTGGCGTCGATCGTCTGCCAGGTGGTGCCGTCACTGTCGCTCAGCTGGTACTGGCTCGTGCTCGCCATGGTGTACACCGATCCCGTGATCACGGCGGACGCGGTGCAGGTGGCGGTTCCTCCGCTGGAGTCGGTGACGGTCACCGTCACCGACAGGGTGCCCGCCGAGGTGAAGGCGTGGGTCGCCATCACCGTCGCGGCGGTGGGCGTGCCGGACGCCGGTACCGTGGTCGTCCTGGTGCCATCCTCCCAATCGATGGTTGCGCTGTAATCGCTCAAAGATCCGCTGGGCGCGACAAAGTTCGCGACTGCCTGGTTGGTTTGGGCGCCCATCGCGCTGGCGATCGAGACACAGGTCAGACCCTGGGCACGGAAGGGATCGTCCCGCTGCCTACCGAACCATGCGAAGATCGGCTGCACGCCGGCACCCTGCACCGTGTATCCGGTCGCAACCCAGCTGTTGCCGGTCCCCGACGCCGGACGGATGGTCAGGTAGTCGCCCCAATAGTTGCCCTGGTTCGGACCGGAGCCGCTGGCCAGCGACCGCAGTTCCCAAACGGGGTTGAGGGTGTCAGAGATGGCGATATCGGCCTTGGGCGAGGCGTCGACCCCGCCTGCCTCGGTAAAGGTCAGGGCAAGCCCGCCGAGGTTATTGGCCGCGATGCCCGGATAAACCGCGGCGGCCGTCTGGAACGCGACCGTGAAATCCCCGATCACCGTGAAGGTGGAGAGATTGACGCGGGCCGCGCGAATATACGGATAAGGAAACGCGCCATCTTGACGGGCGTCCCAGGCGAACGCGACCTCCCCGTTTTTCAGCCAGCCTGCCCTTACGCGCGAATCGTCGCGCGCGCATGTGTTGAAACCGCCTGCACCAGCGCACGCGCCGTCGGCACCCACCATGTAGGTAAAGCCAGAGTCGGGAACGTCGTGAGACACCGTAGGCTGGCTCGAGCTGTCCGGCCATTCCAGGATCCGGAGGATGGTGGTATCCGGGGGGTTGGTCGTGCCGCCATGAGCGCCGAAATACATGATGTTCCCCACCTGCTGGACCGGCGTCAGCGTGTCGAGACAAAACGTCGTGCAGGGGCTGCTGAAGTATTGAATGGGAAACGCCGCGGTCGCGGCTAGCGACGCCAGTGGCAGACGGATCGCATAGGAGTTGAGTTGGACGCACTGGGTGACGGAAACGTAGCAACCCCGATCGCCCGGGGGACCCTGGAAGTTGTTGACCGTCAGGAAAAGATTGTTCTGGCTGATTCCGAGCTGTGGGTAATCGAGCCAGCTACCCGTGGCGGCGCCAACGCTCGCCGTCGTAACGTCAAAGATATGCCAGACATTGCCGGTGACCCCGGCCTGGCCGTTGGCGACCGCCAGGCGCACGCGGTTATCTCCCGCGGTGCTGCCCGATTGCACCGGGAGATAGAGCAATTGCCAGATCGTGATGTTGTTGACCGGGTCGTAGATGGTGTTCTGATCGCAACAAAACCCGTTGTCGGCGCCCGGGAAGGCCGTGAACGGATCGATGTAGCTCCAGCTGAGACCCGAATTGGGGGATTCAGCCGCGTACCAGTTACCCGTGTAGAACACGGCACTTCCGTTGTTCGACACGCTGGGCTCATCGATGTCCGACGGATTCCAGCGCCCGCTTCCGCTACTGGGTAGCGCGATTCCGGGCGGAGAGCTCTGGCGAAAAATCGTGAAGGTCGAAGGCTGAGGATCCCTGGGAGGCACGCGAAACGACATAGCATTTCGTCCCCCGCTCGCGGGGGAGGGCAGGGTGGGGGCCACAAGACTCCCTCCCCCTCTGGGGGAGGGCAGGGTGGGGGCCCAATGCCGGTTCATTCCACGGGCGGCGGCGTCGAGTCGCGCCCGCTGTTCCGCCGAACGGTTCGGTGGAACGCTCGACGGATGGACCGTAAAGACCTGGGCAGGGCCAACCGTTGTAGCACGGACCCCGGCCTCTCGCCCGCTTGCGGCGGAGGGTACGGTGGGGGCTCCCGCGACAGCGGGTGTCTGCGGGGCAGCGAGTGAGAAGAGCACCCCCACGATCGTGCCGAAAGCCGCGACGCCCCTGCCCTTGTCCCTGATGTCGGACAACATTACCGGAGTCTCGTCTGCAGTCAAGTTGGGCCGATGGCGCCAAGCTACGCGACGACGGCAGACGACAAGCTCACAACGCAATCGTCTTGACAGCGTCGTTCGAGACAGCCATGCTTCACTCCGTTTAGTCGCTTCAGCGCGACCACGGAATTCCAAATCAGAGGGGGCTCTTGATGCCGATCGTGTTCCGCCTTTTGCTCTGCGCCGCTCTCGCCTGTGTTCCCGTAGCCAGCGTTCCCTTCTCCGCGGCGGCCGCGACCACGCGCCCCCACCCTAACCCTCCCCCGCAAGCGGGGGAGGGAAAAATGACCTCATCCTCCCCGCAAGCGGGGGTGGGAAACAAGGCCCAGGGTAGCGTTCAACCGAAGGCCAGCGGCTTTTCCGCCCTGGCGAGGACTCCACGAGAGAGCGCACGACCGAACGTTTCATCGCGCGCCTCCTCCCCGTCGACCAGCCCTCGTGTGACCAACTCCTTCGTTAATGACGGCGGCTTCGAGACGGAGACCCCTACCCCGTCGTGGACGCAGGCATCGATCGCTGGGCACCAACTCGTCGACACGGTCCACCCGCACAGTGGCTCGTACGCCGCCGATTTGTGCCAGAACACGAACGACTGCACCGACGTCGTCTACGAGAGCTTCAACGTACCGCAGAAGGTGCTCAGCGCCACGATGACGTTCTGGTTCCAGGTGCAGACGTCCGATTCGACGGCGCAGCCCTCGCCGTGTAACGACTTTATGGGCGCCGGCATTAGCGACGGCTCGTTTGCCGTCACGCAGGCCTCGGCCGTGAAGTTTTGCGAGGACTGGGGCCGGGCGAGCGGCTACACCTCCTGGAGCATCGACGAGACCGCCTACCTGAAGACTCAGCAGGGCCAGCTTGCGCACGTCGAGGGCATCGGCTTCACCGACGGCGCCGGGCCGAGCCGGTACTTTCTCGATGACGTCGGGCTGACCATCACCTACGCGACGCCCCCCACCCAGGTCCAGGGAGTCCTGGCCGAGCCGAACAACACGGCCGTCACCTTGAAGTGGCAGCCCCCGACCGACAACGGCGGCGACCCGATCAGTGGATATCAAGTCAGCGTCTTCAAGAACGGATCGCCCGCGGCCGGTGCCACTTTCAACTCGACGACGACCACCGAAGTCATGAGGAACCTCTCGAACGGGGCCTCGTTCACGTTCCAGGTCCAGGCAGTCAACGGCGCGGGCCTCAGTCCCATCTCCGCCCTCTCCAACGCCGTCGTGCCGAGCCCGGTCTACCCGGCGGTGGCCGTGAGCGACCGGCAGTACTGGCTCGCCAGCAGCAACGGCGTGACCTGGGTCGACATAGACAGCACTTACCTCGCCGTGTCGGTCACGCCGCTCGTCACCTCGCAGGCGCTGATCAGCGCCAACGCGGACCTGTGGACCGCGAACGCGGGCATCAACCAGGACATCGGCGTCGCGATCAGCGGCGGAGTCTATCCGACCGCCGCCGGACAGCCCGAAGCGTGGAAGGAGAGCGGCGGCTTCGCGGGCACCTTCTCCCCCAACGCCGCCTACGTCCAGAGCGTCCGCCTGCTGCAGGCTGGCACCACCTACACCTTCAGGGCCCAATGGAAGGCCAACAAGCCGGCGAGCGGCACCACCATCTTCGCCGGCGCCGGCCCCATCGGGCCCGACTTCTCGCCGACGCGGCTAACCGTGCAGCTCGTTCCCAACGCGGGCGGCGCCGTCGCGTCGGCGTCGAGCATCAACCAGTTCTACCTGGTCAACAGCAACGGATCGACCTGGACCGACCTCGGTCCTGGCGCCGATCCAACCGTGCCCTTTACCCCGCCGTCGAACGGATCGCTTATCGTCAGCGCGAACGCCGACTTGTGGACGGCCAACGCGGGCTTCAACCAGGACATCGGGATCACCGTGTCCGGTGGAACAGGCGTCGGGACGACGTACCCGTCGGTCGCCGGCCAGCCCGAGGCGTGGAAGGAGAGCGGCGGCTTCGCCGGCACGGCATCGCCCAACGCGGCCTTCGTCCAGGTGGTCCTGCCGGTGGCGAGCGGATCAGCCTACACGCTCAGGCTGCAATGGAAGACGAATCGCCAGGGGTTATCGACCATCGTCGCCGGCGCGGGTCCGATTGGCGGCCAATTCTCCGCCACGCGGCTCACCGTCTTCTTCATTCCCGCGACCGGAAACACCAGCGTCCAGGACGCGGTGACCACCGGGCAGCCGTTCCTCGGCGCGAACAACGGCGCCACCTGGGCTGATGTCGATTCGGTCAAGCTCTCGCTGCCGATCACCACGACCACCAACTGTCTCGCCGTGCTGACCGGAAATGCGGACCTCTGGACCACCCGGGCCACCTATAACCAGGACGTCGGGATTCAGGTCAGCTCCACCAGCACCGTCACCGCCGACCGGGTCGGCTGGAAGGAAAGCGGCGGTTTCGCCGGCACCTATTCTCCGAACGCGGCCTTCGTGCAGAGCATGTTCCCGATCGCCGCCAACACCGCTTATACCGCGCGTCTGCAGTGGAAGGCGAACAAGAACGCGCCCGCCGGCACCGTCATCGCCGGGGCCGGCCCCATCGGACCGCGCTACTCACCGACGCGGCTGACCGCGGTCGTCTTCTGCGTCCCGCCGCCCGTGATCACGAGCATCAGCCCCAGCAGTGGCTACAGCGGCACTCCGGTCACGATCAACGGCACCAACCTGACGGGCGCCACGGTGAACTTCGGGGCCCAGCCAGCCTTCGTCCAGGCCGCCGGCGACACGCAGATGGTTGTCTTCCCGCCCACCCAGCCGCTCGGCACGGTCGTCGATGTGACGGCGACCACCAGTGCCGGCACCTCGCCCACGACTCCGGCCGACCAGTTCACCTACTCCTACAGCGGCGCCATCCTGGCCGACACTCCCAACATCTATTACCGGCTCGGTGAGAGCGCGGGTACTGTGGCAGCGGACTCGAGTGGCAATGCGCACGACGCCACCTACGCGGCATCCGGCGTGACGCTGGGCGTCGCCGGGGCGATCGTCAACGACACCAACACGGCCATCACGCTCGATGGCACAGCCGGCTCGGTTCAGGAGACGTCCGGCGCGGGCGTCCCGGTCGGGTTCGCCAACCGCAGCGTCGAGGCCTGGTTCAAGACCACCACGACGACGGCCATGCCGATCGTGGCCTACGGGTCGCCCGGCATCGCCAACCAGTACTTCGGCGTCTATGTCCACGACACCGCGATCGAAGTCCAGACGGGCGCCGGGACGACCATCATCTTCCCCGGCACCGCGTCGTTGAGCGATGGGGCCTGGCACCACCTCGTGGTGACCTACGACTCCGGAGCCGTAGCCGGCCAGCTCAAGGTCTACATCGACGGAGGCAGCTTTGGGACGCAGACGCCTGCCGCCCTGTTGGACACGACGCTCGACGCCGCAGGACTCGAGGTCGGCAAAGACGACACGGTGACCACAGCATTCTTCAACGGCAGTCTCGACGAAGTCGCGGTCTACGCGACGGTGCTGGCGACCTACCAGGTCAGCAACCACTACAAGGCCGGCACCGGCACCTAGGAAGAAACGACCCCCACCCTAACCCTCCCCCGCAGAGCGGGGGAGGGAGACGGGTTTAAGAGCAGCCTTCGAGCTGTACGCTCAGCCGTGTCGGCGAGTAGTTCGTTCCGATCGGACCCGCGCCGGCCCAGATCGACCCGGCATCCGCCGTGTTCGCCTTCCATTTGAGCCCGATCGTGTAGGAGGTATTGGCCTGCAGGAGGTAGGGGATTTGGACAAACGCGGCATTCGGCGAGTAAGTCCCGGCGAAGCCGCCGCTCTCCTTCCAGGCCACGACGGCGCCGTTTACGCTGATGCCGATGTCCTGGTTGAACCGGGCGGATGAGGTCCACAGGTCCACATTGCCACTCAAAATCGCAAGACACTGGTTGCCTACGCTGACGGGAATGTTCAGGGTTGAGGCGTCCACGTCCGCCCAGGCCGAGCCGTCGTTGCCGCTCAGATGGTACTGCTGGGTGCTCACCCGGTCGACCGGATTCGCCGGCGTTGCCGTCGGATAGAAGAGCATGGTGAGCCGCGTCGGCGAGTACTGCCCGCCGATGGGCCCAGCCCCGGCGAAGATGGTGCCGGCGTCCGGCTTGTTCGTCTTCCATTGGAGTTTGATCTGGTACGTGTGACCGGCGGTCATGGCGTAAGCAGTCTGCACAAAGGCGGCGTTTGGAGAGAAGGTACCCGCGAAGCCGCCGCTCTCCTTCCAGGCGACCGGCTGGCACCCCAGACTGCCAGCGCCGCCGCCGCAGGCCACCGCGTTCACGTCGACAACGCTGATCCCGATGTCCTGGTTGTAGCCGGCCTTCGCGGTCCACAGGTCGGCGTTCGCACTGATCATCGCCGTGCCTCCTCCGGCCGGGGCCGTGAAGGTCGGCAGGCTCAGGTTGGTGGCGTCCATCTCGGTCCAGGCGTTCCCATCGTTGCCGGTCAGCGAGTACTGCTGCATGCTCGTCAGGCTGACCAGGTTGGAGCTCGGGATCGGCACCAGCTTCAGCGTCAGGCTAGTCGGCGAGTATCGCCCACTGATCGGCCCGGCGCCGGCCCAGATGGTGCCCGGATCCGGTTTGTTCGCCTTCCACTGGAGTGTCATCGTGTAGCTCTGCCCGGCGGTCATGTCGACGACCGTCTGTACGAAGGCGGCGTTGGGCGAGAAGGTGCCGGCGTACCCTCCGGATTCCTTCCAGCCCGCCACCACGGAGTTGACGGTGATCGCGAGGTCCTGGTTGTATCCAGCGCTTGATGTCCAGAGGTCCGCGTTACCGCTCAAGATCGCCCTGGAACTGACGTTCGGCGTCAGGGTGATCGAGAGCCGCGTGCTGTCGATGTCCGTCCACGTTACGCCGTCGCTCCCGGTCAGGCCGTACTGCACCGTCGAGACCGCGGCACAAAGGTCGCCGATAAATGTGAACTGGTCCGCCGGCGACGCTGGGGACGTTCCACCAGCGGCAGTGACGGAGACATCGACGGTGCCCGGACAGTGTGCCGGCGAGCTCGCGCTGATCGAGGTGGCTGAATTGACGACCACGCTTGCGGCTGGGAAGCCGCCAAAGCTGACGGTCGCGTCGGATGTGAAATTGGTACCGGTGATCGTGACCGGGGTGCCCCCAGCCTCCGGCCCGCTGGTCGGGCTGATGCTGGTCACCGTCGGCGGCGGGACGTAGCTGTACTGGTCCGCGGCCGTCACAGGACTCTGGCCCGCGGCATTGGTCACCAGTACGTCGACGGTCCCCGCGGCTCCGGCCGGAACAGTCGCCGTGATCGACGTGTTGGAGGTCACTGTGAAGCTGCTTGCCGCCGTGGAGCCGAAGCGCACCGAGGACGCGCTCGCAAATGCCGTGCCGGTGATGGTTACCTGGTTGCCGCCAGCGATTGGCCCCGCCGACGGATTGATTCCGGTGATGGTGGGAGGCACGATGCAGAGGTTCTCGGTCAACGTCCTGTCCGAGGTGCCGATCACGGCATCGCCGACCGCCCACGCGTTGGTCGCGGACAGCCCGACCACGCCATTGAGTTCATCCAGGCCGCTGGCGTCGGAACTGGGTGAGGCTGCCCACGAAGTCCCGTCCCAGTGACCGATCAGCGTCTGCGCGCTGCTGGGTTGTCCGGCAGCGTTGAATGGCCCGTAGGCCGCGCCCACCGCCCAGGCGTTGGTTGCGGAGGTTGCCACGACGGAAAAGAGTTCATTGTTTGGATGCTGCGTGCTGCCGACGACGTTCTGGCTTGGGACCTTGACCCAGCCGCCGGCGGTCATGTGCCAGATAAAGGTGTGGTCAGGAGCGCCCGGGCTGTCGTCCTCGAAACCAACGGCCCATGCCTCGCTCGACGACAGAACATGAACGCCGAACAGAATCTGGTATGGATAGGCGTAGGTAGGGATCGTTTCCGTCCAGCTGCTCCCGTCCCAGCGGTCGATGATGGCGTAGCTGACACCGGTCGGAATGTACAGGTACCGTCCGACCGCAATGACGTTGTTTCCCGCCGAGGCCGACACGCCGAAGAGCGAGAACGAGTAATCTGGGCTGCCCGCGCCAGGTGGAAACGAGGCGCTCCAGGCGGTTCCGTTCCAGTGCCAGGCGAGCGCCTGGCGTGCGCTGGTGTTGTCGGGTCGCCAGTAACCAACCGCCCAGACGTCGTTGGCAGCGATCGCGGTCACCCCGAACAAGTCGTTGTTGCCGCCGCCCTGTGAGGGGAGCGAGCTTGGGGTCCAGGTGGTCCCGTTCCAGTTATCTATGAGCGGCTGCCTGATATCACCTGCATTGACGAAGGATCCGACCGCCCAGACATTCGTGCTGGAGACCGCCGCCACGGCATTCAGGTCGTTGTCCGCCTTGGCCCCGCCGTTCGTCAAGCTCTGGCTGGGTACGACGCTCCAGGCGCTCCCGTCCCAGTGTTCGAAAAGCGTCTGGTCCCGGTTCGGCGTGGTGCTCGTATCCAAGGACACGCCGGCGGCCCAAATGTCGGTCGCCGACACAGCCGCGGTCGCGTTGAGGGCGTCGGCGCCCGATCCGGTCGTTGGGCTGGCGACCTGGTTCCAGCCGCCGGTGCAGGCCGGCGCGGTTTTCGGTGCGATCGATGGTGCTGTCTGGGTCCTGCCGACCCCGGCCGCCCACTGCCGGGTGAGCGTTCCGCCGAACTTTGCCGGCAAGATCTCGTGGACGAACGCCCGCGAGGTCGATGAGGTAGCCGATACGGCCAATGCGGTCGCGTTTGACAGACTCCAAAGCACCATGGCGGCGATCAGTCCCGAAAACCCCTTCCTCATTTCGCTTCCTCCCCACAGGGCACGAGCTGGCCCTCCTCACGATGTGCTGGACTACAACGCCCTAACGGCCCCGCTGCGCAAAAGGTATCGCGCGCGTCGCGGCGACCGTGGGTCCTAGCTTACGGTGATGGACCCGGTAACGCCGGTGATCTGGCTGTTGGGGGTGTCGGTGGCTGTCACCGTCTGAGTCCCTACGGTGTTAAGGGTTACCGAGAAGGTGCGTACCCCGTTGTCGGTGCTCACGAAGGTGTAGTTAGCGGGGAGCACCGCCGCGCTGTCAGAGCTCGTGAAGTGGACCGTCCCGCTGTAGGACGGCGTCGTGTTGCCGTATTTGTCCTGAGCCGTGATCGTCAGGTTGAACGGTGCGCCGTGGGTCGCCGACGACGGCGCCACCAGTTTGAACTGGGCGGTGACATCCGGCACCACCGACTCCATCTGTGTCTGCGCCGTGAACCCAGTGGCCTGGGCCTGCACGCTGACCGTCTCAGCCACCGTGTCCTTGAACTTGAAGCTGGCGGAGCTGGCCCCGGCCGGGATGGTCAGCATCGTCGCCGGCGCACCGTTGTTATCCAGGGTCACCGACTGGCCGGACACGCTCGTGCTGCTGATGGCAAAGGTCTGGCCGCCGAGCCCGGCCGGGGCCGGATTCCCATAGCTGTCCACCAGCTGCACGGTGATCGGTCCGGAGGCGGCGCCGGCCGTCACGCTCTGCGGCGCTGTGGTGATGCGGTCGGTCAGCGCGGCCGGGCAGCTCAGCTGCGCGGTGAGCCGAGTCGGCGAATACTTCGAACCGATGGGGCCCGCGCCCGCAAAGATGCTGGCGCCGCTTGCCGTCCGGTTCGCTTTCCACTGGACCTTGACGGCATAGGTCACCCCGCTGTTCATCGGAAACAGCGTCTG
>WNGP01003279.1_pt1 | contig 16347 bp, 15 predicted proteins | sample 5407671 | NCBI WGS metagenome assembly WNGP01 (sample SAMN13153381, study PRJNA577476) | soil metagenome | isolation source: 40 cm soil or saprolite under Garry oak tree replicate 2 | place: USA:California | collected 2016-06-15 | reverse complement strand
TCCTCAGCTCCTGGAACGAGTTGCTCTTTGCCTTGACCCTGACGAGCAGTCCCGATATGCGCTTGATACCGCCCGGTTTCGTGCTGACATACATTGGTGAGTTCCAGGATCGTTGGCCTGATATGATGGCAGCCAGCGTGGTCGTGTCGTTGCCTATCGTTGTGCTGTTCACTGTGTTCCAGAAACAACTCGTCAGTGGCTTGACGGCAGGTGCAATTAAGGGATAACATCGTAGGCCTCCAATGGCGTCCAATACCTGAAAAACTGGCGAGGAATTGAAATGACGGAAGCCCAGGTACGTGTTTGGGAAGAGGATGTCGAAATCCCGACGTACGGTACCGGAGAGCCGGACAAAAACCCGATGTTTTTGGAGAAACGAGTCTATCAGGGCAGTTCGGGGAGAGTGTACCCATACCCGGTTATTGACAAGATCCAGGATGAGAAGAGGCCACGATCGTACCGTCTTGTTTTTCTCGAGAACGAGTATCTCCACATTGAGATTATGCCTGAACTCGGCGGACGCATTTACCGCGCACTAGATAAAACTAACGGCTACGATTTTGTCTATTATAACCGCGTGATCAAACCAGCATTGGTTGGCCTTGCGGGTCCCTGGATTTCTGGTGGGATCGAGTTCAACTGGCCACAGCATCATCGTCCGAATACGTTCGGACCGGTCGAGTATCGCATCGGGCCTCACAGTGATGACAGCAAAACGGTCTGGGTCAGCGAAATCGACCGCATGTATGGGACGAAAATGACGGCTGGTTTCACGCTCTACCCAGGCAAGGCCTACCTGGAGATCCACGTACAGTTGTACAATCGGACGCCAGGACCGCAGACGTTTTTGTGGTGGGCCAATCCGGCGGTTTCCGTCAATGACTATACGCAATCGGTCTTTCCGCCCGACGTGCACGCCGTCTTCGACCATGGCAAACGGGACGTATCCAGGTTTCCGATTGCTACGGGCAAGTATTATAAAATGGATTATTCCGCTGGTGTGGATATCTCGCGGTACAAAAACATCCCGGTGCCTACTTCCTATATGGCTTACCGCTCTGACTACGACTTTGTTGGTGGATACGATCACGCTCTACAAGCTGGTATCCTGCATGTCGCCAACCATCACATCTCGCCAGGAAAAAAGCAGTGGACCTGGGGCTGTGGCGAGTTCGGGAAAGCCTGGGACCGCAATTTGACCGACGAAGACGGACCATATATCGAACTTATGACCGGGGTGTACACTGATAACCAGCCGGATTTTACCTGGCTGCAGCCATACGAGGAAAAATCGTTCACGCAGTATTTCATGCCTTATAAAAACATTGGGGTTGTGAAAAACGCTTCGATCGATGCGGCGGTGAATCTGGAGGTTGACGTCGCGAAACATAGCGCGACCTTGCAGGTCTATGCCACGTCTGTCTTTGCCAATGCCATGATTGAACTCAAGGGCAAACGCCGGGTCTATGTCAACGAAACTGTGACGATTTCGCCGACTCAAACATTTGCCACTATGGTGCCGTTGGATAGCGAAGATCAGGCTGACGATCTGATCGCTACAGCGAGGGATGCTCAGGGCAAGGTGCTGATCGCGTACCAGCCCAAACAGCCGCAGATCGAAAAGTTGCCAGAGGCGGCGAAGCCACTTCCCATGCCAGAAGATGTGAGGACCACCGAGGCGTTGTACCTGGCCGGATTACATCTTGAACAATACCGTCATGCGACATTCGAACCCGATCATTACTATCTCGAAGGATTAAAACGCGACCCGGGCGATAGCCGCATCAATGTTGCCTATGGGACGCTCCTGCTGCGGAGAGGGTTGTTCCGAGAAAGTGAAGCGCATTTCCGCAAAGCTATCGCGACCTTAACGCGACACAATCCCAACCCCTATGAGAGCGAAGCGTATTACCAATTGGGCGTTACATTGAAAATGCAGGATCGCCTCGAAGAAGCCCTCGCCGCTTTTTATAAAGCAGCCTGGTCCTCAGCCTGGCAGGACAGCGGATATTTCTCCCTTGCACAGATTGCATGCGCAAAGAAAGCATATGCGGAAGCACTGGAGTTGGTTGAACGTTCACTCGTTCGCAATACCCGCAATTATAAAGCCCGCGATCTCAAGGTAGCGCTGCTGCGGAAACTGGGATACCCGGACGAGGCGGAGCATATCGCTACGGAAACGATCCAGCTCGATTTTGCTGATTTCGGCGCGCGCAATGAACGATATTTGCTGCACCTGGCAAGAGGTGAACATAGCAAGGCCGATGCGGTGCGGACCGAATTGGCCTGCTTGATGAGAAACGATGTGCATAACCATATCGCTTTAGCAGCCGATTACGTCCATTGCGGATTGTACGAAGAGGGTGTAGATGTTCTGCACCGCCTGGTTTTGGATACGAACCAGGACGCTTATCCGATGCTGCATTACTACCTGGGTTATTTTTACGATAAGCTGGGACGCCCCGATCTTGCTCAAGCTCACCTACGGGCGGCAAGTGCCGCAACACCCGACTACTGTTTCCCAAACAGCCTTGACGACCTGGTTGTGCTAGAAAGCGCCCTCGTCGCTAATCCAGGAGATGCGCAGGCTCATTATTATCTCGGCAATTTGCTGTACGATAAGAAACGCCACACCGACGCAATCCAGCACTGGGAAGCCGCGAGGGAAGCCAATGGCTCATTCGCGACCGCACATCGTAACCTGGCGCTCGCATACTACAATACGTTGGGCAGAGCAGATCAAGCGCTGATCTCCCTGGAAAAAGCGTTTGCCTGCAATCCGATCGATGCCAGAGTGTTTTACGAACTGGATCAGCTCTACAAGAAATTGGGGTATACTCCCGAGAAAAGGCTGACGAACCTGGAAAGCCATTGGGAGCTTGTCACGGCGCGCGATGATTTGTACCTGGAATACATCACATTGCTAAACATGCTCAAACAATACGAAAAAGCGATCACCTTGCTTTCAGAGCGCACATTTCATCCGTGGGAAGGTGGCGAAGGCAAAGTAACCGGTCAATACGTCTTCGCTCATGTGGAGTCGGGGAAACAATATCTCCAAGCCCACCAGGACCGAGATGCGATCGAAACGCTTAAGAAGGCGCTGATCTACCCAGAAAATCTCGGCGAAGGTAAATTGGCTGGTGCTCAGGAAAACAACATCCATTACTATTTGGGATGTGCGTATGAACGCCTGGGCTTGACTGAAAAGGCGGGCGCATATTTCCGGGCTGCATCGCAGGGGCTTGAAGAACCGGCCAGCGCCTTGTTTTACAATGACCAACCAGCGGATATGATCTTCTATCAAGGATTGGCATGGCTCAAGCTCGGGAGCGCAAAGGAAGCCAGACGCCGCTTCAATAAGCTGATCAATTATGGAGAGCAGCACCTGTTCGACAACGTGAAAATTGACTATTTCGCCGTTTCGCTCCCTGATTTCCTGGTATTCGAAGATGATTTGAACAAGCGAAACAAGGTGCACTGTCTCTATATGATGGGCCTTGGTCATCTTGGTCTGCAGCAATTCGAGAAGGCCGGGATATACTTCTCTCGTGCCCTGGAACTGGATGTCGATCATCAAGGAGTGAGAGTTCATCTCGAAATGTGTCAGCCTTCGAATGTGTGGATGTGGGATTGACCGCTCAGGAGAACACAACGTCCCTGGTGATTTAAAGTGGCCAGCAGCTCACCTTTGTCGATTACAGTTCCGCCATCCCCAGCGGCAAACAGCCATTCATCCCATGCCGATTTCTCCATAAATAACGCCCAGGCCACTGGAGCCACGAGCTTTCTGGCAGCACGCATAATTTCCCATGCATCGTCAATGCCAGGTTCAAGCTGTTTTGTGGGCTTCAGCCCAGCCGAAGCCAGCGCTTGAAAGGTGCGTATTGAGTGAACTTCGCCCTCGACAACTTCACATACAATACCTAATGCAAGTTCCTCGTGCTCAGGTGTGCCAGTTTCTCCTGGTATAGTTTCCCATACCCCCACCACAAGGCTGCATCGTGGTGGCAATCGATTGAGGAATGCGTTGATTTGCTCTTTATTCCAACCATGCCATGAATAGCTATCCTCGTCCTGTTCAAGTCGCAGGGCGATATCTAATAAAGGCCGGGCTGATTGCCACAAAGGAGAGTCACCGTCGAACACGAGCAATTCTTCTACAAACACGATTCGCTCCACCACAAAGAGATCATTAGAAGAAAAAGAGCGAGCATCATTCGCCTACAGCAAGTATACAACAGCGGGTGTCTGCATGCTATAATTTACTGGCAAAGATATTTTAAGGCATGGAGGAGCAATTCAGACACGTACTCAAGGGATAGGTATCATGGGCACCAACACCTTTAACCAACACCTCCTTTTACCCTATCTTACCGGGCTCGGCATTGGCGGTACAGTAGCGCTACTGGTGGCAACGGGATTAGTGATGTGGCAATACCGCGAAAGCCACATACAGAGCTTCAACTGGCATCTACGCAACTGGCGTTTGAAACAGATTTCTGCCATTGCCTGCCTCTTCTTCGTGGCGATGGCAGCCAGTGCCTGGGTCATCCAGGACGCCTGGGGATGGGTTTATCTGATAGTGGCGCTCAAAACCGGAACCTGGTGGGTTCGCAGGGCCATCAGCCAAAGAGCCTAAAAATCGTAGCTAGATGATTTTTGTTCTCATTAGGGCTGAGTTTAGGCGAGATGCAGCATACTACTAGTTAAAAGCGCTGCGATGCGCTATAATACACTCACACGCCCTGCTAAATTGAATAGCCAGATAAAAGCAACATTCATGAGAGAGGGCGGGCTATTTGAAACATAAGGAAGGTATAGAACCGTGCCGTGGTGTAAGTTCTTCATACCCAAGATGGCCTCGCCAGGGGTTAAACCAAGCGATCCCGCTTTAAACGATCATATTATGTATGCCAAGTGCATTAAGGGACATGTACTCAAAGATGCCGATGATTGGATTTTGTGCGAAAATTTACCGGCGCCTGATGCAAGATGTTGGCAAGAAGGCGGAGAGACTATTTTTTCATTGATGAATCGCAAGCGTCAGAGAGCGCAAGCCGCTACAGGCACGCCAGAAGCCCAAGGGGATACCGCGACTCAACCAGCTAAGTCCTGAGGATGCATGGGTAAGCAATCTCTGCCATCATCATTACGACCTGCTCCTGAGCGACTGGAGCTAGTTCACTCTCATATATTACAATGGTATGCTGTCGAAAGGCGCGATTTGCCCTGGCGTTCTACAGATGATCCATACGCTATCCTTGTTTCCGAGATTATGCTTCAGCAAACGCAGGTGGAGCGGGTACTACCGAAGTACCAGCAATTCCTGGCCGCATTTCCAACACTCGCGGACCTTGCTGCCGCCCCTACCGCTGATGTAATCTCGATTTGGGTCCCGCTAGGCTATAACACGCGAGCGGTTCGTCTTCAGTCGATTGCCCGCCAGGTAATGGCCGAGTACGGCGGGCGTATACCCAACACGATTGAGGAACTTTTAAAACTGAAAGGCGTCGGTCGCTATACTGCCGGTGCGATTGCTTGCTTTGCTTACAAGCAGCAGGTTGCCACGGTCGATACTAATATCTATCGCGTGCTGCATCGCATTTTTCTTAGCCTCGAACATACTGAAGCCAGGCTCAACAACGATCAGATGCTGGCATTAGCTGAAGAGGCATTGCCGCCAGGCAAGGCATACGATTGGAACCAGGCACTTATGGACCTGGGGGCTACAATCTGTACCAGCAACAACCCGCAGTGCGTACACTGTCCATTGCAAGAGCTGTGTAATGCCTATGCAGAGATGCGCCAGCAAAGCCTCTTTCCATCAGGAGCGGTGCTACGCCAAATGCGCAAGGTGGCAGAGAAGAAGGCAACATACCAGGCTCAACCATTCACCAGCACGAATCGCTATTTTCGTGGCCGTATTGTTGATCATTTGCGTTCTTTGCCCCCTGGTCAACGCATTTCCCTGGCTATGCTGGGATCAACAATCAAACCAGGATTTAGCGAAGATGACCTACGCTGGCTGCAGAAGCTTGTTGATGGGCTGGCAAAAGATGGGCTTGTCGATTGCGCCGGGGACGGGGTACGGCTACCGTAATGCTATTTTTCATGGAGGAGTGTAACATTGCAACTCAAAACTTTTGATGAAATCACGAGGGCTCACCGGCATATTTTTCTTTCGCCGCATTTTGATGATGTTGTCTACTCCTGCGGCGGCACTCCTGGAGTACAGGTGAGTGTAGGGTTGCGCCCACTGGTAATCACCGTCTTTGGTGGTGTACCTGCTCCAGGCATCCAACTGAGTCCGCTTGCAGCACGGATACATAGAGAGACGGGCTTCCGCCAGAATCCACAAATCGCAGTGACTACTCGACGCGAGGAGGATGCACGCGCGCTTAATTACTTGCAAGCGGATTACCTCTGGCTTGATTACCTGGATGCAATCTATCGTGGTACACCTGCCTACTACACTGAGGAGAGTCAGTTGATAGGAGGAGAGGTTCATCCTGGTGACCTGTGGATTGACAGGGAGTTGGCCGAACACCTTGTGGCTTTACACGAACGCCTACCGGACTCGGTTTGGTATGCACCATTGGCAGTGGGTCGTCATGTTGATCACCAGATTGTATGTTCTGCCATTGACCGGTTAATCCAACGTGGGGCAAAAGTCAAACTGTATGAGGACTTCCCCTACATTTTAACAGAGGGTGCACTGCAAGCACGCTTGCAGGAATTTGGCGGAACCCTGGAGCCAGCATTTGTTGAAATGTCCGAGATGCTTCACCTGCGCCAGGAGGCAGCGGAGATGTATGCTTCCCAGGTGGAGCTAAACTTCAGTGACAAGCAATCGATGTTTAAAGCGATGGACGATTATGCCCATAGCATACGCCCGGTACAGACGGTATATTTGGAGCGGTTCTGGACAGCACGGAATGCGCCCTAGGATGCCTGGTTGGTCAGTAACTTTGGCCGCAAGAAGGTCCACCTCCAATATGCAGTTAGGGACAGCCTGTCGCTCTAACCACTCGATGCGTATATCATATAGGTGATATGCACATAATAAGTAAGGACATTTAGCAGGGGATGAAAACGCGTGTATCCTCATGTTCTCATAAAGTGGGTACTTAACATTTGAGTTCAGAGCGTTAGAACGTTCAGAGAGGATAGATATCCTATGAGTATTGATACTACAACTTTGCCACCGTTTTCCCATAATGGAAAGGCGCCGGTTGCAATACATACCGTTTACCTGGCGCTTGGTTCCAACATGGGGGATCGTCGTGGCAACCTGGCTGCTGCGCTGCAGCGTCTACGCGATATGATGGAGATTTCGACCGTCTCATCTATCTACGAAACAGAGCCGGTTGGTTATATCGACCAGCCACGCTTTTTAAATATAGTTTGCCGCGGCACAACCACACTCTCTGCACAAGAACTGCTGAGATACGCCAAGGATATTGAAGTGGCAATTGGTAGGCAACCAACGTTTCGCAATGGCCCGCGCCCAATAGACATCGATATTATCTTTTATGATGAGTTATGTCTTACGCAAGAGAATTTGATTGTACCCCATCCGAGGATGGCAGAACGGGCTTTTGTATTGGTTCCGCTGGCGGAGATCGCGCCCGACGCAGTCGATCCTGGGAGTGGGCAGACCGTGCAGGAATTATTGAATGCTGTTTCACAAGAAGGTGTGCATAAATTGGCATCTAGTTTGCGCATCATGCTCGACAGAGACATTCAAAATGGCCAACCGGCTGTGCACGTACGTCTTGGTCGTGCGGGTGTCGTTGGCATCACTAAGGCCATTCTCATCGGAGATCAAGAGGGACAGCAGCAATGGTTTAATGCGTCGTTTGACCTCTACGCCGATCTCGATGCGATCCAGGCAGGTGTGCACATGTCTCGTTTTAGCGATGCGCTGGACGAGGTTATGGAGGAAATCGGTAACTGTGCGTGGCCTAGAATCGAGCTCCTTGCAGAGCATATAGCCAAAACCATCGTTGAGAAGCAGAAAGCATTCCGTGCCGAAGTACAAATTCGTACTGCCTATCCTCTCCAGAGATGGACACCGGTTTCTGGCCGTCCGACCCAGGAGGTCTACGGGTTGCTTGCCCAGGCCGTTGCGACTAAGGACTACACAAGGCGCATGGTGGGAGTTGAAGTCGAAGGTATGGTTGCTTGTCCCTGCGCACAAGATATGGTTCATTCCTTTGCGCGGGTGCGCTTGCAGGAAGAAGGCTTTCCTGAAGATGTAATTGAGAAGATGCTGGATGTCACGCCGCTGGCAACACATAACCAGCGGGGACGAGCAACACTGATGATTGGTACAGACCAGAATCTGGACGCCAGCGACCTGATTGACCTTGCCGAAAGCGCCATGAGTTCTGAAAATTATGGATTGCTCAAGCGTCCCGATGAACTATATATCGTCAATAAAGCGCATGCCAATCCTCATTTTGTCGAAGATGTAGCACGTGAAATTCTACGTGCCGTGGTCGAGAAGTACATGGATTTGTCTGACGATACCTTTGTGTGGGTACGCCAGCGCAACGAGGAAACGATCCACAAGTATGATGTGGAGGCCGAGGGCTGGGGTACACTTGGCGAACTACGCTCGGAAATTTTGAAAAATGCAAGCATCGAACGTCATACAACAAGAGAAGAGTGGTTAGGGCTTACGGGACCGGCAAGATAGAAGTATACATGAGCATTGTTGAGTATTGTGGCTTCGCACACCTGTAGATACCGGGCGACAAAACTTAATACTCAGATTACTTTATTATCCTATTAACAAGTCTGTTTAACCATGCTATAATGCGGGTATATTGATTATATGTGCTTAAAGGTGTAGTTCTTGCACCCGCCTAGAATGTGTATTAACACAGGGAGCGTTTGTGGAAGGGGTTTTACTAGACTCTGGTCAGTTAGCGAGGGCAGCGGTAGATATCGCGTCTGACAAAAAAGCCTCGGATATCGTTTTATTAGATATCCGAGACGTGACCACCATCGCAGATTACTTTGTGATCTGCAGTGGTAACAATCGTCGTCAGATTCAGGCCATTGCTGATGCCATTGAAGAACAGTTAGAGGAACAGGGAGCCAGACTGCTTCATCGAGAGGGTGTTGCCGAAGGTGGCTGGATACTACTGGACTTTGGAGATGTCATTGTACATATCTTTGGGCCAAAGGAACGGGAATACTACCGCCTGGAACGCCTCTGGAGCGAAGCAAAGACAGTAGTATACTTACAATAACTCTATTATGCAGAAAAGGTGATCAACGATGACATTCTTTCGTAACCGAATGTTTCTCGAGGGCATCGCGCTTGGCAGCATTTGCGGCGTCATCATTGGTTCAATTATAGCTTTTTCCCTGGGCGAAAGTAGCGTCGAGGCTTTGCGTCGTGTGATTAACGAACGCATCCCCGGGCGTCGCAGGGTGCCCTTTGAATACTTATCCCAGTGAAAATAGTGAAAAAGAAAAAGTACAGGTTCTGATGAAGATGCGTGTGCGGGTTCGATTCTTGGCGGCGTTACTTATGGTTACGCTTTTTTGGGTTTTTGCTACGCCGCATGGCTCCTACGCGAGCGGACATGGATGTGCCCCTGCGAATCCTCCGCCTGTTCCAGGCTCTGTTGTACCAGCACCTGCAACTCCCGGCAGCGTCCTGATAAACGAAGTGCTTTCAAACCCCGGTTCAACCTGGAATTGTTCAGAAGTAAACAAGACATCTTCTATTAGCCATGACTCCTGGGTAGAGTTATACAATCCCCACAACCAGCCCTATAATCTTTATGCGGTGCACGCCAGCTTTGATAGCGATTCTAGCCCGTCTCCATACTATTTCCCTTTCGGTGCCGCAATCGCTGCTCATGGTTATCTTGTGCTTTTCCCTAATACCTACGCAGATATCCTGGCTGCTGGAGCGAAGCTGCGCCTGGTTATCACCGGAGTTACAATTGACCAGGTAACCCCGCCAACAACCGCTGTTGATCAGTCATTTGCTCGCGTTCCTGATGGAACTAATACCTGGCAGGTAACCAATACTCCCACTATTGACGCAAGCAATAGGCCTTCGCAGGGAAGCCCTACTCCAGCTTCAACATCTACAAATCTAGGACAAGGATCCAGCCAAGGACAAGGATCCAGCGGCGGAGTTGATAGTAACGGTAATAGTAATTCAACACCAACACTTATTACCGGGACGCAGCCTGCATGGAGCAAACTGCAACTGCCTACTCCAATTCTTGCGGCTACCCCTATGATAAGCTCAACTTCGGGATCCACTGCCATGTTGTCTGCACCTGTAAGTAATGGGGAGGATTTGCCCCGGCACATATTGCTGACGGGGCTGGCAATTGCACTAGTCATGATGCTTTTCTGGTGCTGGCGACTGTTTAGCACACGTTAACACCTAGTGTTTGCTTTCATTTATTTTTCCGGCGAACTTCTTCCCATTGCGCAATTTACATGGTATGATCTGCGTATAGCGATAGTTGACCGATATCAGCAGCTCACTGGCAAAAAGGCACCGAGCCCAGAGGATCAAAAATCATGAGCATCACAGAACTTTCACCACCTGTATCAACTCCTATATTTGAGCGCATGACAGCAGCGAAGAAAGCGGAAGTGGTGCGCGAACTGAGTGACCTGCTTGGAGCACGTTACGTCTTGCATACACCTTATGATCTGATGCTGTATGAATATGACGCCTCGATTGACCGCAGTACGCCAGACCTGGTTGTGCTGCCAGCCACGACGGAAGAGGTAGCTGCAATTTTGACTATTGCAGCACGGCACAATGTACCCGTGGTGCCGAGGGGTGCAGGCACAGGCCTGAGCGGGGGCGCAATCCCTATTTATGGCGGAATTGTGATTGCATTTGCCCGCATGAATCGCATCCTTGAGATTGATTACGATAACCTGCGTGTCGTTGTGCAACCAGGCCTGGTGAATCTACACCTGAGCAATGCGCTCAATCCTCAAGGTTTTTACTACGTGCCAGACCCCAGCAGCCAGCGCTCCTGCACCATCGGGGGCAATGTTGGCGAAAATGCCGGTGGCCCCCATACGCTGATCTATGGTGTTACCACGAACCACGTGCTGGGATTAGAGATCGTCACTGCTGAAGGCAATGTGGTGCAGGTTGGCGGCTGGACATGCGACACACCAGGTTATGATCTTACCGGTTTGTTGATTGGGTCCGAGGGAACGTTATGCATTGTTACCAAGATTATTGTACGCATGGTGCACGTGCCTGAAGCAGTTAAAACCATGGTGGCTATCTTTGATACAATGGATGATGCCTCGAACACCGTCTCGGAGATTATCGCTTCCGGCGTGATACCGGCAGCTATTGAGATGATGGACGGGTTGATCTTACAGGCTGTTGAGGCAGATACTCATGCAGGCTATCCGCTAGATGCCGCTGCTGTCCTGCTGATGGAAGCAGAGGGCCTGAGTGAAGCGGTAGCGGAGCAGGTGGATAAAATCGTGAGTATCTGTAACAAACACTATGCACACAGTGTCCGTATTGCTGCCGATGAGACGGAGCGCCAATTATTCTGGGCGGGTCGCAAGAATGCCTTTGGCGCGGTTGGGCGCATCAGTCCTGAGTTTTACGTACAGGATGGGGTCGTGCCACGTACTCGCCTGCCCTATGTACTGCGGCGCGTTGGTGAGATCTGTGCCAGTTACGGGTTGAAAGTGGGCAATGTTTTTCATGCCGGCGATGGCAACTTACACCCACTGATCCTTTTCGATTCGCAGATCCCAGGCGAAGTCGAACGCGTGCGCAAAGCCGGGCACGAGATACTTGCTGTATGCGCAGAGGTGGGGGGCACGATTACTGGAGAACATGGTGTCGGCATAGAGAAACAGGAAGAGATGGCGCTCATCTTCAGTGAAGTTGATCTGCGTGTAATGCAACAAGTGCGAGAAGCATGGAATCCACAACAGTTGCTTAATCCAGGGAAGCTATTCCCGATGCCAGGACGTTGCGCCGACATGAAGGAGTTATAAGGGAAGAGGGTAATGGTCGAGATTGAGACGTTCGCAGCTACTATACGGCAATACGCCCCCATTGCTCAGCTCATTAACGAGCCCGACGAATTGCGAAATTACGATGTAGACGGCTTCTTACCGCGTTTAGTGGTTATACCCGACGCAGTGGAGCAGGTAGCACAGATGGTAGCATTGACAAACCAGCAAGGTTTGAAGCTGCTGACTCGTGGAGGCGGTTCGCGTATAAGCCTGGGAGGGATACCTGAGCAGTTCGATGTTTTGCTCGAAACGACGAAATTGACACGTCTGCTTGAGCATGAAGCACCCGATCTCACCTGTCATGTCGAAGCAGGTATCACCCTGGCAGCTTTACGGGCACAATTGGCGACAAAAGGCCAGTGGTTAGCGCTCGACCCACCCGATGCTGAACAGGCCACTTTGGGCGGAATCCTGGCCTCGAATGCCAGCGGACCAAAGCGCTTTCGCTATGGCACAGCGCGTGACGTTGTGATCGGGTTGCGAGTCGTGCAGGCCAGCGGGGAAGTTGCACGCAGCGGTGGGCACGTCGTCAAAAACGTGGCGGGCTATGACCTCAATAAACTGTATATAGGATCGTTGGGGACTCTTGGTATCATCGTCGAAGCGAATTTCAAGCTGCAGCCCTTTCCTACCAGCGAACACACAATCTTACTGACTTTTCTGAACGCGGCGGATGCTATGCAGACTGTAATCAACATCCTGGGTTCACTGCTGGTACCAAGCGCCATCGAATTGATTGACTCCAGGGCAGCAAGTGATATGACCGATTTCTTTGGTCTGAATCTACCAACTAACGGCTACACCCTGGCAGTCAACTTTGAGGGAAGCGTAGTGGCGATTGATCGCCAGTTGGATGAAATGCGATCGCTGGCTCGCCAGAATGGCGCTTTGCTAGGCGATGACCTGTCTGGTGAGGCCCAGGGTCAGTTTTGGGATGTTGTACGCGAACATACACAAGGATCGGTAACCTGCAAAGCGGTTGTACTGGTATCGCAGGTAGTCCCTTATCTTCAAGCAATCGAGCAGGTCTGCCGGCGCCATGAGCTGGAAGCGGCAGTTGTGGCGCATGCAGGCAATGGTATTCTGTATATTGAACTGCGGCCAGGGGATGCAACATCTCGCCTTGTAGAAGCGATTACGGAGCTTCGTCTACATGCGCAAGAGGCGCGTGGCAGCCTGGTCGTCGAGCGCTGTCCCATTGATTTGAAACGACTCATCAGTGTATGGGGCGAGCCTGGCCCAGATTTTTACCTGATGCAGCGACTCAAACAGCACTTTGATCCGAATGGTACGTTTGTCAGAGGACGCTTTGTGGGGGGACTGTGAATTTAGGCCCACCCTGAATTTATGGACGTGGCATTCGACGAACTAAAGCGACTTGATAGAAGACTGCAAAGTGTCGAGCTACTAAGTCCGGGCATTTTGCTTTGTGGGTATCCCCAAGAAATGCAGGATAGCACGGTGTTAATGCGCCTGGCCCAGGAGCAACGACCAATTTTCGTGCGGCATCTCGCGCCCGTACAAGTGATCGTTTGCTTGAGCAATACCGGAGATGATATTGGCGCATTGGCCTTAGCCATAGCGGATCTACCAACGTTCACGCTCCTGGAGGCAGGCCAGCGGTTTGCCGTACAAACGCGCCTGTTGCAAACCGATGCAAAGACTACATTTGCAAGTATTGGCAAGCGAGCATATAGCAGCGGGTACGTCAATCAACTTCTTGCCGGGGCTGTCACGGAGGAGACTGGCGCAGTAGAGTCTGTTAAGAAGCCACAGATTGTTATTTCGCTGCTGTGTACTTTGGAAAAGGGATACCTGGGTATTTCCCTGGCTAAAGATAACCTGAGCGACTGGCCTGGAGGGGCCCGGCATTTCGCACAGACATCTGAACAGATCAGTCGAGCTGAATTTAAATTGTTGGAAGCGTTGGAGACATTTGGCGTGTCGCTAGCGGCGCCAGGAACAGCGCTCGATCTTGGCGCTGCTCCTGGTGGTTGGACACGCTTACTATCAGGGGCAGGGATGAATGTAGTGGCAGTTGACCCGGCAAAACTTGATCCCCGCCTGGCAAGACAAGCTCATCTTGAGCACTATCGTGGCTATGCCGAAGCATACCTGGAAGATGCAATCAAACGGCATAGGCGATTTGACGTAATCACCAACGACATGCGTATGGATGCCCGTGAGGCTGCGCGCTTGCTGGTGGAGGCTGGTGCATGTTTAAGCCCTGATGGCTTCATCATCAGTATGCTAAAATTACCACATGCAACACCTGAGATCGATCCACAGAGAAATTTGAGGGAGGCTTTGAGATTACTTAGCAGGCATTATGGCATTGTGCAAGCCAGACAACTTTTTCATAACCGTCAAGAAGTAACTGTTCTCACCGCCAGACCGCTATCAAAGCAGTTAAAACCGTCGTGACCCGGGAGGCAGCAATCATGTCGATCGAATCGTCGAACCCACAGACTACAATCTCTACCATCACGCCACCTTCTCAGGGGCCATTACGTCGTCATACGCATACATATGACTTGATGCGCCAGTGCATTCACTGTGGTTTCTGCCTACCTACTTGCCCGACGTATGCGGTATTGGGCGTGGAAATGGATTCTCCTCGCGGGCGCATTTACCAGATGCAGGCAGTTGCCGAAGGACGCATGGCGATTTCGTCAGAATTTGTAGAACACATGTATTGCTGCCTGGGTTGTCGTGCCTGCGAGACTGCCTGTCCTTCCGGCGTGCAGTTCGGCAAGCTGATCGAGGCTGCGCGCGAACAGATCCAGCTCGAGGTAGCTCATATGCCTCTGCTTGATGGACCGAAACAAGCTAAACAAGAGGTCACTGAACCGGTTGGTACAGCAGATTACCCGTTACATGAGCATGCGCCCAAGCAACCGACCCTCGAGTCCTTTACTGAAAGACTGCTGCGTCGTTTCTTTTTTGATCTCATGCTCCCCTCGCGCACAATCACATCGCTTGTGTTTACAGGGTTGAAGATATATCAGAGAAGTGGATTGCAATCTCTAGTGCATCGTACAGGCTTGCTCGATGCTGTAAATGCTCTACCAACGCCTTTACAGGGACAATTGAAAACTCCGGAAGAGCTAATGCCTGCCACGGGTGGCGATTTGCTTCCAGAGCCACTTGCGGAGATTACTCCCGCACTAGGGAGAAAACGTTATCGTGTAGGCTTTGTGAGCGGCTGCATTATGGATCAAGTCTATCGCAATATCAACGAGGCGACGATTCGCGTGCTAACGGCCAATGGCTGTGAGGTAATTACACCTGGCAGGCAGCAATGTTGTGGTGCTTTGCATGTCCACGCAGGCGAAGCAGAACGTGGAAGACAACTTGCCCAGCATAATATTGATGTGTTCGAGCCATATAATTGTGATGCAATCATCATTAACTCAGCAGGCTGTGGCTCGAATCTCAAGGAGTACGGTCATTTACTGCGCGATGACCAGGCATATGCCGCTCGCGCGAGTGCATTTAGCGCAAAAGTGAAAGATGTAAGTGAGTTTCTGACGAGTATTGATTGGAATCACGAGATGGGCACGGTGATGCGCACGGTAACCTATCATGATGCTTGTCACCTGTTCCATGGGCAGAAAGTCAAGCAGCAACCCCGCGAACTACTCAATGCCATCCCTGGACTGACCCTGGTCAATCTCAAAGAGGCTGACTGGTGTTGCGGCAGCGCTGGTATCTACAATATAACGAACCAGGAGATCGCATCCCAGCTTTTAGAGCGCAAGATGAGCAATATCTCAGCAACAGGTGCGAGTGTGGTAGCCACTGGCAACCCAGGCTGCATGATGCAAATTGCTCTGGGTGCGCGACAGCGGGGCTTGGAGGTGGAGGTGGTACATCCAATCCAGCTGTTAGATGACGCCTACCAAGCAGGTGGGCTATACAATGTTCCGGCAACTGATAAAGAGAAAGAACCAAGACGACGACGCACGCTAGCACTCGGGATCAGCATTGGAATATTGCTAGGGTTGCTATTGATACGCCGTCGCCGCAATCGCCTTTATAGATAAGGTCACTCTTAAAAACGCAGAGAGCCAACTTTATTCAAGTTGGCTCTTTCAGTTTTGCAGCTATTACAATTACCTCAATTTTGCCGAGACCACAGCCAGGTCCAACAGCCAGGGCACACGCACGCATCAGCCGCTCACGGCTCACGCCGCCAGCCACCACTTATGTGTCACAAGCCGTACGATCATTAGGGCCGCTCCGCTCCTCCTGTTACCAGGCTTGCACGCGCGGTCTATCTACCACCTCGTCTGG
>WNGP01002186.1_pt1 | contig 16353 bp, 14 predicted proteins | sample 5407671 | NCBI WGS metagenome assembly WNGP01 (sample SAMN13153381, study PRJNA577476) | soil metagenome | isolation source: 40 cm soil or saprolite under Garry oak tree replicate 2 | place: USA:California | collected 2016-06-15 | reverse complement strand
CAATGGTAATCACAAAGAGCAAACTGATGGCAGCGATGCTGATCACCCATTTGCGCCCTATCGGAGGGCGGATCGTGCCCGACCCTTTCTTGTGGGTCGCGGGAATCACCACCGGCAGGCGTAATGACGTCGTGCTGCTCCTGCTGGAGAGGGGAGTCAAGGTGCCCGTGTGGATTTCAGGCAAAACCCGTGTCACACCCGGGGACGTTGTTTGCTCAGGCAGGCTACCTGTCATACCTGTTACAGGGTCTGCTAAAGGTCCTGAAACACGGGCATCACTCGTGTAATCCAGAAGCCGGGTCTTTCTGCCGGGGAGTGGAGTGTCTTGAGGAAAGGGTACCTGTTCCGCGGGAGAGAGCTGGGTAACCAGTCCTGGTAATTGCAATCCGTTAGTATCACTACTGTCACGCTCATCAAAAGACGACATACATATGTCCCCAATCCGTTAGGCTTGCATCAGGAGCTAATTCCTCGATGCCAAGCGTATTGCACGCTTCGTAGTAGACTGTACCCGCTATACACAGCAGGATCAACCCGCTTAAGGTCAGGTGTAGGACTATGGTACCGATGAGCAGTGATGTTCTTAACCAGAACCACGGTTCTCCCAAGAATCGGGGGTTGGGGGCGCATGCGTCCCCAACCCCCGATTCTTGGGAGAACTCATAACTACTATGAAACATTGCTGCTATAGCGCCTTTTCCTACCTCACTTTCGCCTCTAACAATCCAGGATTGCCCACCTGCTCTTCTTTGAACATGTTGCGCACGAGTACCGCCCAGTGCTGCGTATGTTTGCCACTCCCATGCCCGTCTTCGACTCCAAGCCAACGCAGCAAATTGTTGCTGAGTTCCTCATCGTTTATTGCTGGTAACGCGGTCGTTCCTACTGCGGCCAGTGGTACATGCAGTTCGTTCTTGCCACAAAAATCCAGGCTAAAACGTTTAACCTGGCCGCCTCCCACAATACGAGCCAGTGCGTCAGGAAGACACACATGAACAATCAGCCCAGGCTCATAGCGAGATACCCGGATTACCAGCTCGAGCTCATCGCCAATCTGAAATTCGTGCTGTACCTGCTCTTTTCGCTCCAGGTGTACCTCCACCGGCAACTCATTTTTGTAGGCGCTCCAGTCTTCGGTCACTTCTGAAGTCACCTGTACAGCAATAATCCCTTCAATACAATGCAGCGTGTCGATCTTTTCGTTAATAGTTAGCGCGTCAGCCAGGGCCATCTCCTGCCCATTGAGCTGCAGACGCCCCCCATCGGCAGTGGTTACCAGGCCCGCATCGCGCAAACTCAACAGCAGGGCGAGACATGCAGCAGTATCGACAGTACTGTAGAGGCGGCCCTCCTCATTTAACTGGCCGGTCAGGTAGTTGGTAGCGGCGATAGCCCTGGGTAAATCTCCAGGCTCCCCTGCCCTTAGTAAAGCGGCAGCAGCGTAAGCTGTCTCGGCTCGTGTCAAAACCGCCTTTCCCAACCAGCGCTGCGAGGATTCCCCCTCTGGAACCGCTGCATAGGTCTGACCGTTATGCTCGACGAGGCGCGTACGCACAAACGCAAGCGCTTCGTCCTTCTGCCTTTGCTTGGCGTCGCCTACAATCACCAGGTAGGCAGCCTGGCAATCGGTGATTGTTTTCGGTGGGTTAGCGATTTTGTAATAGGCTGCTGCATCCTTCGTCATCGCTGCAATATCGTCCAGTAGCTCTCGCACTACTTTGGACTTTACCCCGGAACGTGCGGCAGTGGGCAGATTGAGCAGGTGTTTCACGCCCAGGGGAGCGTAGTGGGTGTCAGGTTTGCTTGCTCCACCCTCCTCTGGAGGATAAAGACAAAAACCACTACGTGGTAGATACATACTCCTGAGACGCTTGTGCCAGGCAAGTAACGCTCCTTCGTATTCGCGAGCGACCTCCACCTGGTCCTGGTTCGTGATGTATCCGGCGAACATAGCCAGCAGCTTAGACGAAGTTTGCTCTATACAGCCAAAGGGATATCTGGCTGCATTTTCCACGAAGAACTGGAAAGGACGCTCCAAACCTGGCATAGGCCGGATCTCCAGCACACGCGGCTCTTTTGCTGTTACCTCCTCGCCCGGCGTCAGTATGCGTACCCGGCGCACAATATGACGCAACTGTCCCGGTACGGTTACATAGCGCTCGCTTACATCTCGCCCACCTTCACGCGCATCTCGTACGATGGACGTTATCGCTCCGGGGCGCACGGGAAAGCGCAAGACGGAGCCAGATGGAATGGGAAGCCCGGGAGTCACTGCCTCACCATTATCGAAGAAGAGCGGCAGCACCTCGTTTTCGTGACGCACCTCTACGATTGCATCTCCTGATGCCGCTCCTACGTCAAGTCGTCCCATCACAGGATCGCCTGGCAAAACAAAGGGAGAGACGGTCAGTTCCCCGTAGACTGGCTGTACAGCATCAACGGTTGTCTCCACTCGTTGCCAATCCAGCGTTTCTGGTGAGAGCGCGAAAGCTTCTATGCTATAGCGTGTCATGCTATCGCCCAGCTTTATCTCGACGCTGGTCTCACCCTGTACCTTCACAATGTTGTTGTAGATGACCTCCGGGAATTGCAGGCGCATCTTTGCCAGTACCCGGCTTATGTCCGTTTGCGCTGATACTGCAACATTCTGCCTGGCACGATGCGCTTCCACAGCTTCAAGGCGCGCCGTGTCTACCGGTTCTCTTACTGGTTGTGCTGTTCCAGGCACCATCGCCGCAGCTTGCTGCTGTGCCGAAGCGAATTGGAAAGCGCCTTCGGTGCCTGGTGTCGCCATTGGCCCTGCTGCCAGTGGCCGCATCATAGTAGGCCCGTTCGCCCGCAACAGAGCGCTAAATACGGGCTTGGGAGCCAGTTGCGCCAGTTGCCGGTCAGCCTCACCTGTATGTGACTGCTCGTGCCATTCGCCCAGATTCTGCTTGATACATGCCGCCAGCTCTACCTCGGGATCACTGGAAGCTATCAGACGCTGGTCCTTGACAACCAACTGTACTGGAATAGCGCGCTCAGCTTTTCCAGTTTTGAGCGTCACATTGATACGACTCCCGGGTTGGGCTTGCTTGGGCGCTTCACACTGCAACTGGAGTTCGGCAGGGTGCAGCACGGCGCACCAGCCTTCCCAGGCTTTGCCGTCCACAAACGCTCCAAGCAGCACGAGGCCGTAGGGTGTAGGGATAGGCAGGTGAATACTTTGTCCGGCTTGCAGGTGTTCGCATAGCTTCTCCTCGCTCGCAGCACGCGCAGGATCGACGACAACCACGCGCAGCAGCTCAACTCCGGTGCGTGACGTGATCTCCACATCGCTGCCGATCACGCACCGTACCAGGAAAGGTTCGCTATTGCTTCCACCTCGCGCAATGAACATGCCTCGACACGCGTTGGACTGCCGCGCTGGGGGAAACGGCAATAAGCTGAGTTCGCGTTCTTCGCCTAATTCACTGATGACCAGCGTCTCGCGCCGTACCTGTTCTGAGCCCTTCAAGGCGACTGTGGCTGTACGCTCCCCGGCAAAGATATTCAGCGTGTATGGCCCGGCTCCACTGAGTTTAGCAACTCCTCGACAGACCCCATCGGGGTTGCATGCCAGCTTCTCGCGTGTCCCGATGCGCTGGCCGCGCTCCTGCAGCTCTACTTCAACAGGCCCCACATAGGGCTGGCCGAAAACGGTCACTGCAAGCGCATAGTGTAGTGTTTCACCGCTCAAATGCTGCTCGATCAATTCGGCATTCAGGGGGGCCAAACGATATTCAGCCACCTCAAAGCGACAGGCCTCTGCCTCATTCCCTTCCAGCCTTGCTTCATACTCTCCCTCCGGCAGCCCCTGCATCGACCAGAGACAAAGCCCATACTCGTCCAGGGTGACTGTATATTGTGCATAGGGATTGCCGCTCAAATGCAGTCTTAGTTTGAGATCGGCCCCAGGCTGCTGTGGCGAGGCTATCAACAGGTGCACCGTGTCAAGATTGGCGCGATAAAGCGCCTTATCGGCGGTGTGCGAGACCAGCTTAGGACGTGGTAATGGTGTTGGTGCAATGTTCACTCCCGGCAATGCAATTTCATCTTTTCCACGAAACAGAATGGCTGCTTTCGCGCTTACTTCAGCAATACCGGCGGTCGCCAGTACGCGATCCATGCCCGAACGCTCGAACCAGCCCGTCTTGAGAAAAACGAACCATTTGCCTATAAGCGCTGCATCACCCAGCTTTTCAATCAGAGCAACATCAGTAATTTTTACAAAGGGATCATATTCAACAGGCGGTTGTTGTAGTATCATGGGCATACCTTCTTCTTCTATAGAAGCATCTTGTCACGAGCGCAGCTACGTTAAGATAGCCTGAGCTACCTTACATCATCAAGAGAAAAAGTACAAGAGTCGAAGCTAGAACGTTAGAGTATAATGTAGGAGCTACCCTGAGCGCATCCAATAAAGAAAGATAATAAACACGTATGCATCTATCTCGACGTCTGCTGGTAATAGTATTGCTGTCTTGCCTGCTTGCCGCCTGTACTCCCGTTGGAGGAAACAGCGGAAACGTGACACAGACGCAATCGCCGCGTACTGCAACGACTGATCCGTGCCCTGGCGTCCTGGGGCAGTCAATGAACTGTTATACCCCGCATGCCTTGCGCGTCGCCTACGGTTTGGAGACATTGACAAAGCAAGGTTTCACAGGTAAAGGGCAAACAGTCGTCGATATCGTCTCGTATGGCAGTCCCACCTTGCAGCAAGACATAAATGTGTTTGACAAGCAGTTTGGTTTGCCGCCGACTACCATCAAAGTCCTGGCACCACTTGGCACAGTAGCGTTCAACCCCCAAAATAAGGAAATGGTTGGCTGGGCGCTTGAAACAACACTCGATGTACAAATCATTCATGCCATTGCCCCGGACGCAGGTATCGTGGTTATGACCAGCCCGGTTGATGAAACTGAAGGTACCATCGGCCTGCCTCAATTCCTACAATTAGAGCAGTATGCGGTTTCCCACCAACTTGGCCAAATTTTTTCACAGAGTTATGTGGCTTCGGAAACGACGCTTTCCGATAGTACCGGCCAGCAACTCGTCAAAAAATATACCGCTTTCTATCAACGGATTACAACCCAACTGGGTTGGACAATCGTCAACGGTTCGGGCGATCATGGAGCCACGGATTACGCTGATCTTGCTGCAACCAGGCTTTCACCTGTTCCCACCGTCAATTTTCCGGTAGATGTTCCCTGGGTGACTGCTGTTGGAGGCACGACATTTGCACATACAGCAAACGGCTACAATGAAACTGCCTGGCCAGGAAGCGGTGGGGGCTTCAGCAAGTTCTTTAGCGAACCAGACTTCCAAAAAAGCCTGCCGCAATCACTACAAGCGCAATTGAACGGGCGCCGGGGTTTGCCGGATATTGCGGCCGACGCAGACCCAAATACGGGCATGGCTTTCTACTACGAGGGAAGCTGGCTGCTTACGGGTGGTACCAGTGCCAGTGCGCCACTGTGGGCTGGTATGATCGCTGTCGCCGATCAGATGGCCGGGCATCCACTCGGCTTCATCAATCCAGGCATTTACAAGCTGGCCACTTCGGCAGACGCGCAGCAGGATTTTCGCGATATCAGCAGCGGCAACAATTCGGTCATTCAGGGTACAATACATGTTCCGGGGTACCAGGCTGTGGTTGGCTGGGACCCTGTTACTGGCTGGGGAGCGCCGAACGCGCGCAAGTTACTTCCCGATTTGATCGCGGCGCTCAAATAAATGTAGGCTATCTCATAGAGGATAGTACTGAAGGAGCTAATCAACATATATGCGTACATCTCGGCATCTATTAGCCTTGCTCACGGCGTTACTGTTACTCTCTGCCTGTGCTCCCTTTGGAAGTAACAATGCGGCAGTGACACCGGGGCCAACACATAAATCAACGAGTACCGGGATTGCCGCCTGTCCGGCCGAAATGAGCTCTTTTGTATGCCGTACACCCTTTGACTTACGAGTGGTCTACGGCCTGCAATCTCTCATAAAGCAAGGATTTACAGGTAAAGGGCAAACAGTCGTCGATATCGTCTCGTATGGCAGTCCCACTTTGCAGCAAGATATGGATGTGTTTGACAGGCAGTTTGGCCTGCCACCAATCACCATCAAAGTCATTTCACCGCTAGGTCCAGTCCCCTCTACTCCCGCCAATAAAGAAGACATACCTGGCTGGGAGGCCGAGACCGAACTCGATGTGCAAATCATTCATGCCATTGCTCCGGACGCAGGTATCGTGGTTATGACCAGCCCGGTTGACGAGACCGAGGGTACTATCGGCCTGCCTCAATTCCTCCAATTAGAGCAGTACGCACTCGCTCACCATCTTGGCAACATTATTACACAAAGTTGGGGTGTCTCTGAGTTGACATTGAAAGATGCTGCCGGTCAGCAAGAGATACAAAAATGGGATGCTTTCTTCAAGCAAGCTACGACACAGCAAGGTATCACCTTCTTGGGAGCTTCGGGCGATAATGGTGTCACCGATTATGCCGATATAAAGATGACAAAGCTCTCGACCACGCCAACTACCAGTTTTCCCGCCGATGACCCGTGGGTCACCGCCGTCGGCGGCACCTCCTTGATGCGCAACGGCAATGCCTTTCAGGAGATTGCATGGAACATGAGTGGAGGCGGATTCAGCTCGTTCTTCGCTGTGCCGTCCTATCAACAGGCGCTGCCTTCTCAGGTGCAAAGCCAGTTCAATCACCGGCGTGGCGTTCCCGATGTTGCGGCTGACGCAGACCCTACCACCGGCTTAGCCTTTTACTTTAATGGCGGCTGGGAAGCTGCAGGTGGCACCAGCGCCAGCGCTCCACTCTGGGCGGCACTCATAGCCATCGCTGATCAGATGACCGGCCATCCGCTGGGTTTCATCAATCCGGCGCTCTACAAACTGGCGCAATCCAGCGCTTATGTTAAGGATTTCCACGATATCACTGTTGGTACTAACACTGCCAACGTCAATGGCGATACGGTGCCGGGCTATTCTGCCGCGCCGGGCTGGGATGCAGTCACAGGCCTGGGCTCACCCAATGCGGAAAAACTACTGCCAGGCCTGATCGCTGCAACGAATGGATAGAGCGAGGCTCTAAAGAAAGAGTGCTGTTAGTGCCTCTGCTGGTACTGGTTATATTGATACTGATTATACCCATAACTTGGCTGACCGAACATCACACGGCGGCGGCGTTGACCAAAAACCAGGTACAGGAAACAGCCAAGGAAAGGTACCAGCCAGATCAGGGCTAACCACAGTACAATGCCAGCCGGTGAATGATCATCTTCAAACACCATGATAGTCGCTATAATGTGGCCGAGTATAGGTACAAAAACAATTACCAGAAACAGTATCGTATTGAAAAAACAACCCCGGTTTCCCGACATTTTAACGTTTCTCCTCACTCATAGTAAAGCGTTGGTCATTTCATTACGACTTTGACCAACGCGCTCTTTTCAGTTCTCCGCTGCTATATACGTGCCGGGAGCTAGCGGGTTGCAAACCGGCTACGCCAGGCCCGCAATCATTGGCACACCGGCCCCCAGCGTATTCTTTGCCGCTTGTCCTCCCTTAAGCACCAGCTTCACATTACGTGGATCAACAATCCTGCTGATATCGCTCAGTACGTCGCCATCGACCACAATCACGTCGGCCAATTTACCTACCTCCAGCGTCCCCAGGCTTCCATCCAGGTGCAGCAGTCGTGCCGCGTTAGATGTGCTGGCTACGATTGCCTGCAGCGGCGTCAAACCGTTTTCAACCATCAGCTGCAATTCACGGCCATTCTCCCCATGTCTCCCCACGCCCGAATCGGTTCCCATCGCTACCTGCACCCCGGCCTCTACTGCCCGGCGGAAGCTTTGACGATGTGCCTCAATCACGTCAATAGCCTTGGTCCCCATCATTGGCAGCAGTATGTCAGGATGCTCTTGCCCAAATTCTATGACGGCCTGCGGAGCCACCAGCGTAGGCACAAGATACACATTCCGCTTAAGCATCAGATCGATAAGCTCATCGGTCAGGTAAACCCCGTGTTCGATAGAGGCAACTCCACCCAGCAGAGCATTTTTGATGCCCTGCGAACCTTGCGCGTGCGCCATGCAGCGTTTTTCCTGGGCCGCGGCCTCATACACCGCCGTGGCAATCTCCTCAACAGTCAATTGCGACGAGGTAGGAGCGTCTGAAGTAGAGATAACCCCGCCAGTCGTAGCCAGTTTGATCCAGTCGGCTCCCGCTCGCAATATTTCACGTGTAGCTTTGCGTACTTCTTCAACTCCATCGGCTACTCCATCTGGTACATCATAAAAGCGAAGACCGAAGAAGCCGAGATCAACGCAGCAAGGATAAAAGCCATCTCCATGCCCGCCGGTCTGCGTAATCATCGAAACTGCAACCTGCATACGGGGTCCGGCAACAATGCCGCGTTCGACAGCTATCTTTAAACCCGCGGGAGAGCCTCCCGCGTCGCGTATGGTTGTGACCCCTGCCTCCAACGTTAGCCGCATGCGCGGAATGGCCTGTAATAAGCGCAGGGAGGGCTGCGTGATCAGTGAACGCAGCACATCGGGGTACTCCAATAAGAAGTGAACGTGGCAATCGATCAGGCCTGGTAAAATGCTGCCGCCCATTGCATCTATCACTATCGCATCTCGCGGGATGTGTACTTGATCCCGCGGACCTATAGCCGCGATCCGCTCTCCCTCAATCAATAGCGTCATCCCTGTCAGAGGGTCACCACCACGACCATCAATGATGCTACCATTCATAATTGCAATGCTTCGTACATCGTTCCGTTGTGGATATAGCCGTGTTCCCATCGTACCTGCTCCTGTCTATTGCGTGGTCTCTGAATATTGGCCACGTCGTATGCTCTAGTCGTACTCTCCACCGGTTCGACAAGTCCCATAATCGGAGAGTATACCAGCGTGAGCCGGGGTTGTCCATCAGGAAGCTTCTCAAGTATAGGGCTTCTCAAATGTCGCTCTGATTGACAGCAAGCCCCCCCCCAGATGAATCAAGAGCGTGTTGCCGGTTCGGCGCTCCCGCGCCGAACCGGCAACACGCTCTTTTACTCTTTTTGGGGCGGGGAGGGGAAGAGGAAAAAGACTTTTGCGAAGCCCTGTTCTCAAGTAGACATTTGGAGATAAGACTTCTCCTGTGAGCGGACTTGGGCTGCCTTGACCGCTGTCCTGGCTGTCATGCTGAGCGCAGCGAAGCATCTCTGTGCCCCTTGCGCCAGATCCTTCGCGGAGTTTACCCTGAGCGAAGCGAATGGGCTCAGCATGACAGCCGAGGGTAGCAGACAGACCCTTCGCTGCGCGGAGGCGTGACAAGCAGCCTGTTCGCTGCCTTGACCGCTGTCCTGGAGGAACTGTTGAGCATGCTTCTCTCCAAACGTCTGCTTCTCAAGGGTGATGGACCCAGTCACGAGCCGGACTTCAACAACATCTATCGATTTAGTACTAAAGTTCTAATTTGCACCTCAAAATGCTTGAAGTTTTGCCAGTTGCTGTGTATACTTAGAACACAGTTTCTATATCCGCGTATTTGAAGCAATTTGGTGATACTCGGGGCACTATTTTTAGAGAGGCTGGTGACGAAATGAATCATATGCGCATGCAACAACATACTAGACGACCACCTGTGCAACAGGCGAGAGACACAGATGAGGACATACTGAACGAAGGTGAGTACGACGATGCCTGGCCGGTACGTATGCCTAGCAGTACGCGTCGCTATCAAAGTTTGCCCGATGTCCGGTCGGAGACGGGGCGCAGGCAAGTTGACGCTCAGCCGGCAACTGGACAGAGATTTTATACGCCAGGCAGTCCATATGAACGCCATACCGCTATACCCCCGCGCCGAACCGCGACACAAAGCAGTTTACCGGCGGTTCAGGGCAACCGGCATCGCGACGTATACACCGATGACAATATGTACCGCGACAACAGCGGGCGTTTAAGGGGCAGGCAGGAAATACGCTATCACTGGCTCGTGTTTGCCGGCCTGGCTATGATCGTTATGCTCATTGGCTGGTTCGCCTTTAGCGCATTGGGTAACTGGTGGCAGACGACCCTGGACGATTGGCATTATGGCAGGCCCCGTACGTTTCAAACCGATGCGGTTGTTGGTCACAATGACTCGCCTACCAATCCAAGTCACTTCGTCGCCATTAACCTGAATCGCCATATTCTCATCATTGAATTGCCCGGAGGAGACGCATCAAAAGCCAGGATCTACGTTGGCCCCATACTCATTGGGCAAGGACAGGAACTAACCCCCGTCACTTTAACCTTCAAAGACGTCAATGGTAATGGATTGTTAGACATGATTATCAATGTTCAGGATAGTCATTTCGTATTCATCAATGAGAAAGGCGGATTTCGTCCTGCGCGCCCCGGTGAAGGTGTACAAAGCTGGTCTGCTAAGCAGAGTCCATCCTTTGCTTGACCGGCATAGAGCCAATATCTCTGAATGGTTCTCTTTTTTCAACTGCCGTAGAGGTGACTGTCCCCCGGCACCTCTACAGGTGAATGGGCAGAGACGAGAACTGTCTCAACAGCATGCTCTTGGGTAGGTGTGGATATGGACGGAAATGCACTGGAAAGTGTTGCTGTATCTTCCCATTCAGTTTTTTTGGCAACAAACGAGCGCAGCGCTAACACGATGAAAGTGATCAACCAGGTTAAAAGAAGTCCTAGAAGTGTCCAGACTAAGATCACCTGTGTGAACGAAAATGTAGAAGTAGTGGGGTCCATGGACACATCCTTTAAATAGTTTTTTATTTGGCTCCCCGTCAAAATTAAGAAAAATTCAGGGTATGCCATCGTTATATTAGACGAAAAGAAAAGAAGATATTAACGCTGGTACCTGATATCGCTAGAAAACTCGACACCTCAGTGCTATCCATGCGCATCGTAGGTACCTCTATTTAAGAGGACGATGAAATGCCAGAAAAAGTTTCACTTCGCCATAGCACCCGCTGATTTAACAAACGTGAAGTTGACACGTCTTCTATGAAGAGAACGGTTACTCTCGGAAAAGAGAATGTAACGGCTTGCGCTTTTGAACAATTCCTGCCACAATAGCGAGAAGAAAGGTTGTCTTGATAAGCCCGAGGCAAAATCGAATGGAACAAGTGAACTGGCAGCGTGTGCGCGATATTCTCATCGTCGCGATTTGTGTGGGCATCTTGTTGTGGGCGGCTTTTACAATCATGGGATTGTTCGTGCATGCCATCGTATTGCTCTTGCTCGCCATGGCTGTAGCGTTCCTGGTTACGCCACTGGTCGACCTGGTCAATAGATATATCCCGCGTGTCTTAGCGGCGTTAATTGTCTACATTGTGGTGGTGGCCGGTTTGGGTTCACTTTGTTATGCCCTTGTGCTCTCGCTGATTCAGCAGGTGAATTACTTCTCCACGCACTTGCCCGGATATGTACAAAATCTGCCAACAACTTATGCCACTTTCCAGCAATGGCTGATAAAACAGGGTATTCCACAAGGCTCTATCCAGAAAGCAATCAGCACGATTGAGGATCAAGCAAACGCTTTCGCAGTATCCCTGGCAACAAACCTCGTGTCTATTATCCTGATTGTGACGGATGCGATCGTTAACATTCTATTGGTGGTCGTACTGAGTTTCTACCTCACTCTTGATGGCAAGCGCATACGCAGCTCCATCGTAGGTCTTGCTCCGAAACGCTCAATGCCGCATGTGCGGCTGTTTGAAGATGCGCTCAACCGCGTGGTTGGCAACTACATTCGTGGGCAACTCAGCTTAGCGGCCATTATTGGTATCCTGGCCGGCGTGGGATGTTACTTCCTGCATTTAAATAACTTTGCGCTGATTATTGGAGTGCTGGCTTTTCTCTTCGAGACAATACCCATGGTGGGACCTGCGCTCGCCTCCATCCCAGCAATACTCATCTCACTACTCTTGCCAGATCCTTTTCCGCGCACTTATGCGATCATTGTATACTTTATCATAATACAAATGATTGAAAGCAACATCCTGGGGCCTCGCATCGTGGGACATGCCGTTGGTCTGCATCCCGTCGCTTCCATTCTCGCGTTAGTTATTGGGGCGCAATTGTTCGGTGCCTTTGGTGCCTTACTGGCTACACCCATCGTGGCTGCTTTTTGGGTTGTGATTGCCAGCCTCTATAAATCATTGCGAGGCGAGAGTGCGGATCAGATCCTCGCCAGGCGACGCACTTCGTGGATACGACGTCCTTCGCACGCCAGCCATCTCAAGATTCGCAGGTGGGGCCTTTCCAATACCACTTCTGGTGAGGATAAAACAGCGAGTGAGCAAACTCATGTCACATCACCCCCTGCTGGAACAGCAAACCAGCAGGAGGAAAAAAACACGACTCCTGACAAAATTGAACAGATTGACCCGTTACATCCGGTTCCCCAGCAAGAGCAGCCAACGGGTAGCCCCTCGGGACATCTTTCTGATCGTGGAGCCGAGGGGTAAGACCACCCGGGGGTTAATTTCCAAAATGTCTGCGTAGACCCGGCAGCCACTAGGCCATGGTACCGAAAACTTTACGCAATTCCTCTTCGCCATCGCGATTGACCAGCGCAAACACGTCATCGTTGGTTTCAATCTGTGTTTCAGCTGATGGGATGATATATTGCTTGCCTCGAATGATTAACGCGAGGTTGGAACTGCGCGGTAAATTAATATCACGCAGCATTTTACCCACGATAGGCGATTCCGCAGGGATGCGCATCTCGATAAGATCCAGGCCAGCGTTCTTCAGCGTCATCAACTGAACGAAGCGCGAAGTGGGAAGGTCAGACTCGATCAGCGCAAGAATCGATTTTGTGGGACTAACCATTAGATCGATACCCAGCTTCTGAAAAATTTCAGCGTGCTTAGGGTTGTTCACGCGAGCGATGGTGCGGCCGACTCTGTAACGCTTTTTCGCCATCTGGCAAATCACCAGGTTATCTTCGTCATCGCCTGTGACGGCGATAATCACATCAGCGCGGTTTGCTCCTACCTCTTCCATTGTCCTGGCCTCGCACGCGTCCCCGCGTATTACCGCCGGCCCCAGTTCCTCATTGAGAGCCTGGTAGCGTGAAGCACCTTTTTCGAGCAAGAGCACTTCATGCCCCTGGTTTAACAGGCTCTTGGCGAGGTAGTAGCCAATATCGCCACCGCCTCCGATAATGATATACATATAGTTTCTCCACTTATCCCGCATGGCCGTTGCGCTGCCTGCGGCTCTCAGAGACAATGTCTTTGAAAGCCTTCCCCGGCATCGGTTGGCCCCACTTGCTTGGGTTACTTAAGCAGGCCGTCATAAAAGATTTGGGCTCCTATTGTTGTAGGGCACATTGTAACCATACCTAGTTCGCGATACGTTTGCTCACGAATGGGGTCGTAAATACGGCACATGACCTTGTTTACATGAAAAATTTCTTTGGCGATTTGACTCGCCATAATGTTGCGGTTATCGCCATTAGTGACAGCTACAAATGCATCTGCCTCTTTAATGCCGGCGCGAATCAGGATGTCTTCGTCAACGCCATTGCCCACATAGGTTTCACCACCAAAATCAGGACTCAAGCGCTGGAATGCATCACTGCTCTGGTCGAGCACCGATACGCTGTGTCCTGAACGATCCAGCATGCTCGCCAGTGTTGATCCGACCCGACCACATCCAAGGATCAAAACTTTCACAAGTTTCCTCCTGTTGATTAATGAGGAGTGTAGCTCCTACGTTATATTCAGTAAGTATTGTATCACGGTTATGATAGAGTTTGCCTGTGTTTTGGAGTGTCTAAACTTGCCGGGCTAGGGGGTATTTGGTAGACGTGCCAGGATTTGGGTGAGGAGTGTTGTTTGTTCGGTGAACTTTGTTTCTAGCCGATCAAGACGCCGCTCTATAGCATTCACGTGCTCATCTATTGTTTCTAGGCGACTGTCTATGGTTTCCAAGCGTTCAAAAATTCTTCTGATGTCTTGTCCTTGTGATCGCATGACACCGAGCATGATGGTGGTGTTTTCTTCTGTCACGCTTTCTCGACCTTGCCTCGCGCAGCACGTTCCATTTCCACTCTCCGGCGTCCCTTGCGGCGTTGCCCGCGACGTAGTTCCACCATCTTGCGCCATGCATAATAGATGAGTGGACGATATACATAATCCTGGGTGGGCATGTTCAGACGCGAGAAGCCGCCGAAGCCCTTCTTGAATTCGTAGACTCCCCACATCTCTTCGCCCGGTTCCAGGATTTCGGGGATGGCACAAAAATCAAAAAAGTGACACCCACGCGACTTCGCCCACAGGAAACAGCGATATTGCAGGAGATAGGTCGCTTTGAGGTTGCGCTTCTCGTTCGAGGAAGCTCCATACATGTCCCAGCACCAGTCACCGAAGCGAATGAGCATCTTGGCAGCAAGCGCCTGACCTTCGTGCTCCGCTATGTACAGGACAGCATCACCCTTACTGGCAAAGTGGTGCCAGATCTCTTTATGATGGTCTTTGCTCTGGATAAAGAAGGCATCACGCTCACTGGTAATCGTGAGGAGGTCATAATACTTATCGAAGTCGGTGTCGCAAGTCGCTTCACGAATGATGACTCCTTTGCGTTCGGCTACGCGCACATTCTGCCGCCACGTCATCTTGCTATCCGCCAGCAGCTTGTCGGCATCGGGTGTGATGTCCAGCACCCAGCTACGCCGCGCTTGTACCGCTATGGGATTGGTCTGAAAGCCAAGCTTATGATATGCGGCCAGCCATGCATCCATATGGGGGTCATCATCAGCAATATTTGGCTCTACGCGCAGCACCACCGCACGCTCTTTTTTAGCAATTCTGTGCGCATGTGCGACGAGAGCGGCAAGCGCAGGTGAATCAGGACGCTCTACGGTGGGACCGCGTGTACAATATAGCCAATTGTACCGTATCCCTGGCACTGATGAAGGCAAGGGTACGGGAGAGACCGAGAGCAGCATTGCACCCACCAGGCGGCCATCCTCCAGGGCACCCAGGTGGTAGACGCAACCACCCAGGTACTGGGTAAGTTCGCCCCAATCATATGATTGTAGCATATGTCCACGTGGTTGACTGGTCAAGAATGCATTCCACTGCTCTCGGTCGGTAATTTCTTGGATAATAATGCTCATAGTCACCAATTAGCTAATACAGTAAGTCATGCTGCCAGGCTTTGACTAGTTCAAACGCCAGGCGCTCTCCACCTGAGCGCCACAACCGGTACTGCCAGGATCGGAGCGGGAAGTCCCAGGCCCCAATGAACTCGGTGATTTCAGAATTAAAGCCCGACTTGAAACGATAAAGACCCCAGAACGGATGTTTGTCATTCAACTGGTCCGCCGGAGGAACCGCTACCAGATCGTAACTGGCCCCCCCCCTGGCCTTTAACCAGCGCATAATTTCCCATTGCAACAAATACGGCGCCATCAGCTCCCGCTTGACCGTAAAAGAGCCTCCATCCTTATACCAGGCCTTGTCTCCCATATAAATCACAAAGGCACCGGCCAGCAATTCTCCATTGTAACGAGCAAAAAACAGTTGCCCCTGCCCGGCTTCGGCCAGAAGTTTCCAATAGCCCTCAAAGTAGCGCTGCTGCCGCAAGAAAAAGCCGGCTCGTTCCTGCGCAGCACAAAACAGCTTATACATAGCCACCATATTGTCGGCCGTCGCCGGCACCGGCTCTACCACCACCCCTTTCCTCATCGCCAGGCGGACATTGTAACGAGTCTTTTGCTTGAATGAAGCTAGAATCTGCTCCTCGTCCGGGCGCAAATCAACGAAAATGGTGGACTTAAATTGTAAATCTGATGGGGCCTTAACCAAACCGGCCGCCCGCAGCCAGGCAGCGTTGTCGTCACTAGCCGCCACCTCCGGCTCAACCTTGATCATGAAAGCATCTGACGCTTCCGTCGCAGCTTCTTTAAGAATACTGACTAACTGCCCTACCGAGCCTACCCCCGGGCCTTTAGGAGCATACCAAATACTGCCAAGGAAAGGGATTTTGCGCACCAAATATTGTGCCGCCACCTCTCCTTCGGGAAGCTGGTGCACCAACTGCCGGGGTTGCCAGCCCCAATGAGCCTTAAACTCACCCCAATTTTGGCTCTGCAAAAAATGCCCGCCGTCAGGATTAGCCAGTATCCGCTGATCCCAATCGGCATTTGTGATCTGGAGTGTCATGACAGGAACCTCTTAGCCATTCGGTAAAGTTGATACTTCAAGGGCTTTAGGGGCATATCCCAGGTACCGGCATAAGCCACCACTCGGCCCCCAAAGGATTTCTTAAAACTCGTAAAGCCGGCCCAGGGGTGGT
>WNGP01007820.1_pt1 | contig 16357 bp, 10 predicted proteins | sample 5407671 | NCBI WGS metagenome assembly WNGP01 (sample SAMN13153381, study PRJNA577476) | soil metagenome | isolation source: 40 cm soil or saprolite under Garry oak tree replicate 2 | place: USA:California | collected 2016-06-15 | reverse complement strand
CTAATCCTCTCGCGCTGACTCATCACCAGATACAAGCATCGGGCGATAGACTCCCATGCCTTGAAAATCCCCGCCCCAATGGGGCGGAATCTTCACTAACGGAAAACGTCACCTCTCCATTTCAGGCTGAGCCAGCACACAATGTAGTACGCGAACGCGGCCTTAAGCAGTTGTTCGGACCGAACTTCGGCATCCAGCATAGGGTCTTCGCAGAGGAACTCGAGCGATTCGCCACCCGCCAACAACGCCAGTTGTGCCTCTTCCTTGGATTGGCCCTGCTCTAACAACTCAAGGGCGCTCCAAATCTGGAAGTGCGCACCGTAGTAAAGTCTCTGGTCCAGATCCTCTCTAAATCTCGGCCACGTGGCTCGGGGAGACCCTAACTCCTGAAGAATTGCGCGGGCGTGCGCTTGGGCTTGTAGGTTTCTAACACCACCATCGCTGGCATATTCTTTCAGCCGAGCAACCAACCTCTCTGGACTAGGAGCCGTCATCGAGTCGTCCTACTTAGCGGTGAATCGAAGATTTCCTTGACGAAATCGTGCAAATCCGGCAGATAAATGTCGACACACGACAGATTTTTAACAACTGTGCTCTGCTTTTCCACCACATCAAATGGATTTTGGTGTTCGTCCCCGGAGACGACGAAGATCCAATTCTTGAGAGGGAACGCCTTTGATGGAAGACTGCCAATAATGTCCTCTATCTGATCGGCCAGTTCATTTTCGTCGCGGTCGTACAAGACATTCGCAATCAACGACAAACAAACTGGAAACGGATTGAATGCATCAGCTAAGCGGTCATGGGCAGCGACCGCCGCTGAAGTCTGATACTTACCTAGAGTCTTCGCTTCACCAAGACAAATTGAGACAATGCGGGCCTTTTGGTTGAGTTCGAAGCACAAAATATCCTCTCCTCTCATCGGCATGAGAAAGTTGTCCATATAGCGCAGTTTGAACACCGGCATGGCGTAACCGTACCTCTGCCGCAAATGTTCAGAAGACACCACTTCACCGAAGTTACCCATCCGCGTGTTAGAACTCCTGGGAAGTTGCGAACTGAGAATTCCCGACGCCTTCTTGAATCCGTGTTTTTTGAGAAGCTTCGCGACCACCCTTAAATGTTTATGGTGATCGACGACCGCTTCTTTTAGAGCACTCTTAATGCTGCCACGAACTCCAGATTTTTCTCGGATAGGAGTATGTATGAACTTGGAATAAATGACCTTCTTTGCTCCCGGGACGAGCCATACCGAATCGAAATTGTTACGATGAATAGAAGAACCCATCAATATATGCCTGATGACTTGCCATACTAAGTCAGAAGCTCAGCTTTTGCCACAATCGCGTCGCAAACAAATCCACTGACAACATTTTGACGGGCCGTTATGTCATCCCGCGACAGCGTTTCTGAACGCAACCTTACTCCTTCGCCCTTCCTGCTGAAAAGCTGCGCCTGGACCGCCCGCTCCTCCTGTCAAGGCTCTCCCGCTCCGCTCCGATGAACGCGAAAACCGCGCGGCCTTGACAGCGCGGACGGCCAGGCGCCTCGCCCCGCCAGGAAGGGCATTTGCTTTTAATGCACCGCTCTCTGCGGTGCCTCTAAGAAGCAAAAAACGAAACCAACGAAAAGAGTTTTTCCAATGCAACAACTCAGCAAACAGCCTGCTTTTGAACTCGGCCAGATCGTCGCAACACCGGGCGCTTTGGCCGCGCTTAAGAAGGCAGGACAACAGCCGGGCGAGTTCCTCACGCGCCATGTCAACCGGGAGTGGGGCGATTTGTCCGACGAGGACCGCAAGGAAAACGACTACAGCCTAGAGCACGGGTTCCGGCTCTTGAGCGCCTACCGCACAAACGCTGGCGACAAGTTGTGGATCATCACGGAATCGGACCGTTCTGTGACCACGCTTTTGCTACCCGAAGAATATTAGGCCCAAACAAATTTCTCAAAAAAGGAGACTAGAAGAAATGAACGCAACGATGGTAGCAAGTGGAACGAAATCAGTACCCCCTGTGGCTTCATCCATTCAGGACATTCCGCTAGGACAAATCCGCGAATCCAAAACCAACCCGCGACGCTTCTTTGATGAAGCGAAGCTGGCAGAACTCGCTGACAACATCAGACAACACGGCGTACTCCAACCGATTCTCTTGCGCCCACTTCCCGAAGGAGAAGCGGGCGCTTATGAGCTTGTGGCAGGAACGCGCCGCTATCGTGCTTCTAAACTCGCAAAACGCGAAAGCATCCCGGCGACTGTGCGCGACCTGACCGACGCTCAAGCACTGGAACTACAGGTCATTGAAAACGTGCAGCGCGTGGACGTGCATCCGCTCGACGAGGCGCAAGGATACGCCGCCCTCATCGAACTTCAACCCGACACCTACACCGTTGAAAGCATTGCTGGCCGAGTTGGCAGATCGCAAGCATACGTGAACGGGCGACTACGCTTGATTCAACTCATTCCCGAAGCGAAGCAAGCGTTCTATGAGGACAAGCTGACGGTTGCTCATGCATTTGAAATCGCACGGTTGCAGCCGTTATGTGGCGCTTATGAAAATGAGGCTCTGGCCGTGGAAACCTGCTCTTTTTAACGCGCTGCCCTCCTTTGAGTACCACATAACGAGCGTAGTGGTTATCTTCCGTGGGGCAGCTCGAATCGAGACGCCAACCGCAGGCACTTCTACGGATAGCGCGTTTTTCGCCCAAGTGACATGGAAGTCCCTTCGACCCTACAACGGTTTAGCAAACAGGTGATTGCGCCCTGGCTCGCTGGTAAATCGCTGAAAACTAAAGACGCGGTTCGGCTCGGTCAGGGCGGTTTGGGCACGGTTGGCAGCGTATTGTGATAAATTGGGATAAAGGATTTTACAACTCGCGGCTCCATCATCCTTCTCACCGCCACTGCGATTCTCTTCGACGACGTTCGGCTCGCTCTGGACGGTTTGGGCACGGTTGGCAGTTTATAGGGATAAACATTGGGATAAAGGCTTTAGGTGGCCAATAGCCTCTTTCACCGCAAACCCACCAACACCCCACACGCCCACAAGCAAACTCCAAGCCGCCTATCAAAAAGCAGATGCATCCATCCAACAGGTCACCGATCTACTTGCGCTTAAAGTTTTGAGAGATAAATCCTCAAACCTGTTGCTGAAAGAATCTAAAGGTTTTAACGACCGCTAGAATCGTAGAAATGCGGGAGACTTGACAAGGATCTAAATTGATTCGATAACACAGGTATGCACCCAGGAACAGCCTGCTGGGGCCGAACGACAGAAGTGACGCGAATGCTGGACCCAATCCAGAACACCTCGCGATCTGTCCAGCTTGTGTTCGGAGACTCCGGAATCGGCAAGTCGACGCTCCTGCAAGAACTGTTGCACAAGTTGGAACACAAAAATCTGCTACCTCACCAACTGTTGACTTCGGGGGAGATTTACGTTGGCTTTCACGAGACTACTCCATCCGATGATGACCCTCTCCTGCGGTCGTTGGACAACTTGCTTCGCCATATCTATTCCGTTGGAGGAATTCCGGAACAAGCTCGCGTTGATTGGGCCAAGTTGAAGAAGAGTTTGTCCTTGAGAGGGGTTCGTGAGTTCCTGACTGGCATTCAAAAGAGCGTAGTCGAGAGTTCTGGGCTGGGTGTCTTTGCGAAAGCAGCCATCGCAGGATTTGGTTGGCTTGAGGAAAAAGCTCTGAGCTTAGAAGCCAAAGTACCCAGCAGTTTTATTCCTTCTCTCAGTGTTGACGTCTTCCGAGATATCGTGGCTATCCTGCGTGAAGTTCTCTCCGAGAAGAAGTTGGTTTTCATAATTGACAATTTAAGTGCCGGGGCAGAAGCCGTAAGTTCTACTGTGCGTGGTTTCGGCAGCGCAGATACGATCCAGGGTTTTCTGTCGCGAGACTTTCGAACGTTGGACCAGGTCCACTTCATTTTTTCCTGGAAAGTGACACAGAAGACTAAGGCTGCTTTCGACGAACTAAAGGACATCGTTGAACAATACAACGGCCGCGTGGTGGAGGTGGGACCCATTCAAGACAAAACAGCTCTTGCGGACTGGTTGGGGGAGGAGTTTCGTTGGTTCGCCGACGCAGATTCTGGTCTGAAGGAATCGGTGATTGAAATGACTGGTGGATTGCCCGAAGTAGTCGTCGCGTGGCGGGAAGCGAGAATTGACAAGCATGATGAAGAACGATTGAACGAAGTTGCCATTGGTGTTGCAACCAAAAGATACGGGGATCTGCGCAGGACGCTCGTTCAAGCCCAAGAACTCGAACGACGTGTGCTATATGCGCTCTCGCAGGTATCTCACCCTCTCCCCGTATCCAGCTTAGGTGCGCTTGCTGGGCAGCCTGCTGAACAGTGTGTTGACGTATTACTGAAATGGGCTGGCCGCGGCCTCGTGCGCGAAGCAGTCCCCACCGATCTACGTATACCCGTCGCCTATGAGTACGCACACGAAAAGAAAAGACATGTGGTATGGGATTGCTTGAGAGGCACGTTCCCAGATCGAGGGGCACAGCAAGACCGATGTGCCTATAGCTTCTTCCTTGAATACTTCGGATTTCCGACAATTCTGGACCCTACGACAAATCTTTACTTGTTAGATGCTTTAGAGCTCCTTGACCGTAGCTCGCACGTGAAGGTCTCGCCTGCCCAAGTGTCGATGTTCAAGAAGCTCCTTGCGCTCGCCGTGGCAGACAAAGTTATCAGTTTCGAAGTACAGGAGAGCTGGCACTGTCCGGAGTCTTGGCCTCGGAACTTGCAGGGGATCTGGATTGAGTGTTCACTAGGAACCGGATACGGAGACTCGGCCAAGGTTCGCGACGCACTCTCCGCGTGGGCGAACGCACATAAGGAGGCGCCCGCCACCAAAAGTAGTGCGTTCGCTCGTCTGAAGATCCTTCCGAACCTCGTGGTCCGGGCGAGAGACTTGGGTGAGAGGCCTATTGTTGACAAGCTGCTGGAGGAGGCACGTTTTCTAAGCGATTTCTTCGGAGATGAAGAGCTAGTCAATGAGCAATTGGCAAAGAGTATTGCGAACGCGATCGCAGATGATGTCGAGGGTGAGCGAGAGAATTACGTCCAGGACCGCCTCGCAGAGCTAAGAAACTTGTCGCGTACCTTCCCAGAAAGCTCCCTGATAGCGGTCCAATATTCATCGGGCCTCGATCGGGCAATTTTGGTCTTCAGCCACAGGAACCAAGTAGCTTCGTGCCTCGGCTTGCTACAAGAAATGAGACGAATATATGAGCGATTCCCCGACGAGCAGAACCCGGCGTTGAACTTGAGTCGGGCACTTACGAATTGTCTTCATGAGATGCTGATTGAGCGCTTAGACCTCATCCCGACGTTCTTGGATGAGTCACGGTTCCTCTGGAAGGGAAACTCCCAGGGCACTTATCTACCTGAGGCACTCATGAATGCGACTGTTGTCTATGACAAGGCTGGACGAAAAGAGGAAGTATCAGCTTTGTTGGTTGAATTGGGTGCGCTGCAAGATGCGCATCCCGAAAGCGAGCGCATTGGGGTTCAGTTCAGCGGTGCGCTTGTTAATCAGGTCACGACACATGTCCAAGGCGGAGAATTGGTCCTTGCAGAAGAGACTCTGGACAGAGTCCGGACTCTTTACCAGAAGTTTTCGGAGAACCCCGTCTTTGCGGAACGACTCGCCAGAGGATTGAGCCGCATCGCAGTGGGATGTATAAGACGCGATAGGCCTCGAGAGGCTGATCGTTTTGTTGCGGAAATACAAACACTGTTGGCGAAATTTCCCACATCGTCGGCCATTGTGGAGAACCTTGCAGGCTGTCGGCTGGAGCTCACCGAGACCGCAGCCAACAGGCATGAGAGCGCAGCGGTGTGGTCTTTGGTGAAGGACATAATAAAACTTCACGAAGATTTTCCCGAGAACCCTAAAGTTGCCGAATACCTTATGTTGGCAATAACGAATCTACTTGGCGCACTGGACAAAAGCACAACGTCGGAGGTCGTAGAGGAATTGCTCGGCTCCGTTCGCTCGCTATCAGACCTACTTCCAGAGCCCAAAGAGAGAAGCAGGAGAGTCATCGCAGCTATCGTGAATGCGGTGGAGGTCTACCAACAAACTAAGGATCGGGCCAGAGTCGATCTCCTTTTGGACGAAGCGCGAATGCACTATCGCTCCCATGCAAAAGATGTTGTTGTTACTGAGAGCTTAGCTAAGTGTATTGTTAACGGAGCGGCGATGTACGGAGAGTCGGACGACTTAACAGCCATGGAATTGGCTGGCAAAGAGGTGCGGAAGTTACGTGAATCCTTTCCGATGGAAATAACAATCGCTATACAACTTGAGTCCTATTTGTTCAATTGCGTCCGGACTTTCAGTCGGCTTGGCGACTCAACGAATGTCGATAAGTTGCTGCTCGAATCTAAGTCATTGCTAGAAGCCTTTCAGCATGACGAAGCATTGGCCCCGATGGTTGCGGCTTCGATAAGCCAAGCATCGACTCTGTATGGCGATCGGGGCGAACTGGAAGCGGCATACGGACTTGGTAATGAAATGCGGCAACTTGGAAGAAGGTTTCCTGCAAACCCCCGGGTTGCCGTTGCGCTGGCAACATTCTTGTTCAACACAACTGTAGAGCATCGAAAGCGCGGCGAGATCGATAAAATTGAGAATTTGCTCCGAGAACTGACTGTTCTTCAAGCGGACTTTCCATTTGATGTCTCCATAGCCGAACAACTTTCTAAATGCCGATTCAATACGTGCGTGGATTACGTTCAAACAAATCGATTTAAGGACGCAGATCACTTGGTAGCAGTGCAGCAAGAAACGCAAACTGCATTTGCGGGCTGCCAGCCGATTGCTGTTTTTTCAGCGCATATCCTATCGTGGGGGGTTACTAGCTGTATTCTGCGAGGGGCTCTAGAAAGAGCTGGTGAATTATTGGATAAAATCGAAGCAATTTATCGGAAATATCCTGAGGAACTGGAGTTGGTTGAACGAGTGGCGTTGAATCTGTACAACATGAGTCTTGCCTACTCCGAAGAAAGCGAAGCTACAAGCGAGGATTATTTCAGTAAGTTGTGGGAAATTCTCGAAGTGTATCCCGAATTGAAGGCTCGCCCGCCTTTTGAACAGTTTTTTCAAAAGCCCTAGAAGCTCCCCTTGTATGCTTTTTGCCCCGTACGTGCTGACTGACCAAGTCGGGCTGTTACAGTTAGATAGCGAGCGAAGCCCGCCGGAGCGCATGGATCTATTTGGCCATTTGTAGCCGGACTGGCATTAGACACAGGATGTCAAATTGCCGCATGGTCTCCTTGTCCATTACACCAGCGCAGTGAAGACCCTTGACGGTGTTGCGGACCGACCCGAGCAGTGGGCTGTGATACTTTCCATGTCTTTCCTCCGATCGCTCGGTCCTTTTATTATTAACCCAGATAGACTTCAAAACCGTGTTCTTCAAGAATGTCGTAGCTTCAGCAAAATGAACACAAACTGCGGCCAAAATGAGCGCCGAGATCGTCATTCACTTACCCTCAGCATACGTCGTGCTGTTCTGGGAAAATCATGCCATTCGCGGTTCATCTGCGTTTTAATAGTTGGCCAAGGTTTTATTGCGACTGCATTTCCCACACACTTTGCCACGAAATTCCTGCGAGCTCGCGTCGGTTGTTCGCATGTAATTTCGAAAGAATATTTGAAACGTGGAACTTCACTGTACTGAGGCTGACATGTAGGAGCTCCGAAATCTCTCGGTTCGAAAGCCGCCTACGCACTAGTTCCAAAATCTCATCCTCACGAGGTGTCGTTACTTCTTGGCGAGCGTATCTCTGCAGCACACTGCCTACGTCGGTAAGGAACTCTGGCAGCAACTCCGGCGGAAGCCAAAGGTGATTTGCGCCCACACAGGAAATCGCACGCACGAGCGTGCTGGGCACACTGTGGTGCGGAACGTATCCGTGGACGCCCATGACAAGCATTCGGACGATCTCTTCCTTGGAGTTATGATCGTCTAACGCGAGAAACTTAGCGTCCGAACATTGCTTCCGCAATTCCTTTAGGCACTCATACAAAGGCATTTCCAGTCCACACAGATCGATAACGAAAACGATGCCGCTGCGGCGGGGTGCAGATCTTTGCACGCAATGTTTCAGATCCAAGACCTGCACCGACGGATCTGTCCGCAACAACTGGTCAAGATAGGCTTCGGCGAGACAGTTCTGGGCGACAGAACAAACCTGGAGAGGAGTTCGTGTAACGCGTCGCATTGCTCAACCCCCCGGAACAGGCAGAGGATGTAGCCGTGCTGTCACAAATCAGCGGAGACTCGCACCGAGTGAAAGCCAGCACTATGAAGCGAATATGACATTTTGTCAACTAGCCCGCGAAGATATGCCCGCGAAGATATGCCCGCGAAGATATGCCCGCGAAGATACCTATTCTTAGGGAAGGGGTGTCCACTATACTTTCCTGCTGTTGCACTGCCGCCACAGTTCCTCATAGGCTTCCGGTCCGAATCCGCAATTTCGCGACTTGGAAGTGCTCGGGATTCCTTTACTTACTGCTCATTGGCGCCTTCCGTCCTGTTTCGCGACTGTTGACGGGTACAAGCGAACCTGAAACGTTTGCCGAGAAGACTGCACTACTAAGGAGCTAACGAGCTACGGCAACGGCTGAGGAGGTCGATCAATCAGCCATGAGTACGCAAGAAGGGAAATTTCTACTCTTCCTCGATCTTTCGGATCTTGCTGCGTGGCTGAACTCATCCTCTTTTGGCAGGGTCATACGCCTGCTTCAGTGCCACCATACATTTATTCCCAGCTATGACGATTTTCGCCAAACAAATCACTTTGAGCTTCTCCGGGGAATGGAGAATGCCCATCTGCAGAGAGGCTTCTCCGAGATTGCCCAGAACTTAACCACGTGCCCAGATGGGAGCGTCGCAGTCTGTCGGCCTATCGATACGATCCCTGCTGGTATTAAGGGCGCTAACAAAAACGGGATTTGCATCGAAAATCTGGGCAACTTTGATGTCGGACGCGATTCGATCACTGCGACGCAGAAAAGCTGCATCGTGAATCTCTTTGCAATTCTCTGTAAGAAATTCGCTCTACACCCTGACTCCCAATCCATCGTATTTCATCATTGGTATGACTTGAACACAGGGGAGCGTACCAATGGTACCGGCGCTACGAAAAGCTGCCCAGGCACCAATTTTTTTGGCGGTAACGCCGTCGAAGATGAGGAGCACAACCTTATTCCGTTGGTTGCGGGCCAGCTAGCCGCTTACTTCGGCTCTGCTCCCGCCATTCAATCCCTCCCTCTATACACTGCGGACGTACAAGTCGACACACTCAATGCCCGCGCGCTGCCCTCGGCCGCGGCGGCGATCGTGAAGCAACTGAACCGTGGAGTTGAGTTGCCCGTGTACGAGGAACGGGATGGCTGGTGCAGGATTGATGCGGCCAATTCGCTCTGGGTCAAAGAAGAGTACTTGGCTTCCAATAGCCCGACGGGACGGGTCCAAGCCTTGTATGTCGCTCAAGTTACGGCGGACCTGCTTAATGTGCGAGCGCTTCCGTCGCTGTCGGGAAGCGTAACCACTCAGCTTCGACGCGGGCAGAACGTCATGGTGTACGAGGAGCACGACGGCTGGAGCAGAATTGGTTCAACCACTTCGGAATGGGTCAGCAACAGTTACCTTGGGCGCATGTACAGAGCGCTTCCTTTGTCCTAGCGTCTCGATGGTTGGCAACAGATCGTGCCAATCGCATCAGGAGAACATTCACATGAAAACGCAAGTTAAGCTAGTCCTAACAGTCCTCTCCGTGAGTCTTGCCGTTTCTCTGAGCCCTTCAGCAGCATGGGCACAGGCGGCCACGACTGCTCCTCCCACGTTTGGCGTTCCAAAAGAGTCTGTTTTTTGGGCCACCTTTTGGATCATGACCGCGATCCTTGTCTTTGCTTTCTTATTCGTTGCCCTAGGACTCTTACGCAGCCGAGACTGGCAACTTGGCGATGCTGTTTCCGAAGAGGCGGGAAACCAACCAGATCCCCTGCCTCTTGGAACCAAGCCAATAATGGTAGCCAGCTCCAGCCGGTTGATTGCTCTCCTCGGATTGCTGAACATCCTCGGCGTTTTTCTCGGATTCGGCTACTACTTCCTGTATTCCGCATTCGCTGGGACGGTCCACCTCGAAGACATGAAGTCCGTCATCTACTACCTCTTCAGTGGAGCCGTTATGTTTGCGCCCTACTTAGCGAATCAATTGCAGAACGCCTTCTCGTCCTTCGGAGCTGCGCCTCAAACCGTGACCCAGATGGTGGCGCAAGCTCCGCAAGCAGCGCCACAGCTAGCTCCTACGCTGGTGCGCCAAGTTGGTGTCGGCTAGTGATATTGACATGAACTCGATTAAGAAGGAGCTGCTGAGCTATTGATCTCAAGAGCGTGCAGCACAACGTAGGCGCAGGGAGGAGTTGTGGCGGAGAAGCCAAGACCCGAAACCGAGGCAAGGCCTGAACCTGCGGCCGGGAAGACGCAGGAACAGCCGTTCAGCGTAGCAGCGCCGCAGTTAAGTCTGCCCAAAGGCGGCGGAGCCCTGCGCGCAATTGCGGAAAAATTCAACCTCAATCCTGTGACCGGCACTGGCTCGCTCGCCGTTCCGGTTCATGCCAGCCCCGGACGCTCCGGCTTTGGCCCCCAACTGTCGCTTAGTTACGATTCCGGGACGGGCAACGGCCCTTTTGGTTTCGGCTGGTCGCTGGCCATCAATAACATTAGCCGCAAGACCGACAAGGGCCTGCCCCAATACGCCGACGACGAGAGCGATACCTTTATCCTGTCCAGCTCGGAAGATCTTGTGCCCGTGCTGACGAATATGGCTGGCCAGTTGACTCGCGATGTGGTGGCGCGCACCGTGTATGGGAAGCAGTATAAGGTTCATCGCTATCGCCCGCGGATCGAGGGAGCGTTTGCGCGCATCGAAGCCTGGCGCAATATTTCCGACCCTCAAGATACCTTCTGGCGCTCAATCTCCAAGGATAATGTCACCACCTGGTATGGCAAGACAGCGGAAAGCCGTATTGCTGATCCCGCCGACCCCAGCCGCGTCTTCACTTGGTTGATCTGCGAAAGCTACGACGCCAAAGGCAATGTCATCTCCTATCGCTATAAGCCCGAGGATTCTTCCGGCGTGGATGTCACGGCGGCACACGAGCGCAATCGTAGCGATCTCATACGTTCGGCGAAGCGCTATCTGAAGCACATTTTCTACGGCAATCGCACGCCCTACTTTCCAGATCTCACCCAGCCTCAGCCGCTGGCCTTGCCCGGGGATTGGTGCTTCCAAGTCGTTTTCGATTATGGCGAGCACGACCCAAACAATCCCACGCCCCAGGATGCCGGGCAATGGACCTGCCGTCTCGATCACTACTCGACCTATCGCCCCACGTTTGAAGTGCGCGGCTATCGCCTCTGCCAGCGCGTGCTGATGTTCCATCACTTCAAGGATGAACCCAATGTCGGGCTAAACTGTTTGGTTCGTTCCACCGATTTGACCTACTCCCCGCCACCGGCCGATCCCACACAGCCGGTCTATTCCTTTCTGGTTTCGGCCAGCCAAACCGGCTATCGCCGCGATGGCGCTGGTGGCTATATCACCAGTTCGCTGCCGCCATTGGAATTTGGATACAGCGAGGCGGTGATTGATGAGACGGTGCGGGAAGCCGATCGCGAGGCGCTGGAGAATTTGCCCGCCGGAGTGGATGGCTCTGCTTACCGTTGGGCGGACCTGGACGGCGAGGGTTTGCAGGGAATTTTGACCGAGCAAGGCGGGAGCTGGTTTTACAAAGCGAATCTCAGCCCCGGAAATGTCCAGGGAACCAACGGCGACCAGGCTACGCTGCCGCGGTTTGCGCCAGTCGAGGTGGTGGCAAAGACGCCGACGGGAGCGGAGTTGCGCGAAAGCCGGCAGCGGTTGATGGACCTGAGTGGCGACGGGCAACTCGATTTGGTGGAATTTGACCGCTCGTTGGCGGGATTCTTCGAGCGCAGCGCGGAGTTTGATTGGGACCCGTTCAAGGCGTTTCAAACCTTGCCCAACCTGGATTGGGACAATCCCAAGCTGCGCTTCATCGACCTGACCGGCGACGGCTTGCCGGATTTGCTGCTCACCGAGGATGATGCGCTGCTCTGGCACGAGTCGCTCGGCGCACAGGGCTTTGGCGACGAGCGGCGGATGGCGCAAGCGCTGGACGAGGAAAAAGGGCCGAAGGTTTTGTTTGCCGACGGCACCGAAACCGTTTTCCTGGCGGACATGACCGGTGACGGGCTGACCGACATCGTGCGCATCCGTAACGGCGAAGTGTGCTATTGGCCGAATCTGGGCTATGGGCGGTTTGGCGCGAAGGTGGTAATGGACTCGTCGACGCGATTTGACCGGCCGGAGGTGTTCGATGGCCGCCGTATCCGCCTGGCCGACATTGACGGCACGGGCACGGCCGATGTCATTTACTTCGCTGCCGGCCACGTGGACCTTTACTTCAATCAATCCGGCAACGGCTTTGGGGCGCGCCGCAGCTTGCAACATTTCCCCGTCATCGAAAGTCTTTCCTCGGCCAACGTGTTGGATCTGCTCGGTGGTGGCACCGCCTGCCTCGTGTGGTCCTCGCCTTTGCCGACGAACACCCGCTGCTGCCTGCGTTACATCGACCTGATGGGCGGACAAAAGCCGCACCTGATGGTCCGGGTACGTAACAACATGGGGGCCGAGACGGTCGTGCAGTACGCCCCCTCGACCAAGTTCTACGTCGCGGACAAATTGGCGGGTACGCCATGGGTGACGCGGCTGCCCTTTCCCGTGCATGTGGTCGAGCAGGTGCAAGTCTACGACTACATCAATCGCAACCTGTTTATTACGCGCTACAGCTATCACCATGGTTTTTACGACGGCGTGGAGCGCGAATTCCGCGGCTTCGCCCGGGTCGATGAGCTCGACACGGCTGAATTCGCCACGCTGAGCGCCTCCGACGACTTCCCCAAGCCCGTCAATGTTGACGCCGCCTCGAACGTGCCGCCGGTGTTGACCAAGACCTGGTATCACACCGGCGCTTTTTTTGGGGCTGAGCGCATTTCGAAGTACCTAGCGCACGAATATTTCACCGAGCCTAGTCTGACGGACGCGCAGCAGGCGGCGATGCTGCTGCCCGACACGGCCCTGCCGACATCGGTCTTTCTTCCCGACGGCACGCGAAAAGCCCGTGACTTTAGCGGCGAGGAACTCCGAGAAGCTTGTCGCGCCCTGCGCGGCATGCTGGTGCGCCAGGAAATCTACGCCCTGGATGACTTCGATCAAGCCTCACAGCCGTACAACGTGGCCGAGCGCAATTACACGATCGAAGTTTTCCAGCCGCAGGGGCCGAATCGCTTCGCCGTGTTCTTCACCCATCCGCGTGAAAGTCTCGATTTTCATTACGAGCGCAAGCTGTACAAGGTGATGGCGAACACTTTGGCTGCACCGGATGCCCCGCCGCCGGCGCGCGACGCCACCGACCCGCGCGTCTCCCATTCGATGATTTTCGCGGTCGATCCCTTCGGCAACGTGTTGCAATCGGCTTCCGTCGGGTATGGCCGCCGCTATCTTGATCCGGCGCTTGCACCCGAGGATCAGGTTAAACAAAGCGCCCTGCTGGCTACTTGCGAGGAAAAAACCTGCACCAACGCAATTTCCGGTCACGACGCCTACCGGGCTCCCGCGGAGGCGGAGACCACCAACTACGAACTGCTGCAACTCCAGCCTGCCGCCAACCAGGCGGGCGTCACCAATCTGTTCCGCTTCGACGAACTGCAAGCCGCAGTAGGAGCGGTCGGCGATGGGGCGCACGATATTGCCTACGAAAATCTGCACCCGGCGGGGCTCAACGCGGGCGAACCGTATCGGCGATTGCTCGCCTGCGCGCGCGCTTATTATCGTCCCGACGATCTCGGCGCGGCGGCGGGAGATGCGCGTGCCCTGCTGGCGTTGGCGAAGCTGGAATCGCTGGGCCTTGGCGGCGCGAATTACAAGCTCGCTTTTACTCCAGGCTTGCTCGCACAGGTGTACCAACGCGGCGGGGTGGCGCTCGCGCCCGCCCCGGCCGCGGTGCTGGCCAGCAAGGGTGGGGATGGCGGGGGTTACGTCGACCTCGACGGCGATGGCCGCTTGTGGATTCCCTCGGGCCGTTCGTTCTTCCTCGCCGCCGGGCCCGCGTTTCCCGCAGAACTGAATCAAGCGCGCGCCAATTTCCTTCTCCCGCGCCGCTTCGAAGACCCCTACGGCAGCGCTACCACGGTCGACTACGATGCGCCGCACAATCTCCTCGTCACCCAAACTACCGATCCCAAGGGCAACAGCATGGCGGCGGTGAACGATTACCGCGTGCTGGCTGCTTCGCTGCTCACCGACGCCAACGCGAACCAGGCCACGGTGCGCTTCGACGCCCTGGGCCTGGTGGTGGCGACCACGGTGATGGGCAAAGCGGGAGAAAATCTCGGGGATGGGCTTGCCGGCTTCCCGGTAGAACTCGCCGTGGCGCAGACCAACGCGCTTTATGATGCCCCGGATCCCCAGGTCTTGGCGCCGCCGCTGCTGGGCGATGCCACCTCGCGCGTGGTTTACGACATAAACCGCTTTTTTCGCACGCGCGGGGCCGCGCCGAATGATCCCAGCAAGTGGCTTCCGGCTTTTTCCGCGATCCTGGCGCGCGAAACGCACGTTTCCGATCTCGCGCCGGGCGCGCAAAGCAAGATCCAGATCAGCTTCAGCTACTCCGACGGATTCGGCCGGCAGATGCAAAAGAAGATTCAAGCCGAGCCGGGACCAGTAGTGGATGGCGGAGCCACCGTCGATCCGCGCTGGGTGGGCAACGGGTGGACGGTGTACAACAACAAGGGCAAGGCCGTCCGCCAGTACGAACCGTTCTTCAGCCAACTGCCTAAGGGTCACCAGTTTGAATTTGGCAACGCCGTGGGCGTCAGTCCCATCGTCTGTTACGACCCGGCGGGGCGCGTAGTGGCCACGCTTCATGCCAATCACAGCTACGAAAAAATCGTGTTTGATCCGTGGGGTCAGGCGGCGTGGGACGTCAACGACACCGTGGCGCAGGATGACCCCACCGCTGATCCGGACGTAGGCGACTTTTTCAAGCGTCTGCCCGCAGCCGACTATTCGCCCACCTGGCGTGTGCAACGCTCCGGTGGTGCGCTTGGCCCGCAGGAGCAGGATGCCGCCGTCAAAGCGGCGGCGCACGCCAATACTCCCACGCTCACCTATCTCGATACGCTGGGCCGGGCTTTTCTTACCCTCGCCGACAATGGCGCGGCAGGCAAGTATCCGGCGCACAGCGAGGTGGAGATTCAAGGCAACCAACGGTCGTTGACCGACCCGCTGGGCCGCCGAGTGATGGCCTACGACTACAACCTGCTGGAACACCGCATTCACCAGTTCGGCATGGAGACGGGCGAGCGCTGGATGCTCACCGACGCGCTGGGAAAGACGATCCGCGTTTGGGACAGTCGCGGGCATGTTCTGCGCACGCAATACGATGAGTTGCGCCGCCCGCTGCTGTTGTTCGTGCGCGGAACCGACGCGGCCAACTCCGATCCCCGGACACTGGCGGCCGAAGTCGCGTATCAGAAAATCGAGTATGGCGAAGGCCGGCCCAACGATCAGAAGTTCAACCTGCGCACGCGCATCTTTCAGCAGTTCGACGTGGCTGGCGCAGTTCGTAACCTCGTAACCGATCCGGTCAGCGGCAAGGATGTGGGGTTCGATTTCAAAGGCAATCCCCTGGGCAATAGCCGGCGTTTCCTGCAGGACCACAAGCTGCTGCCGGATTGGTCGGGCGCGGCGCCCGCGCTGCTGGTTGAAACGCATCTCAGCACAGCGCAGTACGATGCACTCAATCGCGTGATCTCCTCGCGCGCGCCGGATGCCAGCACGGCCCATCCGGTCTTTAACCTGGCGAACCTTCTGGAAGCGATGAGTGTGCACCTAAGGGGCGCCGCCGCGGCTACGTCCTTCGTCAACAACATCGATTACAACGCGAAAGGCCACCGCGTGCTTATTGAGTATGGGGACTTGGGCGCGACCTTCGCGGCCACGGCCTATAGCTACGATCCCCTCACGTTCCGCCTGACTGGCTTGACGACCACGCGGCCCGGCAGGCCGGCGGGGGTGCAACCTGCGCAAGCGCTGTCCTACAGTTACGATCCCGCAGGGAACATCACGCATATTGCGGACGCCGCGCAGCAAACGATTTATTTCAACAACCAAGTGGTGACGGCGGAAGGCGACTATACCTACGATCCGATCTACCGCCTGGTGCGCGCG
>WNGP01002447.1_pt1 | contig 16372 bp, 17 predicted proteins | sample 5407671 | NCBI WGS metagenome assembly WNGP01 (sample SAMN13153381, study PRJNA577476) | soil metagenome | isolation source: 40 cm soil or saprolite under Garry oak tree replicate 2 | place: USA:California | collected 2016-06-15 | reverse complement strand
CGTCTAGCGATTACTCACCGGAACTCGCCTGCACCTCGACATCCGCCTCACCTGCGTGCAATTCGACCACTACATCCCGGTTGCTGGCCTGCATATGCCCCCAAACGTAAAACACGATGGTCAGCAAGAGGATAAGACCCAGTGCTGCAAACTCGGTCAGCTCGTAGGTTGCTCTGCTAAGTGTGGAGCTACTGATCGTGGAATCGCCTGGAATGAGGATGAAGTAGCTGGCGATGGCTGCATACGCCAATGGCAGCAGCGTCACAATCCAGGCGCCTACCATTCCTCCAGGAACCCTATATGTACGGCGCACATGGGGATACTTGTAGCGCAGGATCAAGAAAGTGGGGAAGATGAACAGGTACGAGAGAGTCGTGGTCGAGATGGTAAAGCCGAGCACCAGCCCGAATAGCGCTCCGATACTTCCTCCGGAGACAAACTCAGATATCAAAATGGCAATCGCCATGGTTATGGTTGCTACGATGCCGGTCATGGTATTGACCGCGATCGGTGTACCATACCTACCACTGAAGCGACCTAACAGGGAAGGAGCAGTGCGGTCAAGCGCAGCAATGGCGTAGGTGCGGTCCGCGCCGATGACCCAGGTGCCCCCGCTGGAAGCCAGGGCAATCACGATACCCAATGCGACGAGCCAGCCCAAAGCAGTAGCGACAGGTCCTGGCAGAACACCAGCAACGACCTGGAATGCAGCAGTGAAGCCGCTTGCGCTGGAGAGTTGATTCTTCGTGAGGGCAAAGAGGATGACAGAAATGACAAGCCCATAGGCGACGACAGCCACAAGACCGGCTCGAATGAGGGAGCGCGGCACATCGCGCTGCGGGTCATGCATCTCTTCACCGGCGCCGTTCTGCAGTTCAAAACCCACCCAGTTGAAGATCAATACGGGCAAGATGGCACTGACGACAAACCCCCACTGATTTGTGGGAATCAAATCGGCAACGCCGAAGTGTTGTCCAGTAGCGTGGCCACCCGCGACGAAGATAAATGTCAGAACGATGAACACAGCCAAAAGAGTCAGCTTGACATATGAGCCAAAGACTGAAAGCCATTTGCCAAAGCGCAGGGACATGATGGCACACCAGGTAGTCCCCCAGATGAAAAGAAGGGCGATAACCATTTCGACGATGGCATCAGAGACACTGCTGCCACCAAACTTGAAGCTCGAGCTGCCAAACCAGAAGGTTTTGATAGCAATGATGGCAGTCACCGCCAATGTACCGCCAACCCAGAGTGGATTGGAGATCCAGTACAGCATGGCCCCAAAGGACGCAAAGAAGCGTCCTCCCGCCAATTTGCACCACTCATACATTCCACCCTCCTGGGTGAAGGTACTGCCGAGTTCTGCTGTGAGTAAGCCATAGGGGAGAAGAAAGGTGACGGCGGAGATGAGGAGCCAGGTAAGAGCCTGACTTCCGAGTGATGAGACGGCTCCAAGGGTATCGATACCAACAAGTGCGGCGATGGTGTAAAAGATCATGTCGAAGTAGTTGAACTCTTTGCGGAGCTTTTTCTTCTCGTCAAGAGTTGCCTGGCTTGTAACCTCGCGGATACTTGTCGAAGCCATGGGATGTACCTCCTTTATGCGCTGGTGAGCAGACAGGTGGAAAGGCTGCTTCTATGCCTGAACAAACAAGAAAAGTCGTGGGTGTTCCGGAAGATTTTGCGCATGCATGCCTGGTTGCTTTTTGTGTGGCATACCTCCTTACGTTGAGGATAAGGGAAATACAACGGCGGACAAGGCAGTTTAGCTCTACCTTGTTCGCGATTATACTATAAATTTGTGGGTTATGCTACGAAGGTGATCACATTGTTACGAGCAGGCCGATGACGATGCCGATGAGGGCGCCGACGAAGACCTGGATGGGCGTATGGCCGATCAGTTCGCGCAGCCGTTTTTCGGCTATGGGATGGCCCTGAAAGGCTTCGTCTATCATCTGGTTGAGGATGCGCGCCTGGATGCTTACCGCGCGCCGCACACCTGCGGCATCGTACATGACGATGCCTGCGAAGACGACTGCGATGGCAAACGGTGCCGAGGCAAGGCCGGTTACGCGCCCGGTAGCGGTGGCCAGGCTGGTGACGAGAGCAGTGTGCGAACTGGGCATGCCTCCCGATGAAACAAGGCGGCTAAGTATCAATTTGCGCTGCTGGAACAATTCCAGGATGGTTTTGCACAACTGGGCGACAGCCCAACCGATGACGGCTGCCATCAGGATGCGATTACTCAAGAGTTCTGTCATTGGAATCTCCAATTTTCGGAGACCCTCGGCTTTAGCCGTAGGGAAGAGAAAATTGCTCCCGTTAGGGAGTACGCTTTTGACCAGAGCGTACGAACTGGCCCGTTAAGGCAAGCTTGCGCCTGTATCGGAGGATTGCTCCTCCATATTCCCTTCGACACTGACCACGAGAGAGGCTAGAGATTAGGGAGGCGTCCCTAGCGTTTCCGGTGCGAGCCTACCGATATCCCGTCTTACCCGCTTGTGGTTCAGTTGGCTTCAAACGGCCCCTTGTGGCAAGCTACAACAGACCTTGCCCAGTCTAGTCTCGCAGTTGCCCTTGCCTTAGTCCCGTGGTAGGCGGGTTTCGCGCAAGCCCCTAGCTTTAGCTATGGGTGCTTGACTGTTCGTTATCCAATTTGATGTGTATGCCTATGATAACTCCAAGGGCTGCACTACCGGTACACCCATGTCGTTAACACTGAGCTGCTGCACACGCAGTTCTGCTTTTTGCAGCAGCTCATTGCAGTGCTGTGCCAGCTTCATGCCTTCTTCGTACAGTTGTAATGCGCGCTCCAGGGGCATCTGCCCGTCTTGCAACGCTGCTACGGCAGCTTCCAAACGCTCGAATGCTTCCTCGAAGGATAATGCTTCTTTCATGATTCACCTGTCCTTTAAGTCTGGCTACTCAACCCCCAGCGCCATAAATGTCGCGGCTACGCCGCTTCACTTGACGGCTATATAAGCCTGGCTACCCACCCCTAAATAAGATTCTCGCAAGAGGTACCATTATACTAGGAATGAACGCTGACGTGAATATGGCCATCTGTGACCTGAATTGTTAGCTCATCACGCGGCTTCACCTGCTGTACGCTGGTGATGAGAGCGTGATCGGGCTCGTGGCGGACGACGGCGTAGCCACGGGCGATCGTCAGCAAGGGACTGAGCGAGTGCAGGCGCAGCGACGCACCGCGCAGGCGTTCGCCTTGTAGGGATAGTATATACTGCATGCGCGTTTGCAAGAGCGCGGTGAGATCGTCAAGTTGCTGGTGGCGGCTCTCGAGCTGGTAGCGCGGGCTGGCGCGCTGCAGGTCTCGTTGCACATGTTCCAGGTCCGCGCCCAGGTCCTCCAGGCGTTCTTGTATAAGTTCGATCAGGGTCTGCTGTTTTGCCAGAATGTCGTCCTGCCAGTCGGCGATATCAGGAACAGCGGCGGTGGCGGCGGCGGTCGGCGTGGAGGCGCGATGGTCGGCGACGAAGTCAGCGATGGTGAAGTCAACTTCATGGCCAACGCCGCTGATGACGGGGATGCGGGAGCGAGCGATAGCGCGGGCCACAACCTCTTCATTGAATGCCCACAACTCTTCAATTGAGCCGCCACCGCGTCCAACTATGATCACGTCAGCCTCGCCATGCGCATTGAGCAGGTCGAGTGCAGCGGCGATGGCGGTGGGAGCTTCGACGCCCTGAACCGGCGCCGGAGAGAGAATTACACGGGCCAGGGGATAACGAGTGCGGAGAACGCGCAGTATATCACGCAGGGCGGCGGCCTGGAGCGAGGTCACAATGCCGATTACGGCGGGCTGAGGCGGCAGCGGGCGCTTGCGTTCATCGTCGAAGAGGCCTTCTGCGGCCAGGCGCGCTTTGAGTTGTTCGAAACGCAGGAATAAGGCTCCTTCGCCGATGGGCTCGACGCTGTCGACGTAGAGCTGGAGTTTACCATCACGCTCGTAAAATGAGACACGTCCATTCACGGCAAGAGCCATGCCATTACGCAGATCAAGAGCCGACGAGCGCAGGCGGGCATGTTTGAAGAAGACGCACAGGAGCTGAGAGCTGCTATCTTTCAAAGTGAAATAGCAATGACCGGAAGGGTAGGTTTTACAGTCGGAGACCTCACCTTGCACCCAGATGCCTTGCAAGATATCGTCTATCTCCAGCAATTCTTTGAGGTAACGCGTGACTTGCGAGACGCTCAACACACGCGGGAGGCTCGCATAGCCTGATGGTAGCATGAGCGTTATGCTCCTTCTTCCCCCTGGTCGCCATCAATGGTCATCAACGGCTGTCCGTATTCGACAGGCTGTCCTTCCTGCGCCAAAATTTCGACTACGCGGCCGGCCACAGGCGCTTCAACCTCGTTAATCACGTTGAGAGACTCGATGGCGGCGAGGTGCTGGCCAGCCTTGACATGGTCGCCGACGGCTACCAATGCTTTTCCCCTGGGTTTTGTCGCGGAGTGGAAGACACCGACAAGGGGAGCAACGACGCTATGCATAGTACTTGCTTCAGCCGGTGGCGGCGCGCTTACTGTAATGACGGGTGGGGCAATACTCTGCTGAGCGCTATTCTCGGGCGCTTTCACCTTGCGCAGCACCAGGCGAGTTCCTTCCTCGACTCGTCTTAGTTCCACTTCGGTGACATCGCTGCGGTCGAGCAGACGCACCAGGTGCCGCAACTGCTCCATACTGATGAGCCTGGCGTTGCCAAACTCGCCGCCGGAAAGCGATCCTTTATCGCGGGGTTTGTTGCTGTTTCCCTCCATGTTATGCCTCCAGCATAATATATGCACATTCCTCTAGCGTTGGATCACTAGCGTGGTAGGTGATTGTGTCAACACCTCTAAACCATTTTCTGTGATCAAGCCGCAATCCTCGATACGCGCGCCGCTCCAACCCGGGATATAGACGCCAGGCTCGATGGTGACGACGGCGCCCGCGGGCAGGGTCTTGTCTTCTGGAGAGCGCTGCGAGAGGTTTGGTCCCTCGTGGATCTGCAAGCCGACGCCGTGGCCGGTGCTGTGAATGTAATATTCTGCCAGGCCAGCGGTTTCCAGGACATTACGAGCCAGAGTATCGGCATCGCGCGAGGAGATGCCGGCATGCAGGCCAGCTTCGCAGGTTTTCATCGCGTTAAGTATGGCATCATAAATCTCGCGCATACGGGGTTCGGTAGGTTCGCCCAGGCAGATGGTGCGAGTCATGTCGGCGCAGTAGCCCTTGTAACGGGCTCCCATGTCGATGGTGACCAGTTCGCCCCGCTGGATACGGCGCTCGCTCGGAATGGCGTGCGGCATTGAGCCATTGGGACCGGAGGCAACGATGGAATCAAAGGCTGGCTCATCTGCGCCATGCGATACCATATAACGCGCAATCTCCTGTCCTACTTCTTTCTCAGTCATACCGGGCTGAATCCATTCACAAATATGTGTGAATGTTTCATCTGTAATGGCAATGGCGCGCCTGAGCAGCTCCAGCTCGTGCGGCTGCTTGACCTCGCGCAGCGTGTCGATGATACTATGTTCGAAAGGATGGAGGGTGAAGACGTTCTCACCGGCACTGCGCAGCTTATCGTACGCCCAATAGGTGATAGCCATCGCCTCGAAGCCGATCTTCTTCCAACCATGTTCCTGGGCTAATGATACAATTGCCTCGCCATACTCTCTCGTCTCGGGGACGATGACCTGCCAGCCGGCGGCTTCTTTCTCTGCCGGTTCTTTGTAAAATTTATGCGTCAGCACTATCTGTTGTTGCTGGCTCACCAGCAGCAAGCCTGATCCTTCGTCATCTTCGTTGAACCAGCCGCTGAGATAGGTGCGGTTCTGTAGTTGTGTGACGAGAAAGGCATCAAGCCCTTGCTCGGCTATCCATGTACGAAATTGAGTGAGACTCTTTGAGTTCATTATTCTTCCTCTCCGGTGTGACTGTGCTCCTGCAACAAATCGACCAGGCCTTCTAATGCCAGCAGATAGCCGCGCCAGCCAAGGCCGGCGATGTGACCCCGGCAGACAGCCGCGATTACCGAGTGATGGCGAAAGGATTCGCGCGCATAAATATTGCTCAGGTGTACTTCAATAACAGGAGCTTTTACCGCTGCAAGCGCGTCGCGCAAGGCGATAGAGTAATGCGTTAATGCCCCTGGATTAATAATGATACCATGCGCATCGCTTGCTTGTTGCTGGAGATAGTCGATAAGTCCACCTTCGTGATTCGATTGGTAGCTCTCCACGACCACTCCCAGTTCTGAGCCACGTTTTTGCAGCATTGCGTTGATGTCTGCCAGGGTCGTTGTGCCGTAGATAGCGGGTTCGCGAGTCCCGAGCGTATTGAGGTTTGGCCCATGCATGACAACGATTTTTAACATGACGATAATAATTTCTCCATAAAAAGATCAAGAAGCAGGCGAGAAAAAGGTTGAGATAACGCGCTCAACAAGATCATCTGGCATCGTTGAGACAATGACTTTTCCTATGGACTGCGGCATGACCCAGCGCACCTGCTTGCCAGCTACTTTCTTGTCAACCTGGGTGGCAGCAAGGATAGCGCGGGTCTGCACGGGCCCATCGTAGCTTACCGGCAGGCCCAAAGCTGCAAGCAATTGACGCTGGCGAGTGACACCAGCTTCCGCGATCATGCCCGCTTGCTGTGCGATAGCGGCAGCGATGACCATGCCGAGCGAAACGGCTTCACCATGGAGCCACTGACCATAACCGGCAACGTTTTCCAGAGCATGCCCTACTGTATGGCCGTAGTTGAGGATGGCACGGCGCCCCTGTTCGCGCTCGTCTTCTTCTATGATCGATGCTTTCAAAGCGATACAACGTGCGATGAGCCGGCAGAGCAGATCAGCAGGGGGACGAGTAAAGTCGCGCAGGAGGCCTGCGTTTGCCTCAAGCTGGGCGAACAATTCAGCATCGAGTATCATACCATATTTTACTACTTCTGCCCATCCCTCGGTGCGCTCACGCGCAGGTAGGGTCAGCAGCGTTGCGGGGTCAGCCAGGACGAGCCGGGGTTGGTAGAAGGCGCCGATCAAGTTTTTGCCGCGAGGGTGGTTAATGCCGGTTTTGCCACCGATGGCGGCATCGACCTGGGCCAGCAGCGAGGTAGGAAGCTGCACCAACGGTACTCCCCGCAGGTAAGTGGCGGCGGCATAACCTGCCAGGTCGCCGATGACGCCGCCTCCAAGCGCGACGATGGCTTCACGGCGCTCCGCGTGGCGCTCTACAAGCCAGTCATAGATTGCATTCAGCTGGTGCTGTGACTTGCTCGCTTCACCAGCGGGAATGGTATAGAGCAGCGGCTCAAAGCCTGAGCAAGAGAGGCCCTGCAAGATAGCTGGCGCGTAGAGGTCGCGGATGTTGCTATCAGTGACGAGGAAGATGCGCGGAGGCAGGCGCAGCTGGGCAAGGTATTGCGCCAACCGTCCCAGGCCACCCCAGTCAACGACGGCATTGTAGCCCTCACCTGCATGGATATGCCGTGTGATGGAAGGAATCGCATCAAGTTTGCCGGAGCCTATCAACGCAGCCAGAATCTCCCTGGCGGCATGTTCAGAGCTCTTGTCCCGGGTTGAAAAGCTGAAATCTGCTTCTTTATACCAGGCAGAGCGGGCAGTAAGCAGGGCGTTTAAAGAAACAAGCGGGTCTGGTCCGGAGAGCAGCGGGCGGGTTTCGGGTGTGTCGCCGCGTGCCAGGGCAGCCGCCTGTTGGGCATGCAGGCGTTCCAGGGCAGTGGCCGGATCAACCTGCAAGTAGATGCGCTCGCCCTGTTCTTTCATGAGGGCGCGGTTTTCTTCACGCACGACGATACCACCACCGGTGGCGATGATGGCACCTCCTTCTGTCGCGGCTGCACGAGCCAGCGCACGGGTTTCACAGTCGCGAAAGTAGTCTTCACCGTGTTGCGAGAAGATGGATGGGATGGATGCGCCGCATGCTGCTTCGACGAGGGCATCTGTATCCATAAAGGGTTTATTGAGGCGCTGCGCCAGGATGCAGCCTACGCTGCTTTTGCCGCTGCCGGAAAGTCCTGTCAGGAAGATGTTTCGCATCTAAAGTATTCTCCACTGATAACTTTGCTTCTAAGGGTAGCAGCCTCTGAGCATTTTTGCAACTCTCCTGGCTTAACAACAGATATTTGGAGATAAGACTTCCCCGTGAGCGGACTTGGCCGCTGTCCTGGCTGTCATCCTGAGCGCAGCGAAGGATCTCTGCGCCGCTGTCGCCAGACCCTTCCCCTTCGCTGCGCTCAGGGTGACAAGCAGCAGGTTCGCTTCCTGATGGAGACGCCGTGAGCACCCCACACGAGACCCTTCGCTGCGCTCAGGGTGACAAGCAGTAGGTTCGCTTCCTTGTCCTAGAGGAAGTGGTGAGCATGCTTATCTCCAAATACCAAGCTTAACAATGAAGTCTGGGGGCCAGATCACTTTCAACGGGAAAGGTGTCAAGGAAGGTCTGGGCGAACTGCACCAGGCGGTAGACATCGGCGAAGTTGGTGACCAGGCCGAGCGAAACGCGCACTGCCCCACCGCTCTGCATGCCTAGATCGGCAAGAAACTGGTCCCATGTGATGCCCTCTCCTTTGAAGACCTTTGGCAGGGTATCCTGCGACTCTCCCCAGAAGATCTTGTGCAATGCCTCTTGCGACAGGTTGAAGGCGACTTCACCGGCGCCCGGGTTACAAAAGCAGCCGGTACGCAGGGAGAGGTGAAACTTACCTGCGCGCTGCTCAACCACCCGCTCATCAACGATCGAGCTAGCGGGGGTGAGAAAATTGAGCGCGATGGTTGCTCCTCGCATATGTGTGGAACGCGGCCCATAGACCTGCGCCAGCGGCGTCCCGTTGCTATGGCGCAGGGACAAGAGCGTGTCTAGCAGCCAGCCTGTCAAACACATGACGCGTTCGTGGATTGTCTCCATGCCAATGGCCGCCAGGTGTTTGAGGCCGATTTCTACCGCAGGAAGATTGAGGTAGTTGAGCGTGCCATCTTCAAACGCTTCGCCTCCGTCGAGCAGGACATGTCCGTCACCCTGTACCGAGATGCCCCAGACCGTGCCGCCAGAAAACCATGGACGCCGTAATTTAGCCAGGGTGGATTTGCGGGCCAGCAGGCAGCCTACGCCAGTTGGATAACCGAACAGCTTGTAGAAGGAAAGCGGGACAAAATCGGGGTGCCACCTGGAGAGGTCCAGGCGATTGGTCGGGACGAAGGCGGCACAATCCACCAGCACATCCCATCCCCTTGATTGGGCCATTTCGATCCATTCCAGGGGATGCTGCACGCCTGTGAAATTGGACTGGGCCGGATAGGCGAATAAACGAGGAGCGCCATCCCCCCCGTGATTGAGGAGCGAGAGGAGAAGGGATTCATCCACGCGCAGCTCGGGAGACGTGACAGGCAGGTAGGTGAACGTGGCGCCTCTGGCACGAGCGAACTCGCGGATGCCGTTGACAGAGTTGTGGTTATCGAAGAGGAGCAGGTACTGCCCGCTGGGTTGGAAGGGATAGGCCTCGCCAAGCAGCTTGAGCGCGTTGGTGGCATTGGAGGTGAAGATGACGGTGTATTCGCCGGGATCGGCATGAAAAAATCGAGCACAAAGGCACGGGCATGTTCGTTCAGACCGGTCGAGGCGCGGGAGGTGGGACTGAGCGAGTGAGGATTGCCAAACACGCCCTGGCGCAGCAGTTCAAAGTGCTCGCGGAGCTGGCTCTCGGCGTATAACCCGCCTCCGGTGTAGTCCAGGTAGACATGGTCCAGTTCGTCCAGGCGAGCATATTCTCTGGCCCGCAGTTCGTCCAGAGAGGAGGTGCTGTCAAAGGTTGGATAGGCCTGCTGGAACGCCTGCTCCGCAACATGCATGGCTGCCGGGTCGGGGCGCGGGGAAGGGACGGCGTTGTCTATGCTTTCGCGCATTGCTGATCGATTCCTTTCGCAATTAAGAGGGGGTGCTCATTTGATGTAGTGTAACATATCCTGCAAATGCGATGGGGAGCAAAAGAATCATATCTCCATCCTTACGGGAAAAATTCGGTTCCCGTAGGGGCACGTTCCCCCTTCCTGTAGGGGCGAGAGTGGGGAGGAGTGGCGGGGTGGGCCTTTATGGTCGCCCGCTCGTTCCCCTATGGAAGTAGACCCAATCACATTTGCAAGCGCGCCACAAAAGAGCTAGCATGAGGTGGAAACGACTATTGAAGAGTTGGAGGTTCCCCATGCAACGTGTGCATTTGCCTATATCCTCTACTGTGCTTACCTGTTCGCTAAACAGTTTGCAGGTGTGATAGGGATGGTAGCTACTGTCGTGATATTCGGCGTGCTTATGTCGTCGTGTATAGCCTTTGGTGTCTATGTATGGCGTTCTTTTGCGCTTTCTGAGAAGATATCAGAGGTAAGAGCAAGAGCAGGAACCAGGAAGGCAATTAGCAGAAAGAAAGCATAAAACATGTTACTGCTAGGCGTGTTTTGTTCCGTCCGGCATGATTGCGCCTTCGAGTGACTTGGCTTTTTTCAGTTGTTCTGTAGTGACTTTGGCTCCTATCAAGTTAGTTTTGCTTAAGTCGGCTCCGAATAAGTTAGCGCCACTCAGGTTAGCTTTATCGAGAGAAACCTTGATAGACACTTTGACCGGACAGCATAAAACACGCTCAAATCAGGCTCATTTGTTGACCGGACAGAGTGACTGGACACTAGATAATTGCCTTTCGGCAAGGGCTATGCTACTATTAAATGGCGATTAAATGGCGATATCAGATAGTTGCATTGGAGTAATATATGGAACAAGAAGAAGACACAATAATGCACCAACCCAAGGACTTTAAGTTGGTAGTTTCCGATACCATCAGAACCGAGCATGCTACTCATCTGATAGTTCAACAGCGAGGCGCTGAATTTACGTTTTTCTTTTTTGAGGAAGCAGTACCTATTCTCATGGGTTCGCCAGAAGAACAGATAGCAGCGTATGAAGCATTAGAGCATATAGAGGCAAAATGTGTGGCTAAAGTTGTCATGAGTGCCGAAAACGCAACACTGGCAGAATACATCCTGATGGAAAGCTTGAATATGTACCAAGCAACGTTACAGCAGGCTATGAACGGACCAATCGACATAGAAAATTTTGATACAACAAAAATACAAACGCAACTCAAATGGAAACTTCTCCACTAGGGGATAAATAATATTCAAAAGTATCAACTGAGCTAGTTATTGTTACCCCAAGCAACCATCGTAGTAAACGGGCGTGTTCATACCCTCTAAGCCATATAATGACATTTTCGTCTAATTCCCGAAGCTTATCTATGCTTAATTCCCGAAGCTTAACTTTGTCTGGTTCCACGTTATCAATGTAACTCATAATCAGTTTAAAGAACACCACTAAAATTTCTGTGTTCTGAATAAGGCTTTCTTTAAAAGCTTTAAACTCGTCTGATAATTCATCTTTTTCGCTCATACTGAGTCATCCTGATGTTTTTATTAGTTAATTCCATCCAGTTATAATCCCTTCCCATCGCCGCGACTCACCCCATCGTTTAACTTGTGCTTCATATGAGGTATCGCCTATAGTAAACTCCAAATCTGCTTCAGATCGTTTTGAGTCTTGTTGTTTATCTCCTTCATCCCTACTACCCGTAGTTGTGACCATGACAACCAGCCTCCCCTATTTATCGGTACGGACTAAGCAAAATCTGATTGCATCCACACTATCAGCAAAGTAAATGCATGTCAATACATTGGGGAATAAACAACTATGAAGATAAGGCAATGTCTTTACTTCATAAAGGTGTCGTTTCTGGCGAGCATGTTTCTTGTGCTTCATACGAAATGGCGCGAACATGCGACATCGGTGTGCGAATCAGTCAGATGGATCGGAGAAGTTTCATCACGCATCAGGTGGTCTTCTTTCAGCCAGTGCTTTCATCACGCGCTCTTCCTGCTGTGCACAGTGAGGTCTGTTGGCAGATGGGTCGAGGCTTGAGAGGCGGCATGGATGTGGCCCCTGCCCTCCGCCAAGATCACATCAAGCAACTGGACGGCCTCCACCCGGCTTTCTTCTCCCCAATCCTCCCTGAAACACACGTTGCGGGTACACTCGATCAGATCTTGCACGACCCGTTCCCAGAGAAAGTAGGTGAGAGCTACCCAATCGATCTCCGCTTGTCCATAGCCCTGAAAAAAGGCATCGGCGTGTGGATGCCTGACAAAGATGAAATCGCGCTCCTTGGGGGCCAGCATCACCTCATCCCAATCGATCACACACACCTGACCCGCTCGATCACGGATCAGATTTCTTGCATGCAGGTCGGCGTGACAGATGACATAGGGGAAGGTTCGCGACTGAAGTACCCCTGCCAGCTTTTCCAGGGAGGTCAGCACCGTGTGGATCGTGGACTGATGCGCCACCCAGCAGGAGCGGAGCGCACGCTCAACTGCACCTCCGCCTTCAGTGTTGGCGTATTGGGTCTCAAACGTACGTATCCATCGAGTGTACTCCGTGGGATCAAAGGTCTCCTTTCGCAGGGACTCAAAGCCTACAGGTGGCAGCATGACCTGGTGAATCCGTTGACAGATGGTTCCCACCTGCTTCCACTGCTCATCCGTCATCCCGGTCAAACTACTGTCCCCGGAGATCCAGGGATAGACGATCACCGTCCAATCCCAGAGCACAGTCCACAACGCCCCACTCCTGGTACGAATGGGAGCCACGACCGATGCAATCCCCTGATCGTTGAGATAGCGAGGAACCAGACACCGTGGTTCGTAGAGTGGTCGCGACGTGACTTTGAGCAAATAGGCCATTCCCTGCTCGCTTTCCACACGATACACCCCGGCGTCGTAATCATGTCCGAGCGGAAGAAACTCAAGCGTGACCAGGCCCAGATCATACTGGTCCTGCAAACAGGCGCGAAGGTCTTCCTCTGTAATCCTGGGTGGTTCACGCATAGCGCTGCTCATCCCATCCCATCCTGTCTTTTCTTTCAGTATTCTTCAAAGGAACCGGTCTTCAGTTCCTAGTTGGAAAGCGGTTATACCTCTATAGTATGCGAGCCTCGGTGAGCAAGGCAAGATTATTCGTCCAAAAGCATGAGTCACATTTGTCGCGAAGTGATGAGCAGCGTTTTTCTCTTTACACAACTTTCGCTATGGCATCGGATCGGAAGTTGAGGTACGTTTGTTTCTAACGGAAGTATTCTGAGCAATGACTAAATCAGAGCAGCAGTTCAAGCAATAAGGTCCATCAATATCAGACGCCATATCGAATTTTGTGTAATGGCACATAGCAGAAAAGCTCCGAGGCCAGGGCTGGACTGAGTTTAGCACCTTCTTGTTGTACACCGTTACACAAAATTCGGTATGGCATCCAATATCATGCTCATTGACACTTTTTATAATAGATTCAAATTGTATTTCTATTGACCACAAGAAACCTTGAGATTTATAAAACTTGTCTTGGTTAATTTTCATGGGCTTATTTGTCTTCCTTCAATCTAGAACTAACAAGATAGCTGGAACTAAGTTAGCATCAGGGCCTATGGTCAACTGGTACATCCTCAATAAGTTCAGAAGTGGATACCCCCAACGTTTCGGCAAGTTTAGACAATATAGTTAGCTTTATCTCATGATGTGGATTTTTCCAGACTCGACGTACCGTACTAAATGGTACATCAGATGCGCGTGAAAGCGTTGAGATATTAAACCCCTTTGACTCAGCTACTTCCTTAACTCTCAGTCTGTACATACATCCTCTTTATTGTTCACATTGCGCGGATTGTAGCAGACTCTTACTCTTGACGAAATTTGGCATGTGTGATTTACTATCGGTGATAAGTCACCCGCGAATAAGGGAAGGAGCATCAAATTGAAAAAGACATTGTACCTTGCAACCTTTGATGTTGGGTATACACATATTCTTAGGGTGTTCTATGCAGCCGATGAAGACGAGGCACAGCAAAAGAAGAGTGACTTAGAAAAGGAGATAAATGCACCATGCAAGAGCCTGGAACACTACCCGAATGGTTTTAGGCTGGTTATGTCCACCTTACCAGGAACGGTAGAAGTAACAGACGAGGTACAGCCAAGAACCATAGAGGTGTAGAAGTGCAGAAAGATACTAAAATCGTGCTCAACCGTTCAGGTTTATAGGGTAGTGCGATTAAGGAGTAAGAGTCATGAGTACACACAACAACTACGAACCGACCAGCCGCGTAAACTACGAGCAGACTCGGATTTTGAACTCTTCAGGACCACCAACAATCACACCGAACGGCACTTATTATTCTTGATTTAATTTGAAGTGGGAAGTAATCATACCATCAAGCTCCCCGGCTACATTGGTGAGTTCTTGAAATTCGATAACCAGGTAATCAAGTGTAAGAGGATACAAACCTCCTTCATGCAAGTCAGTTCTACCAGTACGCTGTAGAAAGACTTTGTTCACCCGCCCTGCGTTGTGTACCAAAATATTCCGTACCTCAATTAATTCGCAGGCAGCTTGAAACGAAGAGTCCTTTAAATCAAACCCTAACCCAAGCCTGTTATTCAGGTATTCTATTATTTTAGGCAATCCCATATAGCTGAGTTCATTGACCCTTTTTTCCGCAAAACGTTTCATAAATTCAGGCACACTACCGGCTTCGATAAACTCACGTACCTCGGCCTTATATTCTGAAGCTCTGAAGATATCGGGTCGTTTAGTAAATACTTTTAAGAGTATTTGTGATAAATAATAATCAAAAGTATCAACTGAGCTAGTTATTGTTACCCCAAGCAACCATCGTAGTAAACGGGCGTGTTCATGCCCTCTAAGCCATATAATGACATTTTCGTCTAATTCCCGGAGCTTATCTATGCTTAATTCCCGAAGCTTAACTTTGTCTGGTTCTATGTTATCAATGGAACTCATAATCAGTTTAAAGAACACCACTAAAATTTCTGTGTTCTGAATAAGGCTTTCTTTAAAAGCTTTAAATTCGTCTGATAATTCAGCTTTTTCGCTCATACTGAGTCATCCTGATGTTTTTATTAGGTTAATTCTTTGGCTCATGCTTCTTTCTTACTCAGGCTTCCGGTCGCGCAGACCTCGTTACTTTATGGACACAAATCAAGCAATATTTAATTGTAGATACACTACCAGCAAAGCACATGCACGTCAATACTTTGGGGAATAAACTGTTATGGCCTTATCGTATAAAACTTTTCTTTAGCCTCTGGCAACAATAGTTAGTGAGATGTAACTATCAGGATACCCACCACCAAAGTAGACCCCTGGATGTATAGGAAATCGCACAGGGCCTTTACCTCTCTCGCTTGTACCTGTACGATCAAGTGCCGCCCAATATGACACAAGGGTATACTGCTCATAGCAAGTTTGGAACAGGTTATTCCGAAGAGGAGGTTGCTATGCAGTATGGTCTTTCTCTCCCGAATGGAGGGGTGTGCGGGGATGCACGGGTACTGGCCGAGTTGGGGTGCCTGGCGGAGGAGGCGGGTTGGGATGGGGTATTTGTCGAGGATTATATTGTGCATCAGAGCGATGGAGCGGTGCCGACCTGCGATCCATGGATAGCGCTGGCAGCGATGGCCGTTGGCACGAAGCAGATCCGCTTGGGCACATCGGTGACGCCGCTTCGCGAGGCGGTGGCCCTGGATCAATTGTCGAACGGGCGCTTTATTCTGGGGGTAGGTTCAGGCGATGCAGGTGAGGCCGGCTTCAGCCGGGTCAATGAGGTGAGGGATGCCAAAGAGCGAGCGAAAATGCTGGACGAGTCGCTGGATGTCATCCTGGGGCTGTGGAGCGGAGAGCCATTTAGTTACCAGGGACACTATTTTCAGGTGCAAGAGATGACCTTTTTACCGGCGCCGGTGCAAAAACCGCGTATTCCTATCCTGGTAGGCGGTGGCTGGCCGCTGAAGGGACCATCGCTGCGGGCGGCGCGTTATGATGGATGCTGTCTCTACAAGCAGCATGAGCCGGGAGCTTCCAGTGATTGGACACCTGACGAGGTGCGAGCGCTCAAGAGGTTCATCGAGAGCCACAGAAGCGAGCAGCAGGCAGCAAAGCCATACGAGATCAAGCTGGGAGGACGGAGCCGCTCTGAAGATTGGGAGCAGGATCGCGCCTTGATGAAGTCGTTGGCCGAGGCGGGAGTCACCTGGTGGGTGGAGTATGTGCCTGCCGGCGAGTTAGAAGAAATGCGCGAGAGCGTGAAGCGCGGACCATTACGAATTGATTAGCTTGCTCATGAAGGAACCGGCCAGGTATCCAGTATATGAGATACCTGGCCGGTTCCTAAGCCTCCTTGCCATTGAGTCTCCAGCGAATCTGGTCCGCGCCGCGCTCCAGGCGATCCACAATGTTGCGC
>WNGP01002177.1_pt1 | contig 16375 bp, 15 predicted proteins | sample 5407671 | NCBI WGS metagenome assembly WNGP01 (sample SAMN13153381, study PRJNA577476) | soil metagenome | isolation source: 40 cm soil or saprolite under Garry oak tree replicate 2 | place: USA:California | collected 2016-06-15 | reverse complement strand
GCCATTGCCGAATATCAAAATAATCTGCCGACTCCCCGTAAATGCGCGTAAACCAATTTTGGTTTCCGGCAGCGACTTGAGTGGTTGAAACAACCTCCTCACTGACTCCGATGACGCCCGGCACTTCGCGCCGGATCGCTTCCGCGTCTTCAATTTTCAACGTGCCGGCGCCGCCCCAGCCTGTGCGAATGCCACTGGAGGTGGTGCTCCCGGAGAAAATGAGAATCACATTTTGTCCGAGGCTGGCGATCTGCGCTTCCACTTGTGATTTCGCGCCATTGCCGATCCCAACCATCGCAATCACCGCGCCAACACCAATGATAATGCCTAAAGCGGTCAGCACCGAACGCATTTTGTTACGGCGCAGGGCGCGGAACGCGACGTTAAATGTTGGTACGATTCGCATTCCGTTTGTTGAAACGTTGAAGCGTTAAAGCGTTGAAGGGTGTCGTTGTTGGAGCTGTGACGCTGCATCCGAGTGTTGCGAAACCAGGTGATCATCCAGGATCACGCCGTCGCGCATCATCACGTTGCGCTGCGCATAAGCGGCGATGTCCTGTTCGTGGGTGACCATGATGATGGTAATCCCGCGCTCGTTGAGTTGTTGAAAAATTCCCATGATTTCGACGCTGGTCCGGCTGTCCAGGTTACCGGTCGGCTCGTCCGCAAGCAGCACTTCGGGCTCGTTGATCAACGCGCGCCCGATCGCCACGCGCTGTTGCTGACCGCCCGAAAGCTGGCTTGGATGATGGTCTTCGCGGCCGCCAAGGCCGACCGAAGCAAGGACGCGATCGGCTTTTTCCCGGAGCTGAGCATTTGTCAGATGTTGCACGCTGTAAATCAGCGGCAACTCGACATTCTCTCGCGCTGACGTCCGCGGCAGCAGATTGAAATTCTGGAAGACGAACCCGATTTTGCGATTGCGAATATCGGCGAGCCGATCGCGGTCGAGGCCGGAAACATCGGCCCCGTCCAGCACATAATGGCCCGAAGTTGGTCGGTCGAGACACCCCAGAATGTTCATAAGGGTCGATTTCCCGGAACCACTCGCGCCCATCAGCGCAACGAATTCGCCACGCTTGATCTCCAGAGAAACGCCACGCACCGCGGGCACTTCCATTTCACCAGTGCGATATGTTTTATGCACGTCGATCAAGTTGACGAGCGCGCCATTATTCATATCGATCTTGTCTCCTCGCAATTGTTGTAGCCGCGTCTCTGCTTGCCTCGCCGAAGCCTTGCGAAGGCGGGTGAGACGCGCTTTGTACGCGTTGCAAGCATCCCAGCGCCGCACTTCGCACCCGCCTTCGCGCAGCTCCGGCGCGGCAGGCAGCGAAGCGGCCACAGGAATCGATGAGAGACGGCGCGGTGTTCACGCGAATCTCGCTACGGAAAACGGCGCGGCCCGCCGCCGAAGGGATTCGTCGGAGGCGACGGCGCATTAGCTGTTGAAGTTAGCTCGGCCGTTACGACGCGATCGCCTTCTTTCAGGCCCTCCGCAACTTCAGTCACAACTCCATCGCTGATTCCTGTTTTGATTTGCACAGGCTCGGGACGGCTCGCACCGTTTGGCAACACGTAAACCGTTCGCTCTATCTGGCGCTCGCGGGTCCCTCCGCTTCGACTACCGGCGAATCGACCGCTGCTCTGCCGCTGTCCGGTTCCCGAAGATGTAGATCTTGTCTCCACCGGCGTCGCATCCGCCGGGTGATAGCGCAGCGCCGCATTCTTGATCTGCAGCACATCGTCTTTGTGTGCGACGATGATCGAGACGTTTGCTGTCATTCCCGGTTTCAATTTCAAATCGGGATTGCTCACGCCAATTACGGTGTCGTACGTCACAACGTTTTGCACGGTAATCGGTGCGTTCCGCACCTGAACGACCTTTCCATGAAATGTCTGCATGGGAAAAGCGTCGACCGTGAAATCGACGGTCTGATCGATCTTAACGACGCCTACATCCGCCTCCGCCACATTCGTGTCGATCTGCATTTTGGTTAGATCGTTCGCAATCGCAAAGATGACTGGCGCCTGTAAACTGGCTGCGACTGTCTGGCCAACATCAACGCTGCGCGAAATAACCACCCCATCGATCGGCGAGGTGATTGTACAATGCTCGAGATCGGCCTTTGCCTTATCCAGCGCGCCCTGTTTGATCTTCACGTTGGCTTCGGCTTGATGAAGGGTTGCCACCGCCTGGTCGACATCAGCCTGCGACGAAGTCTTCTTCGCAAACAATTCCTGTGTGCGTCTGGCGTTTATTCTCGCGAGCTCAAGCGCAGCCTGGGCATTGGCCAGATCGCCCTCGGCTTGCGTGACGGTCGCCTGAAAAAGCGCGGGATCGATTTGCGCAACCACCTGGCCGGCTTTCACCTGGGAATTAAAATCTGCGAACAACTTCGCAATGTTTCCTGAAACTTGACTGCCCACCTGCACGTTGACCACCGGATTCAGTGTGCCGGTTGCTGTAACAGCCTGGGTAATAGGACCACGCGTTACGGTTGCGGTCTGATAATTTGCGGCGCTCCGGTTGCGACATTGCCGAAGAACAAACACGATAACGAGCAGCCCTATGATAAGGGCGAGCCAGGGGGAAAAACGTTTCATGCGAGCGGTGGTTGACTGCGCCTATAAGTAAGTGACAGGAAGAGGTAATGCGCCGTTACATCGAAATCTACTCCATCATGCTGCGCAACTCGCTTATCCGCGAGATGAGTTTCAAGGCAAACTTCCTGCTCTGGATGATTGTCGAGATCCTTTGGTTTTGCGGGCAAATCGTTTTCTTTAGCATCATCTTCGGACAGGTCGATCGCATCGGCGACTGGACAAAATGGGAGGTCGTATTGCTCGTCGGAACGCACCAAATGATCGCGCAACTTTTCCAGGCATTCTTTTTTGTGAACGTCGCAAACATCCCCGAACTAGTCCGCACCGGAAAACTGGACTCGCTGCTCGTGTTGCCCGTCGATAGCCAATTTGCCGTCTCTACCAAACAATTCGCTCTCGACAGCATCATAAACGCCGCCCTCGGTGGCGTCGTCGTGTGCGTTTCGTTGTCGCAACTGGGAATGATGCCAAACCCAATGTCGATCTTGCTTTACCTGAGCGCGCTCGGATTTGGGGTCGCCGTGCATTACTCCATCATGCTCGGGTTAGCAGCGGTAAGCTTCTGGATCGTACGGGCGCAAGGCCTGGTCTACGGCTACTTTAACTTCCTCAATATCGCCCGCTATCCAGACGTGATCTTCCCGCGGATTTTTCGCATCATTTTTGGCTGGGTCATTCCGGTCGTAATTATCGCGAACATCCCCGCCAGGCTGCTCATCAAATCGCTCGGACAACCAGTGTGGCTGATGCTCCATCTCGTTATTGCGTCGAGCATTATTTTTTGGCTGTCCCGCGTTTTCTGGAGGTTTGCGCTGCGGCATTACTCAAGCGCCAGCTCATAAAAGGCGAAGCGCAAAGTCTGGCGCAAAAAGCGGCGGGAACGCGCGTTCAGTCCCCGTACGTACTGGGAAGAGATTACCTGGCAGACGCTAGAGCCCCGGGGCCTGAGGAGTCCGACCAAGCAAATCTCTTCATCCCACGTTTCGGATGCGGTGCGCAAGTTGAGCGTATGCAGGGACAAATTAGGAGATTTCGCCTTTGTGAAGTGCATACTCCTCTTTAGGTGAAATCTCCGCTTGCGCGGTCGATGAAATGTTCTTAATTAAGCCTCCGTTTTTCCCGGCATCCCAGTAGAAGACGCCTTTCACGTTATGGCCAAACCAAAGAAAAAGAAGAGTTCTGCGAAAAAGTCCGCTGCGCGTAAAACGCGATCGGCGCGCAAGCTTTCCAAGCCAGCGCGCAGAGTCGACTCCAAAAAGCGAGGCTCGAGGAAGGTTGTACGAGTCTCAGCGAAGGCAGCAAAGCGCTCCTCGAAATCGCCGAAATCGAAGAGGCAAATCGATCTCTCACGCGGTCCGCTCGAATTACTGGTGAACAATAGTCGCGAACGGAGACTCGACCCGTTTACGCGTAAACAGAAGGAAAAGCTTCTTCAGCTTCGCGATGCCATGGTCGATTCCATGGCTGGCGTTGCCCAGGACACTCTTCGCTCGCGTGCTGAGGGCAGCGAAGCTTCAGCGTTCGGAATGCATCAGGCCGATGCCGGATCGGATGCATACGATCGCGACTTCGCATTGAGTTTGCTCTCGCAAGAACAGGACGCTCTGTACGAAATCGACCAGGCGCTCAGACGCATCGAGCTCGGCACCTATGGCGTCTGCGAAATGTCAGGCAAACCAATTCCGCGTGCCCGCCTCGAAGCGATTCCGTTCGCGCGTTTCACCGTCCAATGCCAATCGCAGCTCGAGAAGCAAAATCGAGCTTCCCGCGTCCGGCAATCAGTCACATCGCTCTTTGGGCTCACCGAGGAGGAAGGCGGCGAGGCCGAAGAGGAGGAAGCTGCGCCAGCCGAAGTGAAGGAGTAACAAAAATGGCGCAGGAAATTATCACCCTTGAGTGCACCGAGGCGAAAGCGCTTGGTAAACCGCCTTCGCGCTATATGACTACACGGAACAAGAAAAGTCCGCGCACGCCCAACCGGCTCGAGAAAAAGAAATACAATCCATTTTTAAAGCGGCATACTTTGCACCGCGAAACGAAATAAGTCTCAATGGGACCCAAAACCGCCAAACGCCGTTCCGCATTTCGCCGCGCGAACCGCACGATGCCGCGCCGCCGGATCGATATCGCCATCGAGGCCATCGATTACAAGAATCCTGATCTCCTGAAAAAATTCGTCACCGAGAGCGGCAAAATTCTTCCCCGCCGCGTTACTGGCATGCCCGCGCATCTGCATCGCAGGATCACCCGCGAGATCAAGCGCAGCCGCTCGGTCTTGTTGATGAAATAGGAAGGCAGCCGTCCTCGGCTGTCAGGGCAGACACGCGTTTCGCGTGTCGATCAATAACTCGACAGGCTGGGAAGCCTGTCTGCCATGACAGGCGGGACGCCTTGTCTTCCGTCACGCCTTCCGCGTTCTCTCGCCTTGCTCGATTAGTTCCCAAAACTCGCGTCTCTCGCCCAGTTGCGCATCTTCCGAGACCGGCAGCTTGGTCCGGAAAAGAAAATCGCGGAACGTGTTCTTATGAAGAACCCGCCGGACAGTGACGCCTTCGTCCGTTTTCTCGAAATAAATGCGATAATCTTTAGCACGGTAGCGATACAACTTTTTTCCCTCGCGCTGGATCACGCCAAACCGCTCGGAATCGAGGTGATCCAAATCCTCGGGTAAAATTTGAAATTCTGCGAGCAGCTCGAGCTGCAATTTCTTTGGCAGCGCCGATATCTCCGCTGCGCTCAATTCGTTGAAGATGATTTGGAACATGGGGAAATCGTTACATGGTCAAATCGTTACATTGTTACATTGTTACATCGATTCACGATTCACGGTTCTCAATTCACGATTCAAACATAAACACGCCGGACGCGGCTGCCAATCCGGGTAGTGATTTCCCACGTAATCGTACCGGCTCGCTCGGCGAGTTCCGCGCAGGAAATTTCCTCGTTTGCATCGCGTCCCAATAGAACCGCTTCGTCGCCCAGTTGCACATTATCGATCTTGCTCACATCGATCATTATCAAATCCATCGTCACGCGACCGAGCAGGGCGCAGCGCTGGCCGCGAACGAGGACCGCGGCGTTACAACTGGAAAGGTGCCACGGATACCCGTCGGCATAACCAGCAGACAAGGTGGCAATACGCATCCTTCGCGGGGTAATAAAGGTACGGCCGTAACTGATGGAACTCCCCTTCGGCATATCGCGGACTAGCGCAATTCGCGTTTTCCATGTCATCACTGGTTTGAGAAGCTTTTGAAATTCTGGGAGGGGAGAAATGCCGTAGAGCATGATGCCGGCGCGCACGATATCGAAGACGGGATCGCTAAACGCGAGAGTGCCGGCGCTTTGCAACACGTGCGCTTTGAAATCGCCCGGACCACCTTCAGTTCGAAGCTGCTTAACGATTTTGCCGAATCGCTGAAGCTGGTTGCGGGTATAGTCGGCGTCCTCATTGGAAACTGGCAGATGGGTCGAGATGCTGTGAATCTTGATGTTCGGGAGTGGCAAAACTTTTTTGAAAATACTCAGCGCGTCCTCCTCAAGCGCACCCATCCGCCCCATTCCCGTGTCGATCTTGAAATTGATTGGGATCGCTCCGTCACACGCGATGCAACTGAATTCCTGTGCTTCCTCAAAAGTAGAGATGGTCGGAATAAAACCGCGCTCGGCAATTGTGGATGTTTCTTCCCGTAAAGCGGGGCCGAGTATCATGATTGGATGAGGCAGGGCAGCCCGAAGCTGGATTGCTTCCTCCAAATTTGCGACGCCGAATAATTGCGCGTCATTTGCAAGGGCTTCCGCCACACCGACCAAGCCGTGGCCGTACGCGTTTGCCTTCACGACAGCGAGAAGGTCGGCCACCCCAATTCGATCGCGCACAACTTTCGCATTGTGGCGCAATGCGCTTCGGTCGATTTCGGCCCAGCAGCGATAGCGTTCTTTCATTTTGACGAGGCGACTTTCGGCATCGTGGTGTGCGGCTCGCGCAAGTAAATTGGCTCGAGCGGTGGCAAAGAAAAGCTGCGCTGCGGGCATTGCGCAAGTCGGGCCAGCACGAGCGCCGAAGGATAGCGGATCATTGCGTTTGGAAATTGCGGCAGCGATTCGGAACAAAAGATCGGCAGGTCAGCTTCAAGAGTCGCGAGTTTCCTCTTTAGTTCCTCTTCAGTAAACAGAGTCGGGCCTTCCACGAGTTCGTTCGCGCGAATGCGCGCAAAGAAGAACGTTTCCCGGCGCGCGTCGCCAATCACGCAATATTCGGCGCTTTCCATTGCGCAGATCGATGGAAAACCGATCAGGCGTGCGCGCGATGAAACTTGCAACCCAATTGCGGCTGAGATCGCGATGCGGGTTCCCGCATACGAACCCGGCCCAAGCCCAACCACAATAATCTCCGGAGCACCAAACTGTTTGGTGACATGGTCGAGATTCTCAAAAAGGGCGGCCGAATTCTTCCGGTCGTTGGCCCATTCCCGCGCAAGCTCCACATCGGCGTCCAGCCAGGTGAGGCCGCCGCGCGCAGTGGAAAGTTCGAGCCCGAGAATTTTCATTTTAGGCTGATCGCCCGCGTGTTTTCTGACTTTATCTCGAACGAAATCCAGCGCGCTTGCTCGGGAATGAATTCCGGGAATCGGTCGGCCCATTCAATCACCGAAATGCCGTCGCCGAAAAAGTAATCGTCGAGTCCAAGCCGCGCGATTGATTGGCGATCTTCCAAGCGAAAAAAATCGAAATGATAAACGGGCAACCGTCCACCTGGATATTCGTGCACAATTGTGAATGTCGGGCTTGTAATCGTGGCGCCGCTTCCGAGTGCGGCAACGAGACCCTTCACAAATTGAGTTTTGCCACTCCCCAGCTCACCTTTGAGGGCCAAAACTGATCCAGCATCGACATCCTTCGCAAATCGCCGCCCGATTGCCTCGGTTTCAGCCGGGCTGTTGGAAATGAACGTAGCCACCTTGCAATTTTCGATTTTCAATTTTCAATTTTCGATTGAAGGAGCCGATGCGCGTGAGCGGTAGGTTGGGAAATTTCTTGTGCCACGCAGTTTGCAATCGTTTGCTCTGGTGCGGTGAAATGGCGAAAAGCAATTCGTAGTCTTCTCCTTCCGACATTGCATTGTCGATCTTAGCACCTCGGCTGAGCGGCAAATTCTCCATCTCGACTTTGAATCCGACTTTGCTTGCGCGGGCAAGACGGGGAAGATCGACACCGAGCCCATCGCTTAAATCCATCATGGCGTGGATCGAGAAAGTTTTCGTGAGCCAGCGCGATTCCGCAATTCTCGGCACGAATTGCAAGTGCTTGTGTTTGATGGCGCCGCCAAGCCGGCCGGTGACGAAAAGATGGTCGCCAACTTTGCCACCCCGACGCGATACCCAGCGGTTCTTCTCGACAAATCCAATAGTGCTTACAGAGATGACAATCGGGCCGAGTGTGCTGCTCGTTTCGCCGCCGACGATGCTGACTTCGAACCGCTTTGCGGCCCTGCGGAGGTCACGATATAAGTTCTTCACCCACTCCGCCTCAGTTCCTCTCGGGACGATGAGAGTAATCAGGGCGAACTGAGGCACAGCGGAGGTCGCGGCAAAATCGCTGAGCGGGCGCATCATTGCTTTCCAGCCAACATCGAGGGGATTGGCTTTGGACAAAAAATGCACGCCCTCAACAATGCAATCGGTTTTGAGCACCAGAAACCTGCCGCTGGCGGGCATTTCCACCACAGCGCAGTCATCGCCCGCGCCAGCAATCACCGTTTTCCCGAGCGAAAGACCAGGCAAAAGTTGGTCGAGCAGCCGGTCCTCACCAAGTTCCCCGCAGCGAATCCGTTTCGCCTTCGGACGAATCCGTCCCGTGTGCGGACCTGTGGCGGACTGGCGCAGTTTCATTGCCGAAAGATCTCTGGAAACGCGAGCACGGTGAGCGTCAGTGAGTTGAAGAGCGAATGCATCGTCATGGCGACGAGGATCGAACCGCTCCACTCGTAGGCAATGGTAAAGCAACTTCCCAGAACAAAGAGCGGCGCGAAAGAAGGAAAGTGCGTGTGCGCGGCCGCGAACAGCAGTGCGTTCACCGTGACCCCTAGAAAGCGGCCGAAATAACGTTTGATTACCCCGTAAAGGAAAAACCGAAAAAGAAATTCTTCAGCCACAGGCGCGATCGCCACCGCGAAAATGATAATCATGATTCGCTGCTCGATCGTGGGGGACGCACTGAACAGCTCGACGATATTCTGCTTGCTCGAACCGCTTCTGAAAAGCCACTGGGCAATGACTTCGCTCGCGAAGATCAGCGGATAGGCGAAAAACAGCAGGATTATCCCAGTGACCAGGGCGCGGACAAAACTGATTCGGAAAAATCCGCCCAACGAGCCGAGGTCAAATCCGCGTAATTGCAGGAAAGTGACAATGAACAACACCACGAGCACCGTTAAAAGGAGATTTGCCAAAAGATTGCGCGTGCTGAGCTCGGCCGACGGACTCGAAACCGAAGCTCTGATGTTGAGTAAAAGGAAAAAGATGAGCGCTGCCGCGACGATTGCTTCAGGCAGCCCGAATCTCCGCGTATCGCCGGGAGTTGCCAATGTTCGCGCGCTAAGCTGGCGAATCAGCGAGATGTAGATGTAAATGCTGACAACGAAGTAAAGCGCGAAAAAGACATTTGAACCAAGGCTCGGGGCGATTCCGAATGCCGCGGAAAGGCTGTCGAATCGCATGCGTCCCGCTAACTACGGCGCGTAATAGCTCGGCAGAAAATATGCACGTCCCGATTCCAGTTGTGGAACAAGCTGCTTCGGAAGCTGTAGTTCGATTTTGGAATCGGTCTCTCCAAATATCCGGAGGAACCGGCTCAGACTGAAGGGTGGACCGTACTTCACAACCTTCGCTTCCGGCGCATTCCCCAACTGCTTTGCTTTTGTAAACGCGTCGTCCAATTCACCAAGGCCATCAATCAGTTTGTTCTCGAACGCGTCTTTCCCCGACAGGATTCGGCCGTCGGCCATCGTGTTTCGCAGGAGATCAGCCGAAAGATTTCTCTCCTTCGCAACGATGCCGAGAAACTTGTCGTAAGTTTTCATTATGAAACTCTGCACGAGCTCGCGTTCCTCGGGCGTAATCGGGCGTGCCCCATTAAGCATGTCCTTAAACTTGCCGCTTTTAAAAACGACGGAAGCGAGTCCCACTTTGTTCAACAGTTGCTCGTAGTTGAGGGTTTGAATAATGACGCCGATGCTGCCGGTGATCGTCGTTTCGTTCGCCATCAAGAATTTGCCGCCGCAGGAAACGTAATAGCCGCCTGACGCTGCAAGCGAATCCATGTAAACGACGACCGGTTTCCTCGCACGTGCCTTCACCAGGGCGCTGTAGATCGCATCGGAGGCAGTCACTTCTCCGCCGGGCGAATCGATTTCGAGAACAATGGCTTTAACACGATCGTCATCGCGAGCCTGTTGTAGCGCCGCGCGCATGTCGTCGACCATCGAATCGGTAACGTTGCCCGGAAGCGAAGAACTGATCAAACCGCGCATAGTGATAACGGCGACTTTGTCGGCAGTTCCGCGGGCGCCCCGCTGAAGCAGGATCTCCCGGAAGCGCGGGATCGGTTCCGGTTCTCGCACACCGCCAAAGCGCTGAAACGCAGCGACCATCAGCACGAAGTTAACGAACAGACTGGCGCAAAGCGCGACGAACAAAAAGATACTCAGACAACCGAGCCTGCGATTTGCTGCCATGATAGGACGAAACTGCCGGAGAACCGCCACGCGCACAAGCGCTTTTCATACGGAACACAGTCACCACGCCGGTTGGCCCATTTTTAGGAGTGCCAGGCAGAAGAAACCTTTTCGCCACGCTCAGCGGTCTAAAGATAGGGAGGCGCCTGCGCTAGCACCTACACATTAACTCGGCGGCTTGACGTGGGCACCGCCAGGAACAAAAAAGCACCAGGGTCACAATGCTCTTCCTCATTCGCGAGCTAGCGGTTGTAGCGGTGCAGAGAATTTCCATTGATCTGCTCGCGAGGAGCGCGAGTGCCTTCACCAGATCCAAGTGTTACTGCCAAAGCAAATCGCATGGAAAGAACTTTTAATCCTTTTCGCTAGCGGCGGCGCGCTGCTTTTCTGTCGCTAAAAAATATCGAGCAGTCGCTGACCCACAGCCAAGAGACCGAGAACGCCGCCGGGAAAAAGAACAGCTCGAATAAACGGTTGATCAGTCAGCGGGGCGAACGCGCCTGTCTTTAAGTCGCGGATTTCGGCGATGAGCTCATCGAACGTTTGTCGTTTTGCATCGACTTCGTGGCCCATCAGGCGAAACCGTCGCAGATCATTGAGCGCAGTTTCACGCAATTGCTCAGCTGCGCGTCTGAGCAAAATGGCGCTGCCCAGCGCCCAGGCGGCGGTGATGGCAAAGATCAAGACGAGACTGGCAGGCCAGGTCCAGTTATCAAAAAGAGAAGCGCGTGCGACAACCAGCAAGGTGAGGACGAGAAGCGGATACCAGATCAGCGGCGCTACTGCTTGCGTGCGTTGTGCGACAAAAAAAATTTCCTCATAGGCAGAAAGTTCCTTTTCGGTTAACGGCGGGCTGCGCTGAGACCAATCGATCACGGCGCGACTCCATTTGGTTACCTCTCGGGCAAACATGCGAATGAAATTGCTGTTCAACTGGATCGCATCGACAACGTAAAAGGAGAGAAGCAGCAGACCGACACCAGCAAGATAAAAGACGAACTTATCGATGCTAAAAGCTATCTCGCCCCGCGCGGGCGACAGGGGCTGAGGAAACAACCGCAAAATGGTTAAAGCGAAAATGGAATACAAGGCAAAGAGAATCCCAATTCGGATGAACCGCGGCCAAAATTTATTGCGGCAAAGATAGGCGTGCCACGCTTCTTCGGCAGAAAATCGCGAAGTTCGTGCAGGCTCCTTCATCTGCCAATGCTCGAAGCCGATACCAAGATCCCGCCACCGAAATGGCGTCAACGGCAACGGAGCAAGAGAAAATTCTCCCTCGATCTTCTTGGCATTTGCGCGGAGATCGAAACCCGCCTTAAACATGAAAAAGATCGCGAGCATGAATGCGATCAGGCGCAGCATTTCAGTTGGCCAGATGCTGATCCCGGAAAAAAAGGCCAGCGGTTCTTCGGCTACGGCTGCAATCTCGTCGAGTCTGGTCAAATAATCGCCCGCTACTGGGCTGCCGAGATTGTATTGCGCGCTGTCAGCGCCGTTATATTGCGCCAGCATCGCGACTGAAAAAACGATGAGCGGCCCGCCGCAGACCAACCAAAAGGTCGTACTAACGAGCCCGCGTTTTAAACGTTCAAGACCAGTACCTCCGCCGGGCAACGTGCGCCTGGCGATGCTGACACTAATCCAGGCAGCCATGGCCAGCATTGCCAGCGCAATGATGATGAGTTTCCAGATCACGCCCGGTCCAAACAACCAATCCCGAAACCACGTCTTAGTTTTTTCGTCTTTCTTGTAATTTTTCTCCAAGACAAACTTCGAATCGCTGGGACGCCAGAGATACCAGGGCGGGCTCAGATCGTAATCGCCGTGCCGGCCGATCTCGAGGATGCGCGGTTGCCATGAAAGACAATCCGCCTCTTCTTCTTTCATTCGCCCGGTCGCGACCAGCGTGCCGACGTACATCGAGGTTTGATTGTTGTCGCGAAATGGGGCGATATGCTGCTGCACGTAAATTTCGGGCAGCGTGCTGCCAAACGGCGAGACGATGACCAGATTATGGGCGTCGTCCCAATCGTCGCGCCGCTCAAAATGCGCGTCGTAGTTGTTGGTAAAAAAGACAGCGTCGGGAAACTGAGGACGCAGTGCGCGCAAAATCATCAACTTGTCATAAGTGTCCGAACCGAGCAGACCAACCGCGCGAATTCCGGAACCGTCCTCGCGTTGCCAGCGCGCGTTGTCGTCTTTGAGCTGGCGCGCCAGGCGGCGCAGGTAATCCGACTGATTCAACCCCTCCGTTGCCTCAATCGCGGCTGTCTCCTGGCCGAGTGGGGTCTTTTGTCCTTGGTCGCGCTGAGTGTCTTTGCTCAGATCCCCCGGCAACTGACCGTCGATTCCACGAAGGTAATGATAAGAGTGAACCCACAGCGGTCGCTTCTCGGGATGCTCAATGATATCATTGGCGCTCTGCCTGGAGGCCTCAGCTGCGAACGTCGTGCTCAAGGAACGTCCGTACGGAGTGTCCCATTCGCTCAGAATCACGACGTGGGTGACCTTTGAGACCGGGTGACTATCCGGCGCCACGTGTGATACGATGGGGACACGCCGGCGCGCGAGCTCGGCGATCATTTCACGCAAAACAATGTCGTCTGTCGCGATCGTGCGAACAAAACGCAGACCATGATGAGGATCGTTCGGATCCTTCGGCACCGAGTTTTCCAGCAACTGTTTCACTGATTGCTCGGTGGAAAGAGCGGGCGCCTCCGATGCGGAAGCAGGAGATGGCTCGTAAAGAAGGGTGAGATCTGAGGCAGTCGCCCGAGGCGAAATAATCCAGACGCCATCGAGCGCCTTCTGGGTGTCGTTGCTTAGCCCTTCTTTGCGCACTTCGCGGATCATGCTCTGCAGTCCAGTAGAATTTGCCGGGCCAATTAAGGTCACGTGGATTTTATCGCCATTGTCCTTGGCGAGAACATTGATAAGGTCGGCGAAGCTGCTTAATGGACGCGGATTGAAGTTGGTGGCTGGCAACCAAAGAACAATCACACTGGCCGTCCCGGGCGGGAATACGCGCGTCGGATTATCTATCGCTTCACATTCCTCCCACGGAAGCAAAAGCGAGCTGTTCTCCACAGACTCAGCGACGCTGACAACATTTTTCGTCGGCCACGGCGTAGTCACATATCCAATGTGCTCGCCGTCAATCGGCACAAATCCGCTCTCGCTCAACCCCTCCAGCACTGCTTGTCGGGCGCGGAGACGTTGTTCACCTTGTTCGCTGTAAGGTCCCGCATCAAGCATCACCGCAAGTAAAAGAACATGCTCGGGGACATCCTTAATTCTCTCGACGCGTTTGTGAAGAAGCTCGACTAGACTCCTGATGTCGTGATTTTCCGCACGCTTTCGGGGGATGCGTCCAGCCAGGATATCCGCCGTGAGCGAAGACTTCTGTTTTTCCGCGACTGCGATCGGGTCCTGCCATAAGCGCGCATCCACGTCCTGCTCGGCGATCACAGGGATCGCTTTTTCGCTCGGAACCGGCGGACGCGTACTCACGAGCGGTTTGTATTGCGCAACAATTCCCCCGAGCACGGCAATCAGGGGCAGCAGAGTAGCCCAGGGAATGTCAAACTTCCGTTTGTCGTCTTCCGCCATAGCCGACAGCTTTCTGAACTTACGATCCTAAGATGAGTTCTGCCTTATCACCTATATTTGCAAAAGGATAAGATGGATGAATCTGCGAAAGTTCCGCGAGCGGTTGCCGCGACGGGGAGGAGTTTCATTGCTCTCCTCGCGAGAGCGCGAGTGCCTTCACTGAACCAAGAGTATTACTCCTCAGGGAAGTTCAGTGGCAAGAATATTCTCAGACGGCGATTCCGGGCGATCTCAGTTAGCTGCCGATGTACCCGTCACCGGAAACGGTGGAGAGATCATGAAATCTATCGGGCAGTTCGCATCGGGCGAAGCCTTGCAGAATCCCAAGCTCGGCTTGCGGAGGAATTTCAACCCGTGCGGAGGGACTACCGGCACCTTTTATTCCTCACGAAACGCGGTATATGTCTTTGCTAATTCTGCGCCCGTAGCTCAGCCGGATAGAGCAACGGATTTCTAATCTAGTGTTTTGCCCTCGACGCAAATTCCGCCACTGGACCGCGTGCGAACAGAGACGACGTTTGGCGACTGAAAACGAAGGTCATTCTGTCAATATCCCGTCAACAGCCTCGGGCGTGAACGGCAACGGCCGATTGCTTCCTAGCGTAGGTATGATCCGTTGCGTATGTCATCAGTGATTCCTGCGGCGTCATAGTAGAATCGGCGGGTGTTGATGCCGATTGGCTGATAATTTGAAGTTAGGGCGCGGCGGGTGGCTGCGTTGCGGGCGGCTGAATTGACTCAATTTATGACCGAGCCTGTATGCCCCTCGTATATCATTCTGCAGTGGCAAAAGAAATGTCCTGCCGATGAGCGCTCTGTGCGCTTGCATCGATCCTACTCGGAAGGATCACTCAAATCGGCGGACAAATCTTCCGGGTTATACTGCTTGGGAAATTCACCCACTGATGAGAATCCAGTTTGCTGAGTGAACCCATGGCGATACGAGCACCTTTGCACCGCGAGCGTTGGCGGCGCGATCACTTATCGCTTTACATCACAGATACAAACCACCAATAATACCACCCTTATGGCACACACTCCAACGACCCGCGCAATCAACCAGTATGCCAGTGATGCGATCAAACAGAAAGACCCGCTTCTTTTCCTCCAAGAGTTCGGTCCGTTGCATAAGCGCTGGCACACAACCTCGTTGCGGAACAACCTTGGGTTTCTTCTGTTCCACTGGCACGTCGTGACCGCGTTCAAGAAGTGCCACGCTGATCGAGTCTGGCCCGGCGGTGTTCAACCGTTCACATCCGCCGATTGGAATCGGTTCGGGTGGCCCTACAACGTGACAGCGAATGTTAATGCTGGCGATTTTGACTCACTTGCCGCGTTTTCTTCAGCCATTGAAAGCTGGCATAACGAGGCGCATATGGCTGTGGAGATGGCGACGGGCGAAAACATGATGGATCCAGCCACCAACGTATTTTTGCGTAACTTTTGGCGGCTGCACTACTTCATCAATGGCCGTTTTCTGGAAGCCCTAGCAGCATTCGATGGTAAAGGCTCGGTCAAGAAGCAAGTCTCCCGTCTGGAAAGGAAATATGATTCGCGCCTGGGGGAAGTGTAACTCCGCCGCCAATCAACAGCGACCAAACCGCGGTTATCCGCAAGCGCCGGATGAAAAGCAACGTCGAGCAACGTTTCGCAACCGCTAGATTTTCAATTTTAAGGCCGTTGCGTCTGCCATTTCGCCACATCGGCCATTGTTGATGGGGCCAAATTCGCCCCACTGCGCCAGCTTATTCCATGATCAGTTGTCCAGTCGTAGGGTGACTGCCATCTTGGTACGCCTTTGCCCCAGTGAACTCATGGGTGCCAACAACAACGCAGCGTTTCGTTGCACATTTCGCAGCTCCTAACTCTCAAGCCATCGCGGAGCTTTCAACAGATTCGCGGAAGTTGTTCGCCGGAAAGCATGTCAACGACACGGATGCCGCCGATGCGCGTTTTCATCATGACAAAACCGGGATGATCGCTCGTGACTTCGCCAATGACGGCGGCGTGTTGACCAAGGGGATGCGATTTCATGGCGCTCAGGACAAGATCGACATCTTGCGCGGCGACAATGGCGAGAACCTTTCCTTCGTTCGCGACATAAAGCGGATCGAGGCCGAGAATCTCGCAGGCGCCTTTCACTTCTTCGCTAATCGGAATGCGCGCCTCGTCGAGAAGCATGCCAACTTTCGCCGACTGCGCGATTTCAGTAAGTGCGCTTGTGATTCCGCCGCGCGTCGGGTCGCGCAAAACGTGGATGTCGATCTTCGTGGCGAGCATGGCATCGACCAGGCTACTCAGCGGTGCGGTGTCGCTGGCAATCTCGGTTTCGAATTCCAAACCTTCGCGCACCGACATGATCGCGATCCCATGCACCGCAATCGCTCCGCTCAGCAAAATCTTGTCGCCGATCTGCGCGCG
>WNGP01008147.1_pt1 | contig 16379 bp, 16 predicted proteins | sample 5407671 | NCBI WGS metagenome assembly WNGP01 (sample SAMN13153381, study PRJNA577476) | soil metagenome | isolation source: 40 cm soil or saprolite under Garry oak tree replicate 2 | place: USA:California | collected 2016-06-15 | reverse complement strand
CATCTATGCGCTCGGCGCACTGCTGCGATTCTTGCTTACCGGCCAACCGGAAATAGCTCCTGTTCCGGGTGGACGCCGCGTCGATAAATTGCTGGCGGCCATTTGCGCAAAATCGACGGCCGCGGCTCCGGCGGAGCGCTATCCCAGCGTTCAGGAGCTGGCGCTGGATGTTTCGAGATACCTGGACGGGCTCGCGGTCGGCGCCCACCGGGAGAGCGCTTTTGAAAAGTCCGGGCGTTTTTACCGCCGGTATCGGTTCTTCATATTGTTGATTGCGGCGTATTTGGTGATGCGAGTAGCGATTTTGCTTTTTATGCACAGATAGGCTTAAAGGAATTCGGGGATTCGTTGTAAGGAATACCAGAGAGACAGATCGCGACGGAGGAAGGTGATGAACAAAGTGCTGCTGGGGCTCCTGCTGGGGGCGATTGACGGGGCGACGGCGTGGTTCACTCCGGCGGTGCGCGCTCAGCTCGCCGGCATTATCATCGGGTCCACCGTCAAGGGGCTCATAGCTGGCGTTGCTGCGGGCATTTTTGCTCGAAAGGTGAATTCCGTCCCTTTGGGAATCCTTTTCGGTGTGGCGGTTGGCTTCGTACTCGCTTTCCTCGTTGCGTACATGCAGCACGGCTACTACTTCGAGATCATCTTGCCCGGCAGTATCGTTGGAATGATCGTGGGTTACGCTACGCAAAAGTACGGAGCGGCTCCGGCAACAACGCCGGCGACGCGGTGAACTTCGATTTCGAGCGGTAGCTTTTTCTAGCCTCAACGTATTTGCAAGACAATTCTTGTGCCGAAGCATCTCTTCAAAGGAGATCGAATCATGAGAGGGTTGGCGAAAATTCTGAGTGTTTTGGTGTTGAGCATGGGCATTATGCCGATTCCAAACCGTGCGGCAGGCAACGGGGCCGAGGCGTTTGAAAAACTGAAGGCGCTGGTGGGGCACTGGGAGACCGACAAAACGAACATGAACAAAGCGACGTTGGACTTGGAGCTGACTTCGGGCGGCACGGCCGTGCTTGAAAAGTTCCACATGGTGGAGGGCGGCAAGCCAGCAGAGATGACCACGCTGTACTACCTGGATGGCGACCAGGTGAAGCTGACTCACTATTGCATGGCGGGAAATCAGCCGACGATGCGCGGAACGTATGTGCCCGAAACGAAGACGATCACGTTCGATCTGGTGAGCATCTCGAACCTGAAGAGCGCCGATGACGGTCATATGCATCACGCGGTGTACACCTTTATCGACAACGATCATTTCAAGACCACCTGGACATTCCGCAAAGAACAGAAGGATGCTTTTACGGAAGACGTGACGTACGTCCGGAAGTGACCCGAATGCACTAGAAACAAGCCAAACTTGAACTTGCTGCGAATCCCGGTGGGACAAACAGGAATGTCTGTCCCACTTTTTGTGCCCGGCATAGAATACCTTGCATCCAAATGCGAGGAGCGATGCGATGGGATTTGCGGCCTTTGCCGGGCACAAATATCTGAACCTCGAAACCTTCAAGAAGAGCGGCGATGGCGTTAAGACCCCGGTATGGTTTGCCGCGGATCCATCGGCGAGTCTCGATTCGAACGACGCAAAACTGTATGTGTACACCATCGGCGTATCCGGAAAAGTGAAACGCATTCGCAATAACCCACGCGTGAGAATCGCTCCGTGCGACATGCGTGGCAGAGTGCTAGGCGAATGGGTGGAAGCGCGTGCGGAAGTCGTCACGGGCGAAGAGGCTGCCCGCGGAATGCAGTTGCTCAACAGGAAGTATTTTCCGTGGAAACAGTTGCTGGGATTTTTCGCGTCCTTCAGCCGGCGCGGGCGGACCGTCTTCGTGATCCGCCCAGCGTGAAAAAAGAAGCGGCGAGTGATGTTGCAGAAGTCTCTCGCTCAGCGAGACGAGGACCAGTCCATCGAACCTCGCCGGCACTTGGCTCAAAAAGCTGGGACGTCATTACCGGGGCCAAAGCCACCCAAATGTGCCGGCGACCAGCAAGCTGTAGATGAAGCCATCGAAGGCCTCCTTGAGGGCCACACTCCAAGGCTGGCCCTTCCAGATGCCGTTGACCAAGGGTCCCAGAGCGAAAGTAAGGAACGCGGCGGTGCCAGCGACGCGAAAAACCGCCAGATAGTGCGCACCGGGCGCAACCGTGTGTCCCGTGAGATAGGCAACGAAGAAGCCGATCAGCAGGCAATAGGCAAACCACATGCCGAGGAACTTCGGCATGGCGGGTGGGGCGCTGGGATAAATGGTTAGAAACCCCACCGGTCCCTGCTTGTACTTTTCTTGCATGGCAGGCGTGCTCATGTCCTTATGGGTGCAAAAAGGGAAATGATAGAGACCCGGCGTCAGGCCAGCCGGACGCAGGGCGGCAAGAAGCTTGTCCTCCTCGGGGAGGTGCCGGTAGTCGCTTTGGTGATACTTCAGCACCATGTGAATGAGGGAGCTGGCCACGAATACGATGACGGCCGAGAGCAGGATGGGGAGCAAAAGAGCAGTGAGCGGAACCATACGTAGCCTCCTTGGAAGCAAAGACGAATGCAGGAATTTAGGCGTGAGGCTACCGCCGAAAGAGGTTGCGGTCAAGAGCAAGTCGCCGCGAGCGGTGCCCTTCGCTAATCGCAGGGTAAAAGGCGCGGGCGGTCGCGACTGGCTGGGTCGTGCGTGCGCCGGCGCGTTCCGTGAAGATGTCGCCGCGCGCAGGAAGCGTCAATAGATCACTTTCAGAGAAAATTGGATCTGGCGCGATGGGCCGGCGGTCCTGCTGATGACGCCGAAGCCGCTGCCTCGGACGATGTTGAAGGGCAGCCCGAAATTCACTTCGTTGAAGATATTGAAGAACTCGGTCCGAAATTGAAGGATAGCGAGTTCGCCGTTTCTCCGATGGCCAAAGGCGGTATCCTTGATCAAGGCCATGTCAAAATCGCGGAAGCCGGGACCGCGAAATCTGCTGCGGCCAAGTGTACCGAAACGGCCGTGGTTTGGGCCGGTCCCGCCGGGGACGTTGCGCCGTCTTGACGGCTAGCGCGCCGCGGGGACAGCGACGGAGTGCGGGGTAGCGGCAAGGGCCGCGAGCGATTGCGCGTAGGGAGCGCGCGCGACGCCGCGTTCGGTGAAGATGGCGGCGATATAGCGGGCGGGCGTGACGTCGAAGGCGGGATGCGCGGCGTGGACGTCGGGTGCGATGCGGACGCCCTGGAGATGCGTGACTTCGGCGGCAGAGCGCTCTTCGATGGGAATATGGTCGCCATCGGGGATGGAGAGATCGAAGGTGGAAACGGGCGCGGCAATGTAAAAGGGGACGTTGTTCTCCTTGGCGAGAACGGCCATCTGGTAGGTGCCGATTTTGTTGGCGGTGTCGCCGTTGGCGGCGATGCGATCGGCGCCGGTGACGATGGCCCCAACTTTTCCGGTCTTCAGGAAGTGGCCGACCATGTTGTCGGTGATGAGCGTGAGCGGGATGCCGCCTTTGTGGAGTTCCCAGGCGGTGAGGCGGGCGCCCTGGAGATAGGGGCGCGTTTCCGGCACAAGAACGTGGAGTTTCTTGCCCCGTTCATAGGCGACGCGGATGACGCCAAGCGCGGTGCCGATGCCTCCGGTGGCAAGTGCGCCGGCGTTGCATTGGGTCATAACCTGGCCTTCGCTGGGCATAGATTCCGCGCCGAAGCGGCCGATGGCTTCGTCGGTAGCGCGCTTTTCGAGGTGGACCTGCTTGGCTTCCTCAACCATCCCCTGCCTGATTTTGCCGAGATCCGAAGTCTCGGCGGTCAATTCGGCGAAGCGGCGCTTCATGCGCTCGATGGCCCAGAAGAGATCGACGGCGGTGGGGCGGGTTTTTGCGAGCGTGTCGCAGATCTCCGTGAATTCGGCGCGGAGAGTTTCCACGGATTTCGCGGGAGCATGCAGAACGCCGAGGGCAGCGCCCATGGCCGCAGCAACGCCGATGGCCGGAGCGCCACGAATGACCATTTCACGGATGGCTTTAGCGACTTCGCGATAGTCGGTGTAGGTGTAGGAGACTTCCTCGGCGGGAAGGCGACGCTGGTCGAGCACGACCACGCCGCGATCGGTCCATGCGATAGGTTGGGCTACGTACATGCGATTTGATTCCTTGACGCCATTTCGCGGCATCGTACGGAGATAGGGCTCAGTATGCTGCGCCCCTGCAAAAACAATTTTACGCTAACTATTTATTGTAACGAAGGTAGCGCGGGAAGACGAATCGGTCCATGTGCGGTTCAGTGGCTGGGAGGCATGTGGGTGAAGCCCTTGGTGGCGACGATGGAAGCGAGGGCAATCATGGAATTGTAGCCCAGGTGAAGAAGGAAACTCGCGAGCACGGTGCCCGTCCAGGCGCGGGCGAAGGTAAAAATAACGCCGACAAGAGTGAGCAGGCTGACGAGGCCCCAGGTCCAACCGAGCTGGGGTGCGTGCATAAGGCCAAAGAGCATGCCGGTCATCAGGATGCTGGCCACCACGCCGGTACGAGTGGCGCTGCAGAATTCCATGCCGAAGAACTGGAGAACGGCAGAGGTGATGCGCGCCAAGACCGGATACAGGTAGCCGCGAAAGATGGTTTCCTCCACAAGGGGCGCGATTAGTACGGCCATGGCCATGAGCGAGAAGGCACCAGTGCGGTTCTTGAAGAACTCCTGGATGGGCACGTGGTCCGCGTCCTTGACCCGCGAACTGGCGATGACCACGAAGATGGACAGGCCGCAGCCGGAAAGGAAATACATCCAAGGTCGGCCCTGGCCTCCGGCGGGATCCGATTTGAGTTTCTTCCAGCCGAGAGAGCGCCAGAAAGGCGAGTCGCGCAGGACGGCGAGCGTGACATAGAGAAACAAAAAGATCAGCGCGAACCAAAGAATGTTGGTGCCGATGATGAGCTTTGGATCGGACTCCAGCAATTGCTTGAGCTGCTTTTGAGAGAGGTGCCGGTCTGCTGAGAAGTAAGCGATGACCACGATGGCGAGAGCGATTTGACTGGCCAGGACGAAGATGACAAAGACCAGAAGATGCGGCCAGGACCAGGAGATGCGCAAGTCTTCCGGCAAATTGGGCGTTGGGACAGCGGACCCGGAAGTAACGGACACGCAGGAAAGGGGGTCGCCCCCGAGTGGCTGATCGAATCGTTCCGAAGATGCCGGTTCCGCCGGCTCGTCAGACGAAGGCTTCGCGGGAAAATTTTCTTCCGGCGGGCTCGGCGGATTGTCGTCGAAAAGGCTCATCGTATTCCAGCGCGGAGTTTCTTGGGCCAGCCGGCGGCCAGCGCGGCGGCAACGAGCGGCAAGAGCAGCTCGTGGTGGCCGGTGATGGCGTAGCCGTGCGATTCAGGGCCGCTGCGGCCGCGGGCGGCCGCGGTGGGGCGCTTCACTACATTCTGCAACGGAAGGTAGTGCTGGATAAAGTCGAAGTTCGATGTGGTAATGGGGCGGAGCGGGACGCCGAGATTGCGAACGACGGAAACGGCTTTCAGAAAAACTTCGGGCAGAAGGACGGCGGAACCCCAATTGAGATAGACGCCGCCGGGATGCATCTGCTGCACAAGCGCGCAGAAGAGGCGGAAATCGTGATGCGTGGCGGCACCAAGGGCGGCGCCGCTCGCGGCGGGATGCATGTGCGGTATGTCCGTGCCGATGGCCAGATGAATCGTAACCGGGATGCGGTGCATGTACGCGGCCACGAGAACGCTGGAATCCGCATGCTTAACTTCGATGATGCCGCTAGAGAGAAATTGCCCAGCGGCTTCGCCGTAGCCGATTCGAACGCGGTGCGAAAGTTTGGCGAATTCGTTGATGTACTGGCCGGTTTCCTCGGCCATGCCGAATTGGCCTTCGCCGATGCCGGCTTCGACGTCTTCGGAGGTCTTGCCAGCGAGGGCGATTTCAAAATCGTGGATGAGGGCGGCGCCGTTCATGGCGATTCCGGAGACGAAGCCGCGTTTCATTAAATCGATCAGGACCGGACCGAGACCGACTTTGATGACGTGGCCACCGATCCCCCAGAGAATCGCCTTGCGCTGTTTGCGGGCAATGTGAATCGCGCTGAGGAGACGACGGAGATCTTCCGCCGCGAGAATATTCGGAAGTGAATCGAAAAATTTTGTGAGCGAGGCGTTCGCGGCGGGCGGCTTTGCAAAGTCGCGGATGCTGACTTTGCTCTTGCGCGAGGCGAGAGGATAAGTGTGGACAGCGCCCAGCGTGATTGGATGGAGGGAATAGATGCTCATTGAGAATGGCATACTCTAACGCGCCGCGAACACAATACCAAGCACGAGTGAGATTGCCGAGATCGAGCGCTCCAGGCGCGTCGGAGCGCCCGCACAAATACCGCAATTGCGCTAATGCGGCTATTTCGCGTTGCCATTCTGGTGACCGTTGTTGGAGATGCTGAGAACACGGGCGAGGGCCTGGCCGGTGTAGGATTTTTTGGTGCGGGCGACGAACTCGGGCGGACCCTGGGCGACGACGCGGCCGCCGCCTTCGCCGCCTTCGGGGCCGAGGTCAATGATCCAGTCGGCTTGCTTGATGACGTCGAGGTGGTGCTCGATGATGAGCACGGTGTTGCCAAGATCGACGAGGCGCTGGAGAACGTCCAGGAGCTTTCGAACGTCATCGAAGTGCAGGCCGGTGGTGGGCTCGTCGAGGATGTAGAGCGTGCGGCCGGTCTGGCGCTTGGAAAGCTCGCGAGCCAGCTTGATGCGCTGGGCTTCGCCGCCGGAAAGAGTTGTGGCGGACTGGCCAAGGGTGACGTAGCCGAGGCCGACTTCGACGAGAGTTGCGAGCTTCTGCTGAATCTGCGGAATATTTTCTAGAAGCTTCAGCGCGTCGACTGAAGGCAAATTCAGAACGTCGCTGACGGAGTGTCCTTTGTAGCGGACCGCGAGCGTCTCAGAATTGTAGCGGCGGCCGCGGCAAACCTCGCACATCACGTAAACATCTGGCAGAAAATTCATTTCGATGCGACGCAGACCATCCCCCTGGCAGGCTTCGCAGCGGCCGCCCTTGACGTTGAAGCTGAAGCGGCCGGGGCGGTAGCCGCGCTCGCGCGATTCCGGGAGCATGGCGAAGAGATCTCGAATGGGCGCGAAAACGCCGGTGTACGTGGCGGGATTCGACCGCGGCGTGCGGCCGATGGGCGCTTGATCGATTTCGATGACTTTGTCGATGTGCTCGGAGCCGATAATTTCGCGGTGCGCGGCGGGCGCTTCGGAGGAGCGATAGAGCTTTTGGGCGAGCGCGCGGTAAAGAATGTCGTTGACGAGTGTGGATTTGCCCGAGCCCGATACGCCGGTGACGACGGTGAGCAACCCAAGAGGCAGCGTAATGTCCACGTCCTTCAGATTGTTAGCGCTGGCGCCGAGAATTTGTATCGCTTTGCCGTTGGGGCTGCGGCGCTTTTCGGGAACTGCGATTTTCGCGGCGCCGCTGAGGTATTGGCCGGTGAGGGATGCCGCGGTAGCCTCGATTTGCGCTGGCTTGCCCTGGGCGACGAGGTAGCCGCCAGCGTTGCCGGCGCCAGGGCCGAGGTCGACCACGAAATCGGCGCGGCGGATGGTGTCCTCATCGTGTTCGACGACAAGGACGGTGTTGCCAAGATTGCGAAGCTGTTCGAGTGAGCCGAGAAGGCGGGCGTTGTCGCGGGCATGCAGGCCGATGCTGGGCTCATCCAGAACGTAGAGAACGCCACGGAGGCGCGAACCGAAGCGGGCGGGCGGCGATTTCTTTCTGGCGCTCGGTGAGTTGCGCGAGAATTTTGCCGACAGCGGGACGCGCGGCGCTGAGCGAGAGAGCGGTGAAGTCGGCGATGGACAGGCCTCCGAGTTTGACCGCGAGTGATTCGGGTCGCAGGCGCTTGCCATGGCAAACGCCGCAGAGCGTGGCAGACATGTACTGCGTTATCCACTCGCGATAGGTATCGGAGCCGGACTCTTCAAAATTTCGTTCCAGGAATTTCAGAATGCCCGGGAAACGAAAACCTTTTTCGGCTTTGGACTTCTTCCCTGCTGTTCCCTTTTCACCGGACGCGCTGCTATTCGATGGCGGGTAGCCGTACAAAAGCATGTTCTGGATGCGCGCAGGGAATTTCTCGAAGGGCGTTTCGAGATCGAAGCCATGTGCATAGGCCCCGAGCTCTAAGGTGCGCTTGAGGATCGCGGAGCCGGAGCCAGGGCCGAGACCGCCGTCGAAGAGCGGGCGAGTCCAATCGGTAATGATCTTTGAGGGATCGAAATCGTATTTCGAGCCGAGGCCGTTGCACGCGGGGCACGCGCCGTAGGGCGAGTTGAAACTGAACGAACGCGGTTCAAGTTGCGGAACAGAGATCCCGCAATCGGGGCAGGCGAGTTTTTCAGAAAAAGTGTGTTCTTTGCCTCCGACGATGGCTACGGTGACGAGGCCGCTGGCCAATTTGAGCGCGGTGGCGATGGATTGCTCGAGGCGCGCGGCGATGCCTTGCTTGACGAGCAGGCGGTCGATGACTATTTCGATGGTGTGGTTCTTGCGCTTGTCGATAACCGGGAGATCGTCGAGCGGGTAAAGCTCGCCGTTGATGCGCACGCGGACGTAGCCGTCCTGCGCGAATTTTTCGAGTTCTTTACGAAAAGCGCCTTTTCGCCCCCGCACGATAGGCGCGAGGATCATGATGCGGTCGTCGTCCTTGCAGATTTCCCCGTGCAGGATGGATTGGACGATCTGCTCGCTGGACTGGCGCGAGATGGGCTTGCCGCAGTGGGGGCAATGCGGGACGCCGACAGTCGCGTAGATGACGCGCAGGTAATCGTAAATTTCCGTGATGGTGCCGACGGTGGAGCGCGGCGAGCGCGTGGTGGTTTTTTGCTCGATGGCGATCGAAGGAGAAAGCCCTTCGATCACATCGACTTCAGGGCGCTCCATCTGGTCGAGAAACTGCCGCGCATAAGCGGAGAGCGATTCGACGTAGCGGCGCTGGCCTTCGGCATAGATGGTATCGAAGGCGAGCGAAGACTTGCCCGAACCGGAGAGGCCGGTGATGACCGTAAGGCTGTTCCGGGGAATTTCAACGCTGATATTCTTGAGGTTGTGCTGGCGCGCGCCCCGGATTACCAGTTTGGTCAGGCCCATGAGACGAAAACGCTCCCTCCACAGGAGCCCCGGCGCTCAGTGGGTACACTGAGCCCAAGATAACTTCTCACAATAGCAGGAGGGCAAGAAACGGGTCAAGGATGTGTATTTTCGCATTTTCGCTATTTTCGCCTCAAAAGTCAGCGTGCCCGCCTGGTCTGAAGAATCATGGAAGTCCGATTCACATCTGAAGAAGAAGCACGTCTTGCCAGAATCGCCGCGCAGGAAGGCGTGAACCCGACAGAGCTGGTCAAGGGTGCAGCGCTGCGGCTGCTGGAAGACGACGCGCGCTTTCGAGCTGGCGTCCGAAAGGGCGTCGAGCAGGCTGACCGCGGCGAATTCATCGATGAAGAGGAAATGGACGCCCGCGTCAAGCAAATGTTCCGGCCGTGACGCAGATCCGCTGGACACATGTGACCTAGAACACATCAAGGATTATCTCACCGAGCATTCTCCACAGCTTGCGCAGTCGACCATACTTGAGCTTTATGAAACCATTCGCTCCTTGAAGACATCACCACGTCGCGGACGGCCAGGACGCGAAGAGGGGACGCGAGAATTGGTATTATCGCGCCTGCCTTATATCGTCGCGTACCGCATCAAGGAGCAGGCAGTCGAGGCTTTGCACATTTTCCATGGCGCACAGAACCGCCCGTAAGGCAGCGGTCAAGAATTATCACGCGGCTCAAGCGCTGGTTCCTTGAGATACGGCACCGGCTCCTCATATACCTGAATAGGTTTGGCGGCGGAGGAATTGGCCGGCGCCGGAGCGGCCGACGAATTTGCCGGAATCGACAACGGCACGGCCACGGGAGAAGACGGTTTTGGGCGCGCCCTTGATCTTGATGCCCTCGAACATGGAGTAGTCCACGCGCATGTGGTGGGTCTTGGCGCTGATGACTTCTTCGTGATTGGGATCGAAGATCACCAGGTCGGCGTCGGAACCAACGGCGATGGTGCCTTTGCGCGGATAGAGGCCAAAGAGTTTTGCGGGCGCGGTTGCGACGAGTTGGACGAAACGGTTCGGCGAAAAATGCTTGCCGTGGACTCCACCCGTATACACAAGACTTAAGCGGTGCTCGATGCCGGGGCCGCCGTTGGGAATTTTGGTGAAGTCGTCCTTGCCGAGCTCTTTTTGCTCCTTGAAGCAGAAGGGGCAGTGATCGGTGGAGACGACTTGCAGAGTGTCTTTGGCAAGGCCCTGCCAGAGCTTTTCCTGGTGCCACTTTTCGCGGAGCGGCGGAGTGAAGACATATTTCGCGCCTTCAAATCCAGGAGCGTCCATATTTTCCAGCGAGAGATACAAGTATTGCGGGCAGGTCTCGGCGTAAGCGGGGAGGCCGCGGTCGCGCGCTTCGCGGACTTTTTCGAGCGCTTCGTTGCAGGAGAGGTGGACGATGTAGACGGGCGCTCCGGCCATTTCCGCGAGCGCAATGGCGCGCGAAGTGGCTTCGGCTTCGGCGGTGGTGGGACGCGTGAGCGCGTGATACTTCGGCGCGCGTTTTCCTTCGGCAAGCGCTTGCTGAACGATCACGTCGATGGCGCCGCCGTTTTCCGCGTGCATACAGATGAGGCCGCTGTGTTTCGCGGCCTGGCGCATGGCCTTGAAGATCGTCCCGTCATCAAGCATAAAGACGCCGGGATAGGCCATGAATAGCTTGAAGCTGGTGACGCCTTCGCTGATGAGCTGGCCCATTTCTTCGAGTTGCGCGGAGCCGAGATCGGTGATGATGCAGTGGAAAGCGTAATCGGTGACGGCTTTGTCGTGGGCTTTCTTCATCCAGGTGTCGAAGGCTTGGCGGAGGGTTTGGCCTTTGTACTGGATGGCGAAGTCGATGAGCGTGGTAGTGCCGCCGAAGGCGGCGGCGATGGTGCCGGTTTGGAAATCGTCGGCGCTGGTGGTGCCGCCGAAGGGCATGTCGAGGTGGGTGTGGACATCGATGCCGCCGGGAATCACGAGGCAGCCGGTAGCGTCGATAACGCGCCCGGTATTTTCGACGGGAAGCTGGGCGGCGAGGGCAGTGACTTTGTCGCCGTTGATGCCCACGTCGGCGAGGGAAGTGTCGGTGGCGGTTACGACGGCGCCGTTACGGATTACGGTGTCAAAGCGCATTTCTACTCCTCAGGGCCGATTTTCGGTAACACGCAAGCGGATGCAAGAGGCCAAACGGGGGTTGCCCCCGGGTTTTTGTAAGTGTTGCATCTAAAGGACTTAGATTGTACAGAAATTGTGCAATTTTGGGGGCATTTTTGGGAGCGGAATGGGGGCCGCGGAAGACCGCGGGAGGCCACATATGTACCTGTAAGATAGTATACCAGAGGAGCATCGATTTGGCAAGAGCGATTTGCGAGCCGAGCGGGGGCGGGCATCGGGAGGCTGGGATGGAACGGATGGTTGGACTGAGGCCGCGCATGTCAGGGCTTGAAGCGCGGCAGGATTTTGTGCTCGTAGACATCGAGCGTTTTTTCTTCGTCGCCGGACATCAGGTAGATATTGAATTGGGTGACGCCCACCTTGCGCAAGCGGTCGAGCTTCTTGCGATGCTCGTCGATGGGCCCGATCAGGCAGAAACGGTCGACGACTTCGTCGCTGACGAATTGGGCATTGTCACTGCCGACTTCGCAGTGATGGAGATAATCGTACTTGCCGCGGTCCTTTACAAAGGAAGTCAGCGCGGGGGGCAGTTCTTCGGGCTTGTATTTGGAGATGAGGTCCATCACGTGATTGGAAACGAGCGCGGGAAACCAGCGGACGTGTTCGCGTGCGGTTTTCAGGTCGTCGGAGGCCCACACGGGCGCGGCAGCCATCACTTCGATTTTGCTGAAGTCGCGGCCGGCCTCTTTTGCGCCTTCGCGCACGAAGCCGAGGCACCAGGAGATCAAGTCCGGGTCGGCAAACTGGAGAATCACGCCGTCGCCGATGCGCCCCGCGGTGCGCAGGGCCTTGGGGCCGTAGCCGGCGACCCACACGCGGGGAACTTCGCCATTGGTCCAGGGAAATTTTGTGGGGACGCCATCGAGATCGACCGTTTTCCCGGCGTTCAAGTTGCGGAAGATGCGGACAAATTCCTCGAGGTTTTCGAGCGTGGTGGGTTTTTTTCCCAGCACGCGGCGGGAGCTGTCGCCGCGGCCGATGCCCAGTTCCATGCGTCCCTGCGAGGCCAGATTGAGGGTGGCGAACAGGCTGGCTGAAACGGTGACATCACGCACCGCAGGATTTGTGACGCAGGTACCCAGGCGCATTTTTTTGGTGTTGGCGGCCATGAGCGTCAGGAGCGGAAACGGTTCCTTCCAGATCACGTGCGAATCGAAGACCCAGCCGAAGGAGAATCCGGAGATTTCGGCCTGGCGGGTAAGATTCAGAATCCGGCCGATGGCGATGTCCGGTTTGATGGTGATGCCGAAGTCCATGGAAAATGATCCTCCTCAGTCCGCCGGCTGGGTGACAACCGCGACGCGATTCGTCAAGATGAAGTATGCGAGAAAGCTGACTAGAAAGCCCACGAACCACGCGTAGTCGTACAGGACGCGGAGCCGCGGAACGACCAGGCCGACGAAAGCGACGCCCGCGCCGGCGGCCAGCGCTGTTACCGCCGTCCAATTGAAGCCACGCGAGTATTCGTATTGGCCATGGCGCCGATAAAGATCTTCGACGAGGAGGAATTTCTTGCGCACGATGAAATAATCGCAGATGAGAACGCCGGCGATCGGGCCGAGAAAACCGGAGTAGCCGACGAGCCATCCGAAAATATAACTGCCGTAGTCCGCCATCAGTTTCCACGGCTGCATGACGATGCCCATGGCGCAGGTGATCAAGCCACCGGTGCGGAAACTGATGCGGCGCGGCGAAAGATTCGAGAAATCGTTGGCGGGGGAGACGACGTTAGCAGCGACGTTGACGTTGAGGGTGGCCATGAGCAACGCGATCATGGCCAGAACCACCGCCCAGGGACTGCCGAGGCGCGCGAGGACGGCGACGGGATTCCACAGGGCCTCGCCAAAAATAATCAGGGTGGCGGAGGTGACGGCAATCCCGATGAAAGAATAGAAAGTCATGGTGGCGGGGAGGCCGAGCGCCTGGCCGACGATTTGATCGCGCTGGCTGCGAGCGTAGCGTGTGAAATCCGGAATGTTCAGAGAGACGGTGGCCCAGAAACCGACCACGCCGGTGAGCGAAGGGATGAAGAAGCGGAAGAATTCAGCGAAGCTCTGAAATTTTGAGGGCGTCGCGAGCATCGGGCCGAAGCCGCCGGCTTTCTGCCGGGCCCAAAGAAGCAGCGCAAAACCGATCAGCAGCAAGAACGGAGCGGAGATGCCCTGCAGGAAGCGAATGGTTTCAATGCCGCGCAGAATCACCAGCACATTGAGAAACCAGAAAAAGAAAAAGCAGAGCGCCGCGCCGGAATGAAAATTCGCCCAGCCGGGCACGAGGGCCACGATCATGGCGTTGATGGCTTCGCCGCCGATCCAGGTTTGAATGCCGAACCAACCGCAAGCAACGAGGGCACGCAGAATCGCCGGAACATTGGCGCCAAGGACCCCGAACGAAGCGCGCGCGAACACAGGAAACGGGATGCCGTATCGCGCACCGGCATGCGCGTTCAGCAGCATGGGAATGAGCACCAGCACGTTGCCCAGAAAAACGGTGAAGAGCGCCTGCTTCCAGTTCATACCGCCGGCGATCATTCCACTGGCGAGCATGTAGGTGGGGATGTTCACGCTCATGGAAATCCAGAGAGCGGCGTAGTTGTAGGTGCGCCAGGTGCGGCGCTCGGTCGAGACCGGAGCAAGGTCTTTGTTGTAGAGCGAACTGCTTTCGATGGTTTCCGCGCGAAGCGTACTAGTTTCATTCATCGTGAAGGTTCACCCCGCGTCCCTCCGTGGACCGGAAATGCGCTGCTGGCCGCGGCACGATGCAATTCAATTTGCCGCCTCGGCATTTTCGGCCGCGCGAGTGCGCGTGATTTCTCCGTAGGATTCCGGGCGGCGGTCGCGGTAGAACTGCCAGGTGTCGCGCACTTTCTGAATTTCATCGAGATTCAATTCCGCGACGAGGAGTTCATCCTTGTCGCGGCTGGCCTGCTTCACGATTTTCCCGCGGGGATCGCAGAAATAGCTCTTGCCGTAGAATTCGCCGATTTTCCAGGGATGCTCGGTGCCCACGCGGTTGATGGCGGCGACGAAATAGGCGTTAGCAACCGCGTGAGAGGGTTGCTCCAGTTCCCACAAATATTCCGAGAGGCCGGCGACGGTGGCGGAAGGGTTGTAGACGATTTCCGCGCCATTGAGGCCGAGGATGCGCGCGCCCTCCGGGAAATGGCGGTCGTAACAGATGTACACGCCGACGCGGGCATAACGAGTCTGGAATACGGGGTAGCCGGCGTTTCCCGGCGTGAAGTAAAACTTTTCCCAAAAACCCGGGTGACAGTGGGGGATGTGGTGCTTGCGGTATTTGCCGAGATAGCGGCCGTCGGCGTCGACGACCGCTGCGGTGTTGAAGTACACGCCGGTCATCTCGACTTCGTAGACCGGAACGACGAGGACCATCTGGTATTTTTTGGCGAGCTTCTGCATGGCCGTGACGGTGGGGCCGCTGGGGACTTTTTCTGTCAGTTCATACCAGCGAGCTTGTTGTTCGGCGCAGAAGTACGGGCCGTAGAAAAGCTCTTGCAGTCCGAGGATCTGCACTTTTTTCCTGGCCGCATCGGCAATCAGGCGCTCGTGCTTGGCGATCATTTTCTTCTTGATGTCCGGCAGAGAATACTTTTCCGGGGACCATTCACATTGAGCCTGAATCAGGCCACAGCGAACGATACGGGCCATGCCACACCTCCCGAGCAAACGCAGGCGAAAAGTCTACTCCGTGCGCGTTTGGCCCACAAGGTTTCGGCTCGCGAATGCGCCATTTCGTTGATGCTGGCGAACCGATAGAATGAATGCAACGAACCGCTGCTGGATTGATCCTCTGGACCGGGGGCACTACCATCGACGGCCAACGAAAATCCGTCAGGAGTCCTCACGTGGAAAAAATAGGCAAAGGCGCAATCACACTGCTGTGGGCCTTCGGCTTGTTGCTGCCGTTCAATGGCAAAGTCTTGAGCGCGCAAGAGCATGGGACCCACGTAGCGAAGGGACCGCTCGGAACCGTCGAGTTTCCGGTGTCATGCACCGCCGGAGCACGGGAATCCTTCACGCGCGGCGTGGCGCTGCTGCATTCGCTCACGTACGAAGAATCCGAGGAAGCGTTCCGCGATGCCGCGGCAAGAGCTCCCCGCTGCGCCATGGCGAATTGGGGGCTGGCGATGACGGAATACCACCAACTATGGGAGCCTTACGCCGGTCCGGCGGAATTGCAACGCGGCTCTGCCGAGATTCAGAGGGCGCGCGTATTGAAGCCGGGAACGCCGCGCAAAAAGGATTACGCCGAGGCATTGGGCGTTTTCTATGACGGTTGGGAGCAGCGCAGCCACGCGGCCCGCGCCATGGCGTATCGAGATGCAATGCGCGGAGTGCATGAGCGAAATCCGAAGGATCAGGAAGCGGCGATCTTCGACGCGCTGGCGCTGGTGGCGACGGCTGCGCCGGAAGACAAGACGTATGGCAACCAACGAAAGGCAGCGGGCATCCTCGAGCCGGTATTTGCGGCGCCTCCCGATCATCCGGGAGTGGCGCACTACCTGATCCATGCCTATGACAATCCGGCGCTCGCGCCGCAGGGCGTGGCGGCCGCAAGGGCCTATTCTAAGATTGCTCCGGGTCTCCCGCACGCATGGCAAACTACGCCAAGCACAGCGTCGTGTTGCTCGACGCAAAGCAGTCGCCGTGTTGCAAAAGATTCACGAGCATGTCGCGAATCAGCGAAAAGATTTTCAGCACAAGGAAGCATTGAAACTTGTGCAGAGGTATGGAGTCATGGCCGTAGAGGATTTAACCGTAAAAGGACTTGCCGGCGGCAGGCTTGCTAAGTCTGTCCAGGATGCGGGTTGGGGCGGATTCCTGCAGATCCTTGCGTACAAGGCTGAGAGTGCCGGTTGCAAGCTAAGCGCTGTAGATCCCCGCGGTACCAGTCAGACGTGTGTATGTGGAGCAAAAGTTCCGAAGCGGTTGGCGGACCGAGAGCATGTCTGTACCGCGTGCGGATGGATGGCCTCACGTGATCATGTCTCGGCTCAAGTAATCCTCGAACGGGCACGGACGGTGCCTTCAAGCGCCAACGTAGGTGAGGTAATGCCATGCGTAGCTTGAGAAGCCCCTCCCTTCAGGGAGG
>WNGP01002176.1_pt1 | contig 16385 bp, 18 predicted proteins | sample 5407671 | NCBI WGS metagenome assembly WNGP01 (sample SAMN13153381, study PRJNA577476) | soil metagenome | isolation source: 40 cm soil or saprolite under Garry oak tree replicate 2 | place: USA:California | collected 2016-06-15 | reverse complement strand
GCGGTGGTCTTCGAACGCAATGCCGCCGATGTGTAGCGCAAGACGCGCGGGCTCGCCGCGCCCGCCGTCGAAATCGAAGTAGGTGAGCTTCAGCTTTGCCATGGCGAACTCCTCGGGATTGCTAATTGTGATCGGCGAAGCATTATGCGGACCGAACATATGTTCGGCGAGCATAGTTCGCGTGGTTAGGGCGGCTGTGAAACGTCCCCTTTGGAGAAGACTGGAGCCGAGTCCCGAAGGACTGGTCTTGGCCCGACACCGGGCGCTCACACGCAAATCACACGCGTGAGCCCTTTGGACCGGCGGCAGTCCAGGGGTACTGGGCTCCAGCGGAGCAATCAGTTGTAGACACTGACTTTGAATACGTTGCCATGGTCATCTTCGGCAACGCCCCGCGTATTGCCCCGCCTGTTGCTTTCGTTGCTCACCTCCGTGCGGATAACGCTCCCGCCTGTGCACTTGAGCGTCGTGCGCACGAACTCCCGGACGCCGAGCACGTGCGCAGAGTAATAGCCCGCTCCGTAGATCTGATCCCAATCCGCCGAGAGGTCGAACGACTGCTGCTGACTGCCTCGCAGCGACCAAGGACCGGTGCAGGATCTATCGCCAGGAAGGTTCACGGTAATCTCGCCTGACAGTGCTCCGGTAAATCGCGCCTGGTAGTTGGGAGCGGGTTTCAGCTCAGCCAGAGGACCACGCACCGGACTGAAGCTCCCGGTGACCGCGCATCCGCCGAGGACGACGCCGAGAATCGTACCCGAGATCCCTCGCCGAATGCCGAATGAACCCATGGTCTCCCCCGGCTGCAGGTCACAACAGCCAAATGCAGCGATCCTCGCTGTTGGCTGGCCAGATTCTACAACTCAGCCGTGGTGAGCGTCTGCGGGTCGCGCACGGTTTGCTCTGCGCCGGTGTGCCGGTACAGTGACCGATTTCGGGACATCCGCTTACCTGTGCTGACTAACCGCTTTTGCCGGACCCGGCCTCTCGGAGTGGACTGCGGATAGTGCGGCGGGTTACACGGAGCGCCCGGGGGCCCTCACCTTGAGCCAGTAGCCAGCGACAGGGTGCAGTTCTCATCCGGATCTCGATCGTCTTCGTGCCCCTTGATGATGATCTTTCGATGCTTGATGAAGTCGCGGACCAGGCATGTCGACAGGAACGTCTTCACGGGGCTGTCAAAGTCAAGGTCCAGCATCCCGATGTAGCCCTGGTCGATCCGAGCTGCGTCCGCCTTTGTGAGGTTGTTGAGGTACGCAAAGTAGTACGGGCTGTACCGCTCGTGACCCAGGTCGAGGTTCACGCTACCGACTGCTCTAGGTGAGCCCTCGAGCCACCTTCCGAACTCACCGGCCTGCGGGCGTTCGCTGTGCACCCAGTCGCCGAATAAAAAGCTGTGAGACGAGTTCGGTCGCAGCAGTGGCAGTAACTTGTGCACGACATCCCGCCCGTACATTCCCGTGTCGAACTTCGTATAGTTGAACACCAGGGCGCGATCGTGCCGATCCCGGCTCGGGACCAGGACGTTCCGTAACTCCTCATACAGGATCCCTTTGCCGTACACCGGGCTCCGCGGTGATCCCGCGGTCTTCTACCTCGCCCCGAAGTGAGCGCGAAGGGACTCGATACCACCATCGGAGTCTGCGCCTGAGCAATGCGACCGATGGGAGAGATCGATGAAGGTGCCGTACGCGAAGAAGTGGCAGAACGAAACCGACGCGTTGAGGAAGACTGCAGTCGGATGCGGGCTCGTCGAGGCGGTGAAATGGGGCAAGCCCTGCTTCACCTACCAGAAGAAGAACGTGGCGATCGTGATCCCGCTGAAGGAGACCTGCGCGCTCGCCTTCTTCAAGGGCGCCTTGCTCAAGGACCCGAAACGCATCTTGAAAAAGATCGGACAGCAGCAGGCGGGCCGCTGGATCAAATTCACCGCTCTCAAAGATATCGCGGCACTGCGGCCCACCCTCAAGCGTTACCTCCGCGAGGCCATCCGGGTCGAGGCGTCGGGAAGGAAGGTTCCGGTCAAGAGAGCCTCGGAGTATGTAATGCCTGAGGAGCTGCAAGTCCGGCTGAATGCGGCGCCAAGGCTCAAGGCGGCGTTCGAGGCGCTGACGCCGGGACGGCGGAAGTCGTACCTCTTTCACATCTCGACCGCAAAGCGGGCGGAAACGCGGGCCACGCGGGCGGAGAAGTGTGTGCCTATGATTCTGAGCGGCCGCGGATTCAACGAATTTCGACGCGCTCCCCGCCGCAGCTGACGGATCCTAGCGCGCGCCTGCCGAGGAATTCTTCCGTGCGGCCGCGACGACCTGCGACCGCCCGAATCACAGCCTCCGGTTTGCTGGTCTGGATATTGTGGCGTGCCCCCTCCACCGCTTTCTCGGAATCTGCCTTTCTTGGAGTTGCGCTTATGAGCGCAGTCGAAAATCCCTGGATTTCTAGGTCAAAAACGAAAAAGGGGCGATTCCTGCGCTTACCCTGCGCTTACGGCGGACGCACCATTTCGGGGCCGGTCGGTATCACGCTGATTTGATTGGTGGAAAGGGAGGGACTCGAACCCTCGACCCCGGCATTATGAGTGCCGTGCTCTAACCAGCTGAGCTACCTTTCCACGAGGGCGCGCATTGTCCTCACCCGCGCCCCGGGGTGTCAAACGGCCGAGCCTGACGGAGGCCGCGTGAGCGGTCGGCTCCCCCGCCAGCACCAGCGCACCCCTCGCCCGCCCGTCCGGTCGACGCGACAGGCTGAGTACTGTCCGGTCGAGCGGCTTCGTCCTAAGAATGTCGAATCCAGCGGGGCTCACACGTCGTGTGGCTGAAGCGAGGGGTTCTGACCCCGTGACGTGGAGCGAATCATGAATCTCGTCGACATCCTGCGGCCCGCGGTGCTGGCACTCCGAAGGCTCGGACCCTATGCGCTGCTGGAGCTCCTCGTGCCGGGCGGTACAATTGTCGCACTCTTCTTATATCTGTACCGGCGGCGTGCGAACGCGAGCGCCAATCCGCTCACCCGCCGGTCGATTTGCTCACCGCCCGTTCGTCGTGAAGAAGGAGAGCCGCGTGATGATGATGTCCAGGATCGCTCCGTGTCTCTGGTTCAACGGCGAAGCCGAAGACGCTGCGAAGTTCTACGTCTCGACTTTCCCGGACTCGAGGATCGACTCGGTGTCCCGCTACGACGGCGGCACACGCCTTCCCGTATCCTTCCCGAAGGGGACGGCGCTGATGGTCGAGTTCACGCTCGCGGGCCAGCGCTTCCAGGCATTGAATGGCGGTCCGCAGTTCAAGCACTCCGAAGCCATTTCGCTCTCGGTCTCGTGCCGCGATGCGAAGGATGTCGATCACTACTGGAGTGCGCTCACCGCCAAGGGCGGCGCCGAGGGCCCGTGCGGCTGGTGCAAGGATCGCTTCGGCGTGTCATGGCAGGTCGTGCCGGAGGGCCTGGGTGAGCTGCTGTCGGACCCCGATCCGGGCCGCGCGGGTCGCGCCATGGAAGCGATGCTCAAGATGAAAAAGCTCGATCTTGCCGCCATGCGCCAGGCTGCCGAGGGCCGGTGATCGAAGCACGCGTGGCCGATGCATGCCTGAATTTACCGTCCAGTCGCTTCTGACGACTCCCTGCGTCGCGGTCCAGGACGTGGGCTGCTCGGGCGGTCATCGACACCCCGATGCGGAAGAGCACGCGAGCGCGACGCACCTCGTTTTCCCCTATCGCGGTGCCTTCGTGCGACATCTCGGGCGCGATGAGGCGGTGGCCGAGGCGAATCAGGTGCTCTTCTTCAACGCCTTCGAAGGCTACCGCGTCAGCCATCCGGTGCCCGGGGGCGATGCGAGCCTCGACCTGGTGGTTGACGAAGCGACGCTCCGTGAGCTCGCGCCGTCCGCCCTGCTCAAGGACGGCGCGGATCTTGAGTTTCGCGTGCAGCGGCTGCGGATCGATCCGCGCGCGCAGGCACTGGTTGCGCTCCTCAGGCACGGCCTGCACGCGGGTATCGCCGAGCCTCTCGAAGCGGAGAGCGTCGCGCTGACGCTCGTGGGGCGGGGGCTCGGCCCGCGCAGCGCCCGGGCCGCGAGAGGGAGCTTCGCACGCCGGCGTCTCGTCGACCGCGCGAAGCTCGTGCTCGCAGCCGACCTCTCGAGGCGCTGGACGCTCGCCGCGGTGGCCGCCGAGGTCGGGGGCTCGCCCGTCTATCTCACGCAGGCATTCCAGCAGGTGGAGGGTCTCCCGCTCTATCGCTACCAGCTGCATCTCCGGCTGGCGCGCGCCCTGGACCTGCTCGGAACATACGAGGACTTGAGCGCGCTCAGCCTCGACCTCGGCTTCTCCAGCCACAGCCACTTCAGCGCCGCATTCCAGCGCACCTACGGCCGCACGCCCTCCGAGTTCCGGCGCTCGCTGCAGCGCTGAACGCCGGCGGCACCAGATCGCTAAAGATTCTGACAGCGCTGCCGTGCGCAGCGTGGCCTACTCATCGCTCCCGGAATGCGGGGATTCATTCGCAGAGCGGTGTCATGACAGAGAAGACCTGTGCGGCTTGCGACTGCAAGCTGGATGCAAACTCCATCAAGGTCAAGATCGGCGGCAAGACGGTTGAGGTGTGCTGCGAGGACTGCGCGCGCAAGCTCAAGGACGCGCAGAGCTTCACGCCGGCGCCGCGGGAGGGGTGAGCGATGCACGGCAACGGAGCATCGGCGGCCCGGCACAGCGTTGAGACGGCCCCGGGATGCATCAGCTACACCGAACAGGGCGCGGGGCCGGTCGCGCTCTTCGTCCATGGGGTGCTGTTGAACGGCCATCTCTGGCGCCATCAGCTCTCGCAGTTGTCCGACACGCGCCGCTGCATCGCGGTGGATCTCCTGGCGCATGGTGAGACCGAGATCGCGCCGGGCCAGGACGTGTCGGTGACGGCGAATGCGCTGATGCTCGAGTCATTCCTCGACGCGCTGAGCATCGACCAGGTGGATCTCGTTGGAAACGACAGCGGCGGGGGCATCGCCCAGATCTTCGCGGCGCGGCACCCGGAGCGGCTGCGGAGTCTCACCCTCACCAACTGCGATGCGCACGACAACTGGCCGCCGGCAGCGTTCAAGCCATTCCTCGCCATGGCGGCCGCGGGAGGCCTCCGCGGTGCGCTCGAGGCGATGCTGGCGGACAAGAGTCTCTATCGCTCGCCGCAGGCGCTCGGGCCGGCGTATGAGCACCCGGAACGGCTGACCGACGAGAGCATCGAGACTTACCTCCGTCCCCTGGTTCGGACCGAGCAGCGCTTACGCGACTTCCAGCGCTTTCTCGCCGCGTTCGACAACGTCCAGACGGTGAGGCTCGAGAGTCGTTTGAGGACGCTACAGGTACCGACCCTGATAGTCTGGGGAACCGACGATATCTATTTCCCCGTCAAGTGGTCGCGGTGGCTGGCCGACACGATCCCGGGCACGCGCCGGCGGGTCGAGCTCGAGGGCGCCCGCATCTTCTTTCCCGAAGAGCGCTCGGCGGAGTTCAACCGGGAACTGCGCGCGCATTGGAGTGTCTGAGTGGTCCCGGGCCTCGGCTGGACAGCACGCGAGGGGTGTATTCCGTGCATTCACCGGAAGTGGATTGCGAGATGTCTCGGCGGAATGGCAGCTCTCCGGGCCTGCTTTTCACCCTCGGCGCGATATTGGCAGTCACCGCCCTGAGCGTGCTCTTACCCGCCTGCGCGAACAAGGCAGCCGGGAGCGCGGTCAAGGAGGCCGAAAAGACCGCACTCAGCGCGCGGTCTCTCGAGGCGAATTGCGACCGGATGGAACCGGAGCCGTATCGGGCTCACCGCACGCGGTTGCTGCGGCTGTGAAGAGTCGCCCTTCGGTTGGCGGCGCGGGCGGAGCGAACGCTCAGACGTTGAACCTGAAGTGCATGACATCGCCCTCCTGGACGATGTAGTCCTTGCCTTCGAGGCGGAGCTTCCCGGCATCGCGGGCACCCGCCTCGCCCTTCCCCGCGAGGTAGTCGGCGAAGGCGATGACCTCGGCGCGGATGAAGCCGCGCTCGAAGTCGGTGTGGATCACGCCCGCCGCCTGCGGGGCGGTTGCTCCGGTTCGCACCGTCCAGGCGCGCACTTCCTTCGGTCCCGCGGTGAAAAAGGTCTGCAGGCCGAGCAGCCGATAGGCGGCGCGGATCACCCGGCTCAAGCCCGGCTCCGTGAGCCCGAGCTCGGCGAGAAACTCGCTCCGTTCGGCCTCATCGAGCTGCGCGATCTCCGCCTCGATCGCCGCGCACACCGGCACCACTTGGGCGCCCTCGGCGGGGGCGTGCTGCTCGAGCGCGGCGAGCAGCGGATTCCCGGTGAAGCCCTTCTCGTCGACGTTCGCGACGTACATCACCGGCTTCGCCGTGAGCAGCTGCAGCTCGCGCAGATCCCGTCGCTCCTCCTCGCTCAAGCTGAGCGCGCGCACCGGCTTCGCCGCATCGAGCTGCACCCGGACACCCTCGAAGAGGGTGCGCTTGCGGATCGCATCCTTGTCGCCCCCCTTGGCCGCGCGAGTGGCGCGCTCGAGCCCCTTATCGAGCGTCGCGAGATCCGCGAGCGCGAGCTCGGTATCGACGGTCGCCACGTCCGAGAGCGGATCGACCCGGCCGGCGACGTGGATGACGTCGGCGCTCTCGAAGCAGCGCACCACGTGCGCGATCGCATCCACTTCGCGGATGTGCGACAGAAACTGATTTCCGAGTCCCTCGCCCTGCGAGGCTCCGGCGACCAAGCCCGCGATGTCGACGAACTCCACCGTGGTCGGGACGATCTTCTCCGGCTTCGCGATCGCGGCGAGCTGCGCGAGGCGCGGATCGGGCACCGGCACGACGCCGACGTTCGGATCGATGGTGCAGAACGGGTAGTTCTCGGCGGCGATCTGGGCGCGCGTCAACGCGTTGAAGAGCGTCGACTTGCCGACATTGGGCAGACCCACGATGCCGCAGCGGATGGGCATGTCAGGAGTTGGTCGCGGGCGGCTCGCCCGGCGAGGGCCCGCGGCTGTGCAGGCGATTCATGGCGCTCTGCGCCCCTTCCGTGAGGAGCACCGGCACGGCGTCGGCCGCGACGAGCAGCGCCTCGCGGATGAGCTCCGCGTCGGCGGCATTCGCTCGTCCGAGCACGTAGTCGAGCACGGCCGAACGATCGCCCGGGTGCCCGATACCGATGCGCAGCCGCCAGAACGCATCGCCCATGTGCGCGATCACATCGCGCATGCCGTTGTGGCCGGCGGCGCCCCCACCCTGTTTGAGCCGTACCACGCCCGCGGGGAAGTCGAGCTCGTCGTACGCCACCAGCACCGACTCGACCGGGACCTTGTAGTAATCCGCGACGCTGCGCACCGGGTCGCCGCTCCGGTTCATGTAGCTCATGGGCTTGAGCAACCATAGATCCTCTCCGCCGATGCGCGCACGTGCGAGCTCCGCCTGGTGGCGCGGCTCGCTGCGGAAGGTCGCCTGGTGGCGGCGGGCGAGCTCGTCGACGACCTGGAAGCCGGCGTTGTGACGGGTGCGCGCGTACTCGATGCCCGGATTGCCGAGCCCGACGATCAGCTTGAGCGGCTCACCTGTCATGTCGTTGACTCACGCCCTAAACGCCGCCGGCCGCCTGGGGAGCCTTCCCTCCCGCGGGCGGCCGGCGTCCGGTGTCGTGCCCGGTGCGGCGGCTACTTCTTGCCGCCCTCCTTCTTCCCGGCAGCGGCCTCTTTCTTCGGCGCTGCCGCGTCCTTCTTCTCCTCGCCCTTCTTCGCCTCGCCGGCGGCGGCTGGAGCGCCCGGAGCCGCAGCGGGTGCGGCACCCGGAGCGCCGGGCGCGCCCGCGGCGAGCGGGGCTGCGCCCTCGGCGGGCACGGCGGCAGCGGCCTCGGCGGCAACCGGCTCGGGCTCCTCGGCGCGCGGCGCATGGATCGAAACGACCGGCGCGTTGCGACGCGTGAGCTCCGGAATCGCAACCCCCGGAGGCAGCGGGATGTCCGCGAGGAACTTGGTATCGTTGAGGCTCATGCCCGAGAGGTCGAGCTCGAGGAACTCCGGCAGGTCCTTCGGCAGGCAGCTCACCTCGACGTCGGCGCGCATGTGCGAGACCACCCCACCCTGGCTCTTGACGCCCGGCGACACGCTCTCGCCCCTGAAGTGGATCGGAAGGCGAATGCGGATCCTCTCGTTCTCGACCACGCGCTGCAGATCGACGTGCACGGCGAGGTTTCTCGCCGGGTGCATCTGCACGTCCTTGATGATCGCATCTTCAGTGCGCTCGCCGATCTTGAGCCGCACGATCGAGGAATAGAAGCGCTCATCGGCGATCATGGTGAGCAGGTTCTGCTGGTCGAGGACCAGCGCCTGGGCGTCCTGGTGAGCGCCGTACAGGATGGCGGGCACCTTGCCGCTGTGACGCAGGCGGCGGCTCGCACCCTTGCCTTGCGTCTCGCGGAGATCCGCGCCGAAGGTGAATGAAATACGCATCAACGTTCTCCCGTAGTGTCAGCAACGATACCGGCCCGCGACCAGACCGGCACACCTCAAAAAATCAGTCGACATAGAGCGAGCTCACCGACTCCTCATCCAGAATGCGGCGGATGGTCTCGGCGAGCAGCTCCGCCACCGACAGCTGGCGGATGCGGGCGGCGCCCCGGGCCTCGGGGCCGAGCGGAATCGTGTCCGTGACGACGAGCTCATCGAGCGCGGACTTCATGATCTTCTCCACCGCGCCTCCCGAGAGCACCGGATGCGTGATGTAGGCCACCACCTTCACGGCGCCCTCCTCCTTCAGTGCCTGCGCCGCCTGGCAGAGCGTGCCTGCGGTGTCGACCAGATCGTCGATCAGGATGCAGGTCTTTCCCTCGACCTCGCCGATGATGTTCATCACCTTGGATTCGTTCGGCCGCGGGCGGCGCTTGTCGATGATCGCCAGCTCCGCATCATCGAGCCGCTTGGCGAAGGCCCGCGCGCGCGCCACGCCGCCGACGTCCGGCGACACGATGATGACGTTCCGGTACGCACGCTTCCAGGCATCGCCGAGCAGCACCGGGGAGGCATACACGTTGTCCACCGGGATGTCGAAGAAGCCCTGGATCTGCTCCGAGTGCAGGTCGATCGTCAGCAGCCGGTTGACGCCCGCGCTCGAGAGCATGTTGGCGACCAGCTTCGCCGTGATCGCCGCGCGCGTGCCCTTGATGCGCCGGTCCTGGCGCGAGTAGCCGAAGTACGGCACCACCGCGGTGATGCGCGCGGCCGAGGAGCGCCGGCAGGCATCCACCATCACGAGCAGCTCCATGAGACTCTCGTTCGCCGGCGGGCAGGTCGACTGCACGATGAATACGTCGCGTCCGCGCACGTTCTCCATGAGCTCGATGTTGATCTCGCCGTCGCTGAAGCGCCCGACGTAGATGCGCCCGAGCGGGGCCTGGAGGCCCTTGGCGATGTCCTGCGCCAGCGCCGGGTTCGCATTGCCTGCGAACAGCGCGAGCGTGTCGCTGGTACGTTTGTCGGTCGTGCTCATAACTGCTGCGCTGCGCGCGCGGTCCACCGGCCCTGCATGCGGCCGCGTGCCATCAGGCGCGCCAGGTCTCAAAAACTGGCTGGGGTGGAAGGATTCGAACCTCCGAATGGCGGGATCAAAACCCGCTGCCTTACCACTTGGCGACACCCCAGCATCCGTCGCTCTTACCATCCGCACCAAGCCCACGCGGATGGGAGGCGGGCGCGCATCTTACGCCGCCTCACCCACCCCGCGTGTGCCGGAGGAGCTCGTGGAGCGGGGAGCGGTCGAGACCCCGCGCCACGAAGCTCCCCCAGCAATCGGGCACCCGCCCCGCGAGCCGCTCCGCCTCGGCGGCGCTCTCGAACGCCGTGAAGACACACGAGCCGGTGCCCGTCAGGTGCGCGGGAGCGACGCGCGAGAGCCACTCGAGCGCCTCGGCCACCTCGGGTGAGCGCGAGCGGACTACCGCCTCGCAATCGTTGCGCCCGCCCGACTCAAAAAAGGCGCGTATTGTGATGAGGGGGGAATTTCGTGTCAATTCAGAGCTCTGGAACACCTCCCGGGTGCTCACGGCGACCCCCGGATGGATAATGACGTACCACCTCGAGGGGAGCGTGACGGGGGTCAGCCGCTCGCCTACCCCCTCCGCCCAGGCCGAAGAACCCTGAACGAAAACAGGTACATCCGCCCCGAGCGTCGCCCCGAGGGCCGCGAGCTCCCCGAGCGCGAGCCGGCAGTCCCAGAGCTCGTTCAGCACGAGGAGCGCCGTGGCCGCATCCGAGCTCCCGCCGCCGAGGCCCGAACCCAGGGGGATGCGCTTGCGAACTCTGAGGCTGGCACCGAGCCGCGTCCCGGAGGCGTCCTTCAAAGCGCGGGCGGCCCGCACCGTCAGATCGGCCTCGGGTGCGAGGTCCTTCGGGCCCTCCGGCCGCTCGATCCGCCCGTCGTCCCGCACGCTGATCTCGAGCGTGTCGGTGAGATCGATGAGCTGAAAGAGGGTCTGCAGCTCGTGATAGCCGTCGGCGCGCCGGCCCGTCACATGGAGAAAGAGATTCAGCTTGGCGGGCGCGGGCCAGCGCGTGTCGCCGCCGGCCGTCACGGCTGCCAGTCGTCTACGAGGAGCCGCACCCGGACCGCATCGCGCTTGAGCGTCAACCGCGCCGGCAGCATCTCGGCGCCGACCGCCACGTAGAGGGGGTAGTCGATGTGCCAGCCGGCCTGGGTCAGGCCCAACAGGCGCTGTTGCGGCTCATCGAGCTCCTCCAGCGCCGGCCGCTCAGGATCCGGGACACCGAGGATCCAGTAACGAAGGCTCGGCAGCGGCGGATCGAAGCCCAAGCGCGCGGCGAGCTCGGCGTGCGCCGCCGCGTTGTCGAGCCGCTCACCGCGCGAGGTCACGATCTCGAGCTCGTGGTCCGCCGCGCTCACCTGCACGGCGCCGGCGCCCAGCGGGCCCTCGAGCGTGAGCTGCGAGCGCGGGCCTGCTTGCGCCCAGCGGAGACTCGCGTTGAAGCCCTCGCGCCCCGTGGCGACCGCGACGCGGCCCTTGAGGTCGAAGTGCTCGCGCGCCTGAAGCTGCGGCTTTCGCACTTCCCAGGGCGGGGGCACGAGAAAGGAAGGCGGCGCCGTGCGGCAGGCGGTGAGGGCGCACGCGAGCGCCCATGCGCCCGCGCACCGCCACCGCCTACTTCGCATCGGGCAGGAACCGTTTGAGCGTCGCCTTCAGCGGTTTGGAATCGGGATCGCGGGCGAGGGCCGCCGCCCACACGCGGCGCGCTTCGGCCCGCTGGCCGCTCGCCCAGAGCGCCTCGCCCCAGTGAGCGGCGATCTCGGCGTCGTGGCCCAAGGTGTAGGCATGCTGGAGCATGGCCACCGCGGACTTGCTATCGCCGGCGCGGAAGCGCACCCACCCGAGGCTGTCGAGCGCCGCCGGGTTGTCGGGCATCACGGCGAGTGCGCGGCGGATGAGCCCTTCGGCGTGCGGGAGCTCGAGCGTGTGATCCGCGAGCGTGTAGCCGAGCGCATTGAGGAGCGTCGGGTCGTCGGGCCGCTCGCTCAGCATCTGCTCGAGGGCCTGGACCGACTCGTGCACGTGCCCCGCCTGCTCGAGAATCACCGCCCGATCGTACTCGATCGAGGGATGCTGCGGGTGGCGCTCGAGCGCGGACGCAAGGAGCGCGAGCCCGGTGTCCGCCTCGCCGTGATCGGCCAAGAGGCGCGCCTTGGCGAGAGTCAGCTCGAGCTCCTCCTCCGGATGATCCGCGGCGTAGTCGTCGAGGAGCGCCAGCGCCTCGGAGCGCGCGTTGCGATCGAGGAGGAGCGATGCCGCCCGCGAGCGCGCCGACAGTGCCACGGACGAGTCGTAGAGACGTCGGTAGGCGGCGATCGCGCCCTCCGGGTCACCGTCGCGCGCCGCGATGTCGGCGAGATAGAGCTGGGTCGTGTCGGTGGCCTGCCCGCTCGAGAGCAGCTCCATGAAGCGCTGCCGCGCCTCCTTGAGGTCGCCTGAGGCGAAGGCGAGCAGCGCGAGACGGCGGTCGACCTCCGCGGCCGATGCGCCGGCCGTGCGCAGATGCTCGAGCTCGTGGTGCGCCTCCTCGATGCGATCGAGCGAGGCGAGGACCTCGGCGAGCTCGAAGCCGCCGCGCGTCGAATCGTCGGCCTTCGCCTTGCGCGCGGTGGCGAGCGCCTGCGAGGCATCGCCGTGCACCACGTAGGCGCGCGCCAGGACCCGAAGCGCCGCCGCGTCCTTGGGATCGCGCTGCAGCGCCTGCTCGGCGTATTCCTGCGCGCGCTGCGCGTCGTAGGCGGCGAGCGCGAGCTCGCCCAGGAGCGTCAGCGTCTCGGGCGTGTGGGCCGAGGGCTCGAGCGCCCCGCTCATGGCCATGAGCACCGCCGGGGCATCCGACTCCTCGAGGAGCAGCGCCATCAGCTCGCCCATGCCCCTCGCCGCGCGCTGCGCGGGGCGCGCCGCGGCGGAGGCGCTGCCGGGTACGGAGGGCGAGGCGTTCCCGGTGACCGGATCCTGCCCGGTGGCCGGTTCGGGCCCGCCAGCCTTGCCGGCGGGCGGGGTCGCGACGCTCGCTCGCTCCTCGCTGCGCCAGAACTCGCGGATCGCGGTACGCGCGTCGGCCGTGTGATAGAGCTTCAAGGCCACCGCCGCGTAGAGCGCGTTCCCCTCGCGGTCTTGAGGCGCCAGCGCGTGCCAGCGGGTCGCCGCAGCCCAGGCCGCGGGCAGATGCTCGCAGGCCATCGCCACCTGGGTGGCGCGGCGGACGAGCGGCACATCGGCGCTCGAGGCGGCCGCTTTCGCATAGCTCTCGGACGCCGCCCGGCAGTCCCCACGCTTGAGCGCCACTTCCGCCAGCACGGTCTGGGCGCTGGCATCGCTCATCGGCGAGCCGGCGGGTGGTGTGCTCGGCCTCGCGGGCCGCACGGCGGCGCATCCCGCGAGGAGCGAAGCTCCGGCCATCGCCACGGTACCGAGGATCAGGGTTAAGTTACACGCGCGGTTGAACATACGGACTGCAGGCATCATGGGGTCTCCGACTATAGAGCCTCTGCAGGTATGAAGCATTGAGCAACTTGTCACAAACCGCAGACATCCCGGAGAATGCCGCGCCCGAAGCCGCCGCCATGAAGGACTCCATCCGCCAGCGCCTGCAAAAGCTCGCCGAGCGCTTCGAGGAGGTCGGACGGGTCCTGGCCACCGACGAGGTGGCGGGCGGGTCGTCGCAGTTCCGGGAGCTGTCCGTAGAGTACGCGCGGCTGCAGCCGCTCGCCGAGAGCTTCGACCGCTACCGCGACCTCGAGCGCGATCTGGCCGCCGCGCATGACCTCGAGGAGGATCCCGACGCCGGCATGCGCACGCTCGGCGAGGAGGAGCTCGGGCGCGTCAAGCGCGAGCTCGAGGTGACGGAGCAGGAGCTGCGCCGCCTGCTGCTGCCGAAGGATCCGCGCGACGACAAGAATATCTTCCTCGAGGTGCGCGCCGGCACCGGGGGCGACGAGGCGGCGATCTTCGCCGGCGAGCTGCACCGCATGTACGCGCGCTACGCCGAGTCGAAGGGTCTCCTCACCGAGGTGCTGAGCGAGAGCCCGGGCGAGCACGGCGGCTACCGCGAGATCATCAGCCGCATCGCCGGCCGCGGCGCCTTCTCGCGGCTCAAGTTCGAGTCCGGCACGCACCGCGTGCAGCGCGTCCCCGCGACCGAGGCGCAGGGACGCATCCACACCTCGACCTGCACGGTGGCGATCCTGCCGGAGCTGGACGAGGTCGGTGATATCGAGATCAACCCGGCGGATCTTCGCGTCGACACCTACCGTTCCTCGGGCGCCGGCGGCCAGCACGTCAACAAGACCGATTCCGCGGTGCGCATCACGCATCTGCCGAGCGGCATCGTGGTGGAGTGTCAGGACGAGCGCTCCCAGCACAAGAACCGCTCGCGCGCCATGGCGCTGCTGCGGGCGCGGCTGCTCGCCGCCGAGCAGGAGAAGCAGCAGAGCGCCGTTGCCGCATCGCGCCGCCTGCAGGTCGGTAGCGGCGATCGCTCCGAGAGAATCCGCACTTACAACTTCCCGCAGGGGCGGGTCACCGATCACCGCATCAATCTCACGCTCTACAAGCTCCCGCAGATCCTCGACGGGCAGCTCGATGAGCTCATCGAGCCGCTGCAGCAGGAGCACCAGGCGCAGCTGCTCGCGGAAGAGGTATGAGCGGACCCGTGCGCGACCTCACTGTCGACAGTGTCACGGGGATCGACGTGTCGCTGCCGGTGGCGGGTCCCGGGGCGCGCGCCTACGCTTTCCTCCTGGACTGGCATATCCGTCTCATCGTGGCGCTCGCCTGGTTCGTTGTCGGCGCACTCCTTTATAACGGACGCCCGAGTCTCGCGCCGCCGCTCAGCAACGACGCCCGCTGGTTCGGAACCGTCGTCGCCCCCGCCCTCGCGATCTATTTCCTCTATCACTGCGTCCTCGAGCTCGCGATGCGCGGCAGCACGCCGGGCAAGCGCATGGCGGGCGTCCGGCTCGTCGCCCGCGACGGCGGCAGCCCGAGCGCAGGCGCCCTCCTCACCCGCAACGTCTTCCGTCTCGTCGACAGCCTGCCGCTGTGCTACGGAGTGGGGCTGATCAGCGTCGTGCTGACGCGCGATCACCTGCGGATCGGCGACATGGCCGCGGGCACGTTGCTCGTGTTCGAGCGCGCGGAGGCGCGGCTTCCCGGCTCCGCGGCCGCCGCCGCACCCGGGGCTGGACACCTCGATGCCGCGGGCGCGGAGATTGTCGCGGAGCTCCTCGAGCGCTGGTCGACGCTCAACCCGGAGGCGCGGCAGCGCCTGGCGCGGCAGGTGCTCGAGCGTTATGGCGGCGGTGAGTCCGCCGCGTCGGGCGGCGATCCCGACGCCGCGTGGCGCGCTGAGCTCGAGCGTCTGGCGAGTTCCCGATAAGGAGCGTCAAGGATGGACGGCGCGGCCCGGCAGCGTGCGCTTACCGCGAGTCTCCTCCAGCGGGCCGGCCTCTGGCGTGAGGCGGACGCGCGCACCCGCCGCTTGAGCAGCGGGCGGAGCGATGATGCCGCGGACGCCACGCACCTCGCCGATGATTATCGGCTCCTCGCGCATGATCTCGCGCGTGCCCGGACGCTCCTGCCGGACTCGCGCACCCGCGAGTACCTCGAGGCGGCCTATGCGCGGGCGCACGCGACGCTCCATCGCGGCGCCTGGCACATCGGGAGCGAGCTCCTGACGCTCTTCCGCGACGAGATCCCGGCCGTGGTGCGCTCGCTCAGGCAGTACATCATCTGGTCGATGACGATATTCGCGCTCGCCGCACTCGCCGGTTACGCCCTGGTGCACCGGTATCCCGAGCTCATCGCGCTCTTCGCCTCGCCCGATCTCATCGCCACGGTGGAGCGCGGCAAGCTCTGGACCGAGGGCCTGCTCAACATCGTGCCGTCGTCGGTGCTCTCGGTGCAGATCCTGTCGAGGAACATCACGGTTAGCCTCTTCGCCTACTGCGCCGGGTTCCTCTTCGGTCTCGGCACTCTTTATATTCTCGGGCTGAACGGTCTCATGCTGGGCGCGGTGTTCGCGTTCGTGAGCCGGCACGGGCTCGGCGGCCCGCTGGCTTCCTTCATCGTGGCGCACGGGTGCGTCGAGCTCTCGGTGCTGTGCCTCTCGGGGGCCGCCGGGGCCGCGGTGGGCGAAGCGCTCGTGCGCCCCACGCACGCCGGGCGCATCGAGTCGTTCCGGATCGCGGCGCTGCGCTCGGGGAAGCTCCTGATCGCGTGCGTGGCGCTCCTCGTCGGCTGCGGCCTGATCGAGGGTTACGTCTCGCCCAATCCGGGCGTGGCGCTTTGGGCGCGCCTGGGCGTCGGAGTCGGCTACTGGCTCTTCATGCTGGCGCTGCTCTCCGGACGGCTGTTCGGCCGGCGCGTCGCGCCTCTTCGGTGAGTCCCTGGACGCTGAACGCGAGAGGAGAAGATTCACATGTCGACCGTCGGCAGCAAGCCCGCAGTGGTGGTTTCGAAGAACGGTCCGTATCTGGTCACGGGCGGTGTGCCGCTCTCGAAGCAGAGCATCGTCCCCGACGGAAAAGGCGGATCGCTGGAGTGGAAGGCGAGCGAGGCCTTCCCGCCCCGGGAGAGCTACGCGCTGTGCCGCTGCGGCCACTCGAACACCAAGCCGTTCTGCGATGGCACGCACAAGAAGATCGCCTTCGACGGCACCGAGACCGCGAGCCGGCAACCGTACCGGGAGCAGGCGAAGCTCTCGGAGGGTCCCGTGCTCTCGCTCACCGACGCCGAGTCGCTGTGCGCATCCGCGCGCTTCTGCGATCCGAACGGTACGGTTTGGCGCCAAGTCGAACGCACCGACGATGACGCGGTTCGCGCGACGTTC
>WNGP01002175.1_pt1 | contig 16386 bp, 22 predicted proteins | sample 5407671 | NCBI WGS metagenome assembly WNGP01 (sample SAMN13153381, study PRJNA577476) | soil metagenome | isolation source: 40 cm soil or saprolite under Garry oak tree replicate 2 | place: USA:California | collected 2016-06-15 | reverse complement strand
AGTGCCTTTACTTTTCCGTGGAAAAGAAACCCGCCGCGATCAAAAACAACCCGGTCGAGGTTCTTCGCCAGTGAGCGTTCCGCGATCGCCTTGCCGACTAGTTCCGCCGCAGCCTGGTTTGCATGCGCTTTACTTTCGCCAAGCAACAAACGCTCAGCAGTCGATGCAGCGGCGATCGTGCGTCCCGCATCGTCGTCGATCACTTGCGCATAAATATGTTTCCCGGAAAAATGGACTGCCAGTCGCGGCCGTTGCGCTGTGCCTGCAACTTTTTTCCTGATCCTTCGATGAATGCGCTGCCGCGCTGCCTTACGAAACGTCGCCATGCTTATTGAACGGTCTTGCCTACCTTGCGACGAATCTGCTCGCCTGCGTAGCGAACACCTTTGCCCTTGTAAGGTTCCGGCGGATAAAAACGGCGGATATCGGCTGCAACTTGGCCCACTAATTTTTTATCGACGCCCTGGATAGTGATCTTGGTGTTATCGGCCACCGTGATTTTGATGTCGTTCGGAATCGAAAACGCAACCGGATGCGAGAAGCCGAGGCTCAAGTTAAGGTTCGACCCCTGGACGGCCGCTCTGAAACCGACGCCCTCGATTTCCAGTTGCTTGGTGAACCCTTCGCTGACTCCGCGCACCATGTTGTGTACAAGGCTCCGCGAAAGTCCGTGCAATGCTTTGGCGCTGCGCGTTTCCGCCTCCCGAACGACCGACACGCGGTTGTCTTGCACGCTCGCCCTGATTTCGTGGGGAAGCGTCCACTGCAATTTTCCCTTTGGCCCTTCTACCGACACCTGTCCGCCGTCGCCGACGTTCACCTTGACCTTGTCGGGAATCTCGACCGCTTTATTTCCAATTCGTGACATGAGTTCGTGATTCGTTAAATCGTCACCAGACGTAGGCCAGCAGTTCGCCACCGAGTTTTTGCTTTCTTGCTTCGCGCCCCGACACAACACCTCGCGAAGTGGAAAGGATCGCCACACCCATTCCGCCAAGCACTCGCGGAATTTCATCCGCGCCAACATAACGCCGCAACCCAGGGCGGCTGACCCGCCGGAGTCCTGCAATGGCGCTCGACCGATCAACAAGCTTGTTGATGAGTTTGATTCGCGGATGCGCGCCGCTCGCGTCAACCGAGTAATCCGAGATGTAACCTTCCTCTTTCAAGACCCGTGCAATTTCGGCTTTGATTTTCGAGTACGGAACGAGCACCTCCGGCTGTTGCGCACGCACGCCGTTGCGGACGCGCGTCAGAAAATCAGCAATAGGGTCTGTAACAGTGCTCATACAAAAATTCAGGCGGCTTGCGCGGCGGGCGTCCTTGCCCGGTCGCTGAACGGCATGCCCATTTCGCTTAACAGCGATTTAGCTTCCTCGTCCGTTCGCGCCGTGGTGACAATTGTAACATCAAATCCGATGTTGCGCTTGATTTTGTCGAGTTCGACTTCGGGGAAAATCGACTGGTCCGAAATGCCGATCGTGTAATTGCCGTGCTTGTCGAAACACCGGGGTGATACGCCGCGGAAATCGCGGATGCGCGGCAGCGCAGCCTTAATGAAGCGCTCCAGAAATTCGTACATACGCTCGCCGCGCAATGTGACCTTCGCTCCGATGGCCTGATCTTTGCGCAACTTGAAATTAGAAATGCTTTTCTTCGCCAGCGTCTCCATAGACCGCTGTCCCGTAATCAACGCAAGCTCCGCTTTGGCTTCTTCAAGCGCTTGCTTAACATCGGACTGCGAGCCGACCGAGGTGTTAATCACCACCTTCTCGACCTTTGGAATCTGATGCACGTTTTTGTAGCCGTGGCGTTTCTGCAGCGCCGCCATGACGTGCTCTTTATAGTGACGACGAAATTCGTTTTCCATAATACCGATCTGTTCCTATTTCCGTGTCCCTTCGCCGCCCTCGGGATGCTTCCCTTTTTTGTCTTTTTCTGATTTTGCGCCCTTCTCCGGTTTCTCGCGCTCGAGCAATCGTACATTGGAAATGTGAATCGGGCCCTCGCGCTCGGCGATCTTCCCGCTCGGATTATCTTGCGATTTTCGCAAGTGCTTCTTGATAATGCGAACGCCTTCGACCAACACGCGCTGCTTCGCTGAAAACACCGCGAGGACTCTTCCGGAAGAACCACGGTAGTTCCCGGAAATCACCTCGACATGGTCGCCTTTTTTTACGTGAGACTTGATGCGGTTCATAAGACTTCCGGGGCGAGCGACACAATTTTCATAAAGTTGCGCTCACGTAATTCGCGTGCGACCGGCCCGAAAATACGGGTGCCGCGCGGATTCAAATCCTTATCGATAATCACGATGGCATTGTTATCAAAGCGCAGTAGCGAACCGTCCTCGCGTCGGATTGCCTGTTTCGTGCGAACCAGGACTGCGCGCACCACTTCGCCCTTCTTAACAGTCCCAGTCGGGCTGGCTTCCTTGACGTTGGCAGTGATCACATCGCCGATGCCGGCGTAGCGCGTTTGTTTGCCAATCACGCCAATCATCGTCGCCATGCGCGCGCCGCTGTTGTCAGCTACATCCAGTCTGGATCGAAGTTGCACCATCGGATTTTACTTCTGAACGACTTCCACGAGTCGCCACCGCTTCAGCTTACTTAGTGGGCGCGTTTCCATGATGCGAACAGTGTCGCCGGGCTTCGCCTGGTTCTGTTCGTCGTGCGCATAAAATTTCTTCATCTGCTTGACGATCTTGCCGAACTTCGGGTGCGGCACACGCGTAACCGTCCGCACGATAATCGTTTTATTCATACTGCTGGAAACCACCTCGCCCGTGCGCGTCTTGCGTGCGGCACGAGCCGCCGGTTGCTGCGCTGACGCTGGTGATAACTGAGATTCTTGCTCGGCCATAATCTATTTCCCCTGAGGTTTTTTCGCGCGTTGCGATAGCTCTGTTTCAATTCTGGCGAGGTCGCGCCGCAGTAAACGCAGTCTGCTTGGCTGCTCGAGCTGACCGCTCTGCTGTTGTAGATGCAGATGCAGACTTTCCTGGCGCAGGTCGCGCCGCTTGGTTAGCAACTCGTCCATTCCCAGCTCGCTGAGTTCTTTCATTTTCATTGGTTGTTAAGCAGCCCTCACGTGATGGCGTGTTAGAAACTTCGTCCGCACAGGTAGTTTGTCAGCTGCGAGCCGCAGAGATTCACGCGCGACCGATTCCGGCACGCCATCGAGCTCAAACAAAATGTTGCCGGGCCGCACGGTTGCGACCCAAGACTCGGGCTGGCCTTTACCCTTACCCATGCGCGTTTCCGGTGGACGCGACGTTACTGGTTTATCCGGGAAAACACGGATCCACAATTTTCCTTTGCGCTTCATGTTGCGAGTGAGCGCGACGCGGGCGGCTTCCAGTTGTGTGTTGGTGATCCACGCGCGCTCGAGTGTCTGCAAACCAAACTCGCCAAAATCAATCCTGAGATTGCGCGAAGCAGTCCCCTTTCGACTCCCACGTTGGGCTTTCCGATACTTCACGCGTTTTGGCATCAATGGCATAAAGATTCTCCTAAACTGCAGCCGGCTCGGGTGGCGGCGGTGGCGGCGCGGCAGGTGGAGCGGGCGCTTCGGCAGGCCGCTCTTCTTTTCTACAAATCCAACATTTCACACCGATCTTGCCGTAAACCGTGTTGGCCTCAGCAAAACCGTAGTCAATCGGCGTGCGCAGCGTGTGCAGTGGAATTTTCCCTTCCCGGTACCATTCCGAACGCGAAATCTCAGCGCCGTTCAGTCGACCGGAGGAACGGATCTTGATCCCTTCCGCGCCAAAATCCATTGCCATCTGCACCGCTTTTTTCATTGCGCGACGATAAGCGATACGGCGTTCAATCTGCAGCGCCACGTTTTCGGCAACCAGCTGCGCGTCGATCTCCGGCGTCTTGATTTCCTGGATGTCGATCTTCACCTGTTTGCCATTGGCCATCTTGGAAATTTCTTCCGTCATCTTCTCGATTTCCGCGCCCTTGCGTCCGATCACAATTCCAGGACGCGCAGTGTGAATGGTTACGCGAATGGAATTCCACGCCCGCTCGATCACAATTTTGGCGACTGCCGCGAACTGCAGTTTTTTCTTCACGTAGTCGCGAATCTTTAGGTCATTGTGCAAAAACGCGGGGAATTCCTGTGGCGACGCGTACCACCGCGAGCGCCAGTCGCGATTCACGTTCAGGCGGAACCCAATTGGATTAACTTTTTGTCCCATAAATTTACCGTTTCTTCGTCTTCGTAGCCCGCTTCGACTTCGCTGATTTTTGATCCGGCACGGTTGCCGCACCCTGTGTCGTTTCGCCGGCAGCGTCCTTCTTTGCCGCTCTCTTTTCTGCTTGTCGCTTCGCTTTTCGTGTTTCCCGCGTCTCGATGACGATCTCGTCCGAAAGCACGATGCGAATGTGACTGGTGCGCTTCAAAATCCGGCTGGCGCTGCCGCGAGCACGCGGCATAATACGCTTCAACGTCGGTCCTTCGCCAACGGTCGCTTCCTTCACCACCAAACCGTCAGGTTTGAGGTTCGCATTGTTCTCCGCGTTGGCGATTGCGCTCTTCAGCGTTTTGCCGATGAGAAACGCCGCCTTTTTCGGAGTGAACGCGAGCAAATCGAGCGCTGCCGAAACAGGCAGACCCTGGATCTCACGCGTCACTTCGCGCACCTTGAATGGCGAAATCCGCGCATATTTGTATGTCGATCTAACTTCCATTATCTCAAACTCACATCGGGTTGCGCATCCACCTGGAGGCGGTCTCCCACTTTAATTTTCTCCTTCTTCGAATCCATCTCCTGAACCACCGCGCCGCAGATTTTCTGCCGCACATCGACGACCCGCACCGTCGCAATTTTTCGATCGTCGCGCATCACTCGCATCGGCATCCCGATCTTAACTCCTTGTTTTTCGCCAAGGTTGCCGACAACAAATGACCACTCCTCCTTCACGCTGATCACGCTGCCGTCCATCAAACCCAACTCAGGCGCCTCTGGAGGATTTGTCGATTTCGTGACCAGCTCGTTCGTACTACGCAATTGCGTTTCAACATCCATCCGCGCCTGCGCGTCGTCACCTTGCGACGTTTTAATGTATCGCAATATCGTTTCGTTTAGCCGCAGCATCTGATCGCGGTAATCGTCACGCGCTTTCTGCGCCAGTTGAAGATCGCTCACCGCCGCCAGCAAACGCTGCTCCAGTTTCGACCTGTCCTTATTCGCCGATGCCAGGCCCAGCGCTTCCATTCGCAATTGGAGATCGGAATACTTGCGGCGCAGTTCTTCCGCCTGCCCATTCGATTCAGCCAGGCTACTCGTCAACGCCTTCAAAGATTCCTGGGCAATGGACAATTGCCTTCGCAATTCCTCATTTTCCGCTGTCGCAGGCTCCGCCGTCGCCGACCGCGTTACGGTTTCACTTTTGGATTCTGACAAAGAACTGTTCCCCTGCGCTTGCACTGCCGAAGCAGCCATCAAGCACCACCCTATTGCTAACTGCGAAATGCCGAGTCCCAATTTGAAACGGCCGTCGCCGCGTCTTTTCAATTGGCAATCGGAAATCGGCAATCGAAAATTCTTTCTTATTTGGTCACCTTCGCCGTGTGCGAACCGTGCTTCCTAAACACGCGTGTCGGCGAAAATTCGCCGAGCTTGTGGCCGACCATATTCTCGGTGACAAAAACGGAATGAAATATTTTCCCGTTGTGTACCAAAAACGTGTGGCCGACAAAGTCCGGCGTCACCATCGAGCGTCGCGACCAGGTCTTGATCGGTTTCTTGACGCCCGATGCGTTCATCTTGTCGATCTTATCAAGAAGATGCGACTCGACGAAGGGTCCTTTCTTTAACGATCTAGCCATAAATTTCAAGTCCGAAGTCGATTAGTGTCACCCCTTCTTCTTCGCTCGTCTCCTATCCAAAATGAAACGGTCGCTCGGCTTGTGCTTCGCGCGCGTCTTGAAGCCTTTCGCCAACTGCCCCCATGGACTGACCGGATGATGGCGACCACCGCCTCCTTTTGATTTCCCCTGGCCGCCACCCATGGGGTGATCGATGGGGTTCATCACCATGCCGCGCACATGCGGTCGTCGGCCTCGCCAACGGGTGCGTCCTGCCTTGCCGCTCGAAACGTTCATATGATCGACATTGCCGACCTGGCCAATGGTCGCGAAGCAGTTCTCGTGAATCCGACGAATTTCGCCCGAAGGCATTTTCACCAGCGCATATCCGGCTTCCAGTGCAGTAAGCGTGGCCTGTTGCCCGGCACTGCGCGCGACCTGGCCGCCACGGCCCGGAGTCAATTCAATGTTGTGAACATTCGTGCCCATGGGAATTGCGCGAAGCGGCAGCGAATTCCCCAATTCAGACGGAACATCATTTCCGGCAACAACAGTCGCTCCAATTTGAAGACCATTCGGCGCGAGAATGTAACTTAGTTCGCCATCGGCGTATTTGATGAGAGCAATGCGCGCAGAGCGATTCGGGTCGTACTCAATCCCAATCACTTCCGCCGCGACACCGTACTTGCGCCGTTTAAAATCGACTTTGCGATACTTATGCTTGTGACCGCCGCCGATATGTCGCGATGTCAGCCGACCATGGTTGTTGCGACCGCCGCTCCTTTTCTTCGGCTGAAGGAGGCTCTTTTCAGGGCGCCACTTGGTAATTTCATCGAACGCAGGCAACGACTTGAAACGCTGCGTCGGCGTTAGTGGGCGAAATTCTTTGAGTGCCATAACTTCTCGCGATTAGATCAGATCGATCTTGTCGCCCTCCTTTAACGTCACTATCGCTTTCTTCCACCGCGGGCGACGTCCAAGAGGCCCGCGCAAGCGTTTCTCTTTGCCAGCGTAATTACACGTGTTCACATTGACGACTGTTTTCTGAAACAGCCGTTCGATTGCGTTCTTGATCTGAATCTTGTTCGCCTTTGGGCTGACGCGAAAGACATACTTGTTCTGCTTCTCGCTCATCAGCGTTGACTTCTCAGTCAGCGACGCAGTCTTAATAATATCGTATGGCTCGTTCATCGCGTTCTTTCCGCCAGTTTTTCCAAGGCCTTCTGGGTAACGAGAATTTTCTGGAACGCGAGCAACTGCTCCGTGTTGACATCCGCCGCAGTGGAAAGTTTCACAGGCTTTACGTTGCGGGCCGATTTGTAGGTTTTCTCGTCAAACGAATCGGAAACGATGAGCACTTTCACGGCATCAGTCTGTTTTTTGAGGAGATCGACGAACGCTTTCGTCTTCAGCTCCGAGACAACAAACTTGTCGATGGTCAAAACATCCCCGGCGTTGATGCGTTCGCTCAGCGCTTTTCGAAAAGCGAGTCGACGAACGGACTTTCCAACTTTCTTCGAATAATCGCGCGGCTTCGGGCCAAAAACGACGCCACCGCCCCGCCAAATCGGGGATGATTTGTAACCGGCCCGGGCACGACCGGTCCCTTTTTGCCGCCATGGCTTTGCGCCTGACAAATCTACTTCGGCCTTGCTCTTCGTGTTGGCGGAACCAGAACGCCGCGCCGCGCGCATCGCCACTACCGCATCGTGCACAGCCTGCGTGCCGCGACCATCCTCGATCAGGTCGATCTTTGCTTCTTTCGCTGCGGCCTTACTTAAAACTTTCGCGCTCATTTCTTCTGCGCCATTTCACGTAGGGTTTTCGGCTTCTTCGCCTTCTCTTCTTCCTCATGCTTTCGGTGCTGAGCATGTAAGGCCCGTAAGTGTTCGGGATGTTTGATGGCCGGTCGCACGATCACATAACTGCCATTCGCGCCGGGCACAGCGCCGCTTACTAAAATGATTTTTTCTGCTTCACGCACCTGCATGACCTGTAGATTTTGCACTGTCACCCGCCGATCACCCATGTGACCGGGCATACCCTGGTTCTTCCAAATGCGTCCCGGCGTTGAACGATTGCCAACTGCGCCGATGCGCCGGTGCGTTTTCGAACCGTGCGCCGCGCCTTGCCCAGCAAAGTTATGCTTCTTCATCACGCCTTGAAAGCCTTTGCCTTTCGAGCGGCCGATTACATCGACGAAGTCGCCTACCTGAAATTGCGTAACGCTCAAGTTGATCTCGCCCTCGGGAAGATCGCTTTTTAGGCGAAATTCACGCATAACCCGCTGAGGCTCGACTCCGGCCTTCTTAAATTCGCCGACTAACGCCTTGGTCAGACGCGATTCCTTTTGCGCGCCGAACCCGATCTGCACGGCGAAATAACCTTCCTTCTCTTCGGTCAAACGGCGCAGCAAAACATTATCGCCAGCCGCGATGACAGTCACCGAACACAATCGGCCCCTGGCGTCGTAAAGGCTGGTCATACCAATTTTTTGTCCAAGAAGTCCGATGCTCATGACCATGCAATCGCAAATGTTTCAGAAGCGCCTCCGCTTAAATTTTAATCGTGATGTCAACGCCCGCAGGCAGGTTCAGTTTCTTCAATTCGTCCACTGTCTTCGCGGTTGGCTCGATGATGTCCAGCAACCGTTTGTGAGTGCGAATTTCAAATTGTTCCATCGATTTTTTGTCCACGTGCGGGGAACGATTCACCGTGAATTTTTCGATTAATGTCGGCAGCGGAATCGGCCCGGCCACGCGCGCGCCCGTTCGTTTGGCAGTATCCACAATCTCGATGGCGGATTGGTCCAGCATGCGGTGATCGAACGCTTTCAGGCGAATGCGGATGCGCTGGCCATTGCTCATTTCGCCTCCTTTTGATCAAGAATCGCCGCGACCAGATTCGCCGGGACGGGCTCAAAATGCGACGGCTCCATCGAATAACTCGAGCGGCCCTTCGACAACGACCGGATTGCGGTTGCGTATCCGAACAATTCCGCGAGCGGCACCATCGCGTGAATGATCGCCACATTGCCGCGCGTCTCGATGCTGTTGATCGCGCCTCGCCGCCGGCTCAAGTCGCCGCAAATGTCACCCTGATATTCTTCCGGCGTGATGTTCTCGACCTTCATGATCGGCTCCAGCAAGATTGGTTTGCCCTGCTTGAAGCCGTCTTTCATCGCGAAAATCGACGCCAATTTGAATGCGATCTCGCTGGAATCGACTTCGTGGAACGAGCCGTAAACGATGTCCACTTCCACATCGACAACGGGATAACCGCCCAGCACGCCGTTGAGCACCGCTTCGTCGATCCCCTTTTTCACCGCTGGGATGTATTCCCTCGGAATGATGCCGCCCACGATTTTGTTCTCGACAGTGAGACCGTTGCCACGCGCGGCGGGACGCACGTCCACTTCCACGTGCCCATACTGGCCGCGGCCGCCTGACTGCTTGATCAGCTTGCCAACGCCATGGGCGCTGCTGGTGATGGTTTCGCGGTACGCGATCTGCGGTTTGCCGGCGTTCGCGTCCACTTTGAACTCGCGGAACATCCGGTCACGAATGATTTCCAAGTGCAGCTCGCCCATGCCGGCGATGATGGTCTGGCCGGTGTCCTCGTGCGTGTAGACGCGGAAAGTCGGGTCTTCTTCGGCGAGGCGTTGCAACGCGGTCGCCATTTTTTCCTGGTCCAATTTCGTCTTCGGCTCAATCGCCATTGAAATAACTGGATCGGGAAACGATGGCGGTTCGAGAAGAATCGGGTGGTCCTCGTCGCAGAGCGTGTCGCCAGTCGTGATATTTCTAATTCCGACAATCGCGGCGATATCGCCTGAGTAACACGTCTCGATGTCTTCGCGTTTGTCCGCCTGGATCTGAATTAAACGCGAAATCCGCTCACGTTTGTTCGTGCGCGGATTGTAAACAGTGTCGCCTTTACTGAGGGTACCGGAATAAACGCGGAAGAACACCAGTTTCCCGACAAACGGATCGCTCCACAGCTTGAACGCGATGGAACAGAACGAGCCGTTGTCATCGGTCGCCGCTTCCATTGGCTCGCCCGTGTCTGGGTTCTGGCCTTTGGCCGGCGGAATGTCGAGCGGGCTGGGCAGATAATCTACGACCGCGTCGACCAAATATTGAATACCGATATTCTTGAGAGCTGAGCCGCCAATGACTGGCACGAATTTGTTCGCGATCGTCTGGCGACGAATGCCCGCCTTTAACAACTCCGGCGTGACTTCGCGCTCGTCGAGCACTGCCTCGGCCACTTCGTCGTCGAGGTTAGAAACCTGTTGGATTAGTTCTTTGCGCGTCTTCTCAACTGCGTCCACGTACTCCTTTGGCACATCGGTCACTTCATAGGTAGATCCAAACTGATCGTTCGCCGAATAAATTATCGCCTTCTTGTTAATGACGTCGAGTTGGCCGCGCAGCTGATCTTCCCTTCCCAGCGGCAGCAAAACAGGCCAGGCGTTTGCGCCGAGTTTTTTATGGATGCTGTCGACCGACATTTCGAAATCTGCGCCGACGCGATCCATTTTGTTGATGAACGCCAGGCGCGGCACGTTGTACTTGGTCGCCTGACGCCAGACCGTTTCTGATTGCGGCTGCACGCCGGCCACACCGTCAAAAACTGCGATCGCGCCATCGAGCACGCGCAACGAACGCTCCACCTCAGCAGTGAAATCGACGTGTCCGGGTGTATCGATGATGTTGATGCGCTCCTTGACCCCTTCGAACATCTTGTAAACGCCTTCTTCTTTGCGCTGTGACCAAGTGCAGGTTGTCGCGGCTGACGTGATCGTGATCCCGCGTTCCCGTTCCTGCTCCATCCAATCGGTGACGGTGGTGCCGTCGTGCACCTCTCCCATCTTGTGAATCATGCCGGTGTAAAAGAGAACGCGCTCGGTGATCGTTGTTTTGCCGGCGTCGATATGTGCCGCGATCCCGATGTTCCGCGTTCGTTCCAGCGGAAACTTGCGATTCGACGAGTTTGGATTTTTCGCCGTAGCCTTTTTCTGTTCCATTGTCGCCGTCGCCATAATTGTCACCACCTGAAATGCGCGAACGCGCGGTTCGCCTGCGCCATTTTATGCGTGTCATCGCGTTTCTTGACGGCGTTGCCCTGGCCGGCTGCGGCGTCTTTGAGTTCTTGAGCGAGGGCGTCAGCCAATCGCAATCCCTTACGGCCGTCGGCAAATCGCACAATCCAGCGCGTGGCTAGTGAGATTTGCCGCGCAGGCGTCACTTCCATCGGCACCTGATACGTCGCGCCGCCAACTCGGCGGGAACGCACCTCCAGGCGCGGACGAACGTTTTCGATTGCTTTGTTTACAATCTCCAGCGGATCGACTGAATCAGAGCCTTCGCGCGACTTATCGATCGCGGTGTACACGACTCGTTCGGCGAGCGATTTCTTGCCCCGCTCCATTACTGTGGTGATGAGACGGGCTACCGCCGGACTCCCATATCGGGAATCGACGTGCTCTTCTTTTTTGTGAACTCTCCTCCGCCGCGACATTGTCGATCGTCTGTTTCAAATTTAATTGTTTTATTTGGCCGCTGCCGGCGCTGCTTTCGCCGCGCCGCCTCCACCGGCCGCCCCGCCCTTCGGTCGCTTCGCTCCGTACTTGGAGCGACCGCGTCGCCGACCATCCACACCCAGCGCGTCAAGGGTTCCGCGCACAATGTGATAGCGCACGCCAGGTAAATCCTTCACGCGTCCGCCGCGCACGAGCACGATCGAGTGCTCCTGCAAATTATGCCCCTCCCCCGGGATGTAGGCAATCACTTCCTGGCCATTCGTCAACCGTACTTTCGCCACTTTGCGCAGCGCAGAGTTCGGCTTCTTCGGCGTGCGCGTCATCACTTGCACACACACGCCGCGCCGCTGCGGACAACCCGCCAACGCCGGTGACTTCGATTTCACCGACACCTTCCGGCGTCCTTTGCGAATCAGCTGATTGATCGTGGGCATTTTCCAAATCCTAAACGTAAAGCGCCGCCAAAGGTCTTACTCCGGGCGACAAAAAACCCGCTTCAGGCCGCGCAAAACTCTCTCACGCTCCTGATGCGGTAAGCGCCGAATATAGAGGCAAGATCACGATCTGCAAAAAATATTTTGTCCTTCAATTGTCATTCCGAGCGAAGTCGAGGAACCTCTAACTCACATGCAGAATGACTTTGAACTCCTCGCGAGCGATCAACATTCAAAAGCCCGACGCGGACGATTAAAAACTGCGCATGGCGTGATCGATACGCCCGCGTTTATGCCGGTGGGAACACAAGGCAGCGTGAAGGGCGTCAGTCCGCGCGAACTCTGCGAGCTGAATGCGCAGATTGTTCTCGGAAACACCTACCACTTGTTCGTTAGGCCTGGACTCGACGTTATCAAGCATTTCGGCGGCCTGCACAATTTCATGAGTTGGGATGGGCCGATTCTCACAGACAGCGGCGGGTATCAGATTTTCTCGCTCGCGAAGTTGCGCAAAATCACCGAGGAGGGCGTGCAATTCCAAAATCACCTCGACGGGGCCCGAGCGTTCATTTCGCCAGAGATCGCAATGGAAATTCAAGCCGCACTCGGCAGCGACATCGCGATGGTGCTCGATGAATGCGTTCCATATCCGTGCGAGTACGATTATGCCGCTAAAAGCGCCGAATTGACGACGTCCTGGGCGAAAAGGTGCAAAGCTGTAGCCGCGTCGCCGCGCGCCGCGCACAGCGCGGCGGCTACAAAACGGCTTCTCTTCGGAATCATCCAAGGCGGAACCTTCGATGATCTGCGGCGCGCATCGGCGCAGGCCATGGAGGAGCTTGATTTCGACGGCTACGCGATCGGCGGGGTGAGCGTGGGCGAGCCAGAAGAGGAAATGATGCATGCGGTTGAATCGGCGGAACCGTTTTTGCCAACGCACAAACCACGTTACGCCATGGGACTCGGCACGCCGCCGCAAATGCTGCAAATGATCGCGCGCGGAATGGACATGTTCGATTGCGTGTTGCCGACGCGCCTCGCCCGGAATGGCACGGCGTTCACAGCCGCAGGCACGCTCAATTTAAAGAATGCAGAGTTCGCGCTGGACAAACGGCCCATAGAAGGAAACTGCGCGTGCGAGACGTGCCGGCAATTTTCGCGCGGTTACATCCGGCACCTCATTAAAGCTGAGGAAATTCTCGGGCTTCGCCTGATCACCCTGCACAATTTGCATTCTTATTTGAACCTGATGAGCCAAGCCCGCACCGAGATTGAAAACGGGACATTCGATCAATTTCGCAAGGCATTCGTCGCGGAATACAAAACGCGAGATGCGATACCCGTCGAATGATTAAGGCCGTACGTCTCTTATTCTTCACCAGCAGCGCGTAACGCAGCGCGCAGATCGGCGACGAAATGTTTGTATTCGCGCTGGCGTGATTCTTCGTCGGGTTGCCGAAGAAGCGACGACGGATGAACAGTCGCGAGCACCCTTGGCGCGAGCTTCGAGGACAGCACCTTGCCACGCTCGCGGGTGACTCGAAATCCCGGGCCGAAAATGGCCTGCGCCGCTGTCGCACCCATTGCCACGACAAGGTTGGGCTTAACGATCCGAAGTTCCGCTTCCAACCACGGTCGGCAGGCTGCGATTTCGCGCGAGTTAGGCTTCTGATGAATTCGACGCTTGCCGCGGGGCTCCCATTTGAAGTGTTTCACCGTGTTCGTGACGTAAACCTGCGACCGATCGATTCCAGCGTCTTCAAGCGCGCGATCCATGATTTTCCCAGCCGGACCAACAAACGGTTTGCCGGCCACATCTTCGTAATCGCCCGGCTGTTCGCCAACCAGCATCATCGCTGCGCGCTTCGGCCCTTCGCCAAAAACAGTTTGGGTCGCTCGTTTGTACAAATGACATGCTGTGCAGTGAGCTGCTGCTTCACGCACGGTGGCCACACTTGATGTATCCGGCGGCTGCGCTGGTCGCGCGTATTCCTCCTCGTCCCTTCGCATGTTCAACTAAAGAATCGAAAATCATCTACATTGTAGCTGTCGCGCCGGAGGCCACAGAACGTATGCAACTTGAAACCGAACGACTCATCCTGCGCTCCTTCCGCGAAGAAGATGTCGATGTAATGGCCCAGTTATTTGCCAATCCGGCTTTCATGCGCTTCTCGTTAGGCGTTTTCACCGAACGCAAACAGACTGTCGCTTTCATCGAGAAAGTTATAGGTTGGGATCGCGCCGGCATCCCATCCCAGTTTGCCGTTGTCCCGCGTGGCGAGGAAGCGGTCATCGGTTACTGCGGTTTTTTTCATCACGCTGAAGTGCCGGGTGAGATCGAGATCGGGTACCGACTGGATCCCGATTACTGGAACCGTGGCCTCATCACCGAAGCCGCGCGCGCTGTGCGCGATCACGGCTTTGCGGATTTAAAGCTGCCACGCGTGATTTCGTTGATTCATCCGGAAAACATCCCGTCACGTCGCGTGGCGGAGAAAAATGGAATGAAGGTGGAAAAGGAAATTACTTTTCGCGGGTTTCCGACGCTGGTGTATGCGATAACTTGCGAAGAGTGGCTGGCGAACCGTGACGCTTCATGAACTCGCGCGCCAGCGCCCGATACGCCTGCGCGGCAGGTCCGCTCGAAGCGTATTCCAGAATCGATTTCCCAAAGCTCGGCGCCTCGCTCAACCGAACGCTCCTCGGAATCACAGTTTCATAAACGCGTTCACCGAAATGTTTTCGCACGTCGGCAACTACCTGTTGGCTAAGGTTGGTCCGCGCATCGAACATCGTCATAACGATCCCGCCCAGTTCGAGGCGTTCGTTCGCGCCTGAATCCAGTACTTGCTCGATGAGCCGCACAATTTTCACCAGTCCTTCAAGCGCGAAATATTCGCATTGAATCGGAGTCAGCAGCTCGTCTGCAGCGGCGAGCGCGTTACTCATCAAAATTCCAAGCGACGGCGGACAATCCAGGAAAACGAAATCGAATGTCTGATCCGTATGCAGCGGTTTGAGTGTTTCCGCCAGGCGCGTGAGATGATTTGGCATCCGCGCAATCTCCACCTCCGCGCCGGCCATATCGAGATCTGCGGGCACGATGAACAACCCTTCGCGCCGGGTTGGCAAAATCTTTTCAGTAATTGAAGCCTCACCAAGCAGCGGCTCATAAAGGCTGACGTCCTCCACTTCCTGCAAACCAAACGAGCTGGTGGCATTTGCTTGTGGATCGAGATCGACAATCAAAATCCGCTTGCCCGACTCTGCCAATGCGGCGCCGAGATTCACGGCCGTGGTCGTTTTGCCGACACCGCCCTTTTGATTAGCAATCGCGACGATTTTCATGAAACGCGCCCATCGGACAACAGGTATGATGATGTTGTTGCTTGCGGTAAACGGAAACTAAATTTTTCGAATTTCAGGTTTGGAGTTTCAGCAGTAGCGGTTTAACGGTCACAGAGCTGTGAAAGCCTCTCCAGCAACGATTGAATCGGCATCGCGTCCGAAAATGTCCGAAGCCGAAAAGCCACTCATCTTGCGAAGTCAGGATGCGCGCGGCGTGGTCACGTTGGCCCTGAACCGCCCGCAGGCCTTCAACGCTTTATCTGAAGCAATGCTGGCCGATTTGCAGCGCGAGTTCGACGCGATCGCGTCCGACGAATCCGTGCGTGTAGTTATCATTGCGGCTGAAGGCAAAGCTTTTTGCGCGGGTCACGACCTCAAAGAAATGCGGGCCGACCCATCAATGGAGTATTACGAGCGGCTTTTTGCCCAATGCTCCGAGATGATGCTCGCTATCCAGCAGTTGCCGGTGCCCGTGATTGCGCGCGTGCAGGGAATCGCGACTGCCGCAGGGTGTCAGTTGGTCGCGATGTGCGATCTCGCTGTCGCCTCGAGCACCGCCCGGTTCGCCGTGAGCGGAGTAAACGTCGGCCTTTTCTGTTCCACACCCGGCGTGGCGCTTTCACGAAATGTTTTGCGCAAGCAGGCGTTCGAAATGCTCGTCACCGGAGAATTCATCAGTGCGCAGGAGGCAAAAGCGCGTGGCCTGATCAACCGTGTCGCAGAACCCGAACAACTCGACGCCGAGCTCGAGAAGCTCGTCGCGGCGATCATCAGCAAACCACGCGTCGCAGTCGCAATCGGAAAACAGTTTTTCTACCGCCAGGCCGAGCTGGGTATCGCAGCCGCGTACGACGCGGCGAGTCAAATCATGGCGTGCAACATGATGGACGAAGCAGCGCTTGAAGGCGTGCAAGCCTTCATCGAAAAACGCCCGCCTCGCTGGAACAAAGAATGACTCACCGAATCGCCGAATCGAAGACTGGTCGCGCTTACACTCCCGTGCGACGCGCGGCGTGCAGAGGACTGCCCGCCCTACCTTGACGCTTCAACAGTTTAACGACTCCCGTGACTTTCACTGTTAAAGAACTGGGAGCGCTATCCGGCGGCGAATTAGTGGGCGACTCGACGCTGAAGATCACCGGCGCGGCATCGCTCGGGGAAGCGACTCAGGGAGAAATCAGTTTCTTTGCGAATCGAAAATACATCGCGCTGCTGCGCGAGACCCGGGCATCGGCGGTT
>WNGP01002172.1_pt1 | contig 16389 bp, 7 predicted proteins | sample 5407671 | NCBI WGS metagenome assembly WNGP01 (sample SAMN13153381, study PRJNA577476) | soil metagenome | isolation source: 40 cm soil or saprolite under Garry oak tree replicate 2 | place: USA:California | collected 2016-06-15 | reverse complement strand
GCTTAACTGTTCGTCGGTGTAGCGCATGGGCCACTCAGGTTGTGCGGGCTTACGCCAGCAACGCTTGGAGCGCACTGACCGTCTGGAGACACCGAGGGCAGATAACCCGCTGCCCGATGGCGAGCGCCTGGAGAGCGGCGTCGCACTTTGGACACTTCGGGTGATCCAGTTTGTATGCCGCAATCACGAGAGCGGCGACCCCTAACACTCCGCTCCAAAGGAACGCGTCACTTCGCTTCATAAGCCACCACCTTCCTGGCTCCAAGCCATCAAAAGCGAAAGCCGCCGCGGTGAAGGGTCACGTCCCTTCACACGTCGCGGCGGCGCTCCCTATTCGGAGTGGATGGTACCCGAAGTGCATGTTTGGCGTCAAGACCCGGCTCCTTGTCGAAAATCCGCCCGCCCGTGCCACAAAAACGCCCCATTCTGCCGCAGAATCGCCCTAACACTTCCCTTGTTTGAGAGACAGGTTGTTCACTGCCTGCGCGACTCAAGGATGACTTCGTCACGAAGAGGGAGCACGCATGGAATCGGCAACGTGGGTGAAACAACTCGAATCGCGCTACCCTTGGGGGGCGCTCGGGGTCGCGGTCGGCATGGTCGGGACAGTCATCGGCGCTTACGGTTGGCTTCACCAACGCAAGCCCAACGTCGTGTTCGAGGTCGCAAGCGAGGCAAACGTCCTCGACGTTCATACGGCGTTACCGGAGTTGAAGATCCTTTTCAGAAACCAGGACATTCAGAAGACGAGCCTCAACCTTCGTATCCTTCATCTCAGAGTCGCGAACACAGGCGAGGCAGACATCACACAGGGTCTCTATGACGGAGGTCAGCCCTGGGGCTTCCGAATTACGAGCGGCCGAGCCATCGAGGTGCGATTGGCTGATGCCACCTCGACCTACCTGCGGAGTTCTGAGCAACCACGACTCGCGGACGACTCAACGATCGAGCTCACGAAGGTCATTCTGGAGCGCGGCTCGGCTTTCACCGTCGAGTTACTTGTTCTCCACCCCATCAATCAACCTCCGGAGGTCCTTCCGATAGGAAAAGTGGCTGGCGTTGAGCGCATGGAGGTCTTGCGAAGGGACCCGGCGCAAAGACCTTCGTTCTGGGTCTCGCTGCTGGCAGGAAGCGTCTGGATTCATCTTGCCCGTTTCGCGGGTTACATCGTCGGGTTGGTGATCGGCGCGGTCATTATTGGCTTTGTCGGCAGTCGGACTAGCGACGCCTTCGCTCGAAGAAAACGTCGCCTTCGCCGAGAGCAGTTACTTACCATATTCGAACGACACCACGTTGCCGAGTCGCCAGGAAGAGACGCCGTTGTCGACTTATACGCGTTCGGTGGTAGAAGCGGGCTACTCGCAGCCCGGTGGCTTACGGGCATCAGCTCCAAGAGTCTTTCGGCGCTGATTCGACGGTCTGAGGCCTTCCCATCGGTGTCACACACCGATTGGCGCGAAGCGGTAAGCTCCCCCGGAACCGAGGTCGAGGTCCTCATGGGGTCTCCACATGGGAACCCGGCGACTATGCGCTTCTTTCGTCGTCGACGCTTCCGTGACGCGGTCCTGCAGATGCTGCTCTCCCAACCGCTCCTGACCCGTGAGGGCGACGAAGCTCACATAGCACCCGACTTCGCAAGTGCGCTTCGCGTCGCCCTCCAAGAGCTTCACTTGGTTCGTGCCGCTGCACCCGTCGGTGAGAGGCCAGCTTGACGAATGGCGGCCCTCACGTCGCAGGGGCGTCGCCAGTGCCTCCAGTAGGCTTGCCCTCTAGCTCCGTGAAAAGGGTGACGTACGGGTTGATGGCGCGTACCAAGCTCACCCCAGGTAGCGCCTCTCCTGTCGCTCGGTTCGGTATGTATGCGGTGACGACGCCTACGAGTAACGCGGGTGTATCCTCCTCGTAGACAAATGCGGGGCCACCGCTCACGCCGTTGATGGCTACACCGTCCACCAGGTACGCCGACTCGTCCTGCAGCCAAGCGCTGACGTTTCCACATAAAGAAGCACAGCGTCTGCTTCGAGGCGACAGCCGGGTAGCCGCACCAACCAATCTCGGCTCCAGGTACGAGACGTTGTCCCTCCATGCGAGGTAGGGCGGTCGTCGGCAGGGGAAGGCCGCTTGCAGGAATGCGAATGAGAGCCAAGTCATTCGCCTCGTTGTGGTGGAATGAGAACGTACCAGGGCGCAAGAGGACTGACTTGTTCTGTTCAGCATTCGAGATACGTATGGGCTGGAGCCACGTCACCGCCCGTTCCGCAACGTGAAGCGCGATCGCAATTCCGACCACGCCGTGCGGGTCCGGTGGGGCGAGGAGGAAGCCCGTCCCCCTGCCCTCGGGCGTCTCGATGAGGAGGGTGTGCTCACGGACTGCGTTCAATGCATTGGCCCAAAGTGCGCCCGTCAAACGTACCTCCTCTGGCGATTCCGTTTCGCGCACCTTACGCGCTACGGGCGTCGTTCCAGCATACGTTCGAGCGATGACGCGGGGGAGTCAAATCGCGGAAACGCTGGAAACGACAAGGGGCGAGCCTCTAAGAGCGCTCGCCCTAGGCCGCCTAAGGGGATGACGTCGGGCTCGCGAGCGGCCATATTGGCGCGATGCGACTCCGATCTCTGTTCGTCCTGCCGGCGCTCGCCGGCCTGGCCTTCCTCGCCACGCGCGCCGTGCCCGGCCGGCAGCGCGACGGCACCACGCTGTTGCCCTCGGGGTGGCGTATCCGCCCGGCCGGCCGGAGCGTGAGCGTGGGCACACTGCCGCTCGGCCTCGTGACGCTGTCCGACGGGTCGCTGATGGTCGCGAACAACGGCTACGGCGCGAACGGACTGATGCGGATCGATCCGGTGAAGGGAGCGGTCGTCTGGCAGAAGAGGCTCCCGGCGTGGCTCGGCCTCGCGCGCTCGGGCGGCGAATGGCGCGACACGGTGTGGGTGAGCGGCGCCGGGACGAACCGGGTATATCGCCTCACGTGGCAGGGCGGCATGGCGTGGACGCTCGACAGTGTTGCCCTCGCCGATACGAACGCCCGCGTCTTCCCGGGGGGCATCGCGCTCGTCCCGCGACGCGGTCTGGTGGCGGTCGTCGGCAACCAGAGCGACTCGGTCTACCTGATCGATGCCGCGACCCTGGCGCGCCGGGGGAGCGCGGCCGTGGGCCGGCGGCCCTACGGCGCGGTCGCCGACTCCGCCCACCTGTACGTCAGCGATTGGGGCGACTCGACGGTGAGCGTGTTCGATCTGTCCACCAGTCCGCCCGTCCGCCAGACCGCTATCCACGTCGGCCCGCATCCCTCTGCGCTCGCGCTGCGCGGCGCGGACCTGTACGTCGCGCTGGCGGGGGCAAACGCCGTCGCCCGCGTCGATCTGCGCACGGGCAGCGTCGTCGAGCAGCTCGCGGTGGCCCTGTCGCCCCACGCACCGACCGGCAGCGATCCCAACGCGCTGGCGCTCTCGCCCGACGGTCGCACGCTGTACGTGGCCATGGCCGGAAATAACGCCGTCGCCGTTGTCCGGATCAGCCGGAGCGGGATGCGCGTCGCGGGGCTCGTCCCCGTCGGCTGGTACCCGACCGCGGTCGCGACGTCGGCGGACGGCCGCACGCTGTTCGTCGCCAACGGCAAGGGGAACGGCTCGGGCGCCAATCGCGACGGGACCTACATCGGCAACGTGATCACCGGCTCGGTGTCGATCGTGCCCGTGCCCGACGACGCGACGCTCGCCCGCTACACGCGTGACGTGTACGCGTTGAGCCCCTACTCGAATGCGCGACTGCGCAACGTCGCCGCTGACCGCCCGTCCGCCCGTCCGCCCGTCCGCCACGTCGTCTACATCATCCGCGAAAACCGCACCTACGACCAGGTGCTGGGCGACGTGGCGGGGGGCGCCAACGGCGATCCCGAGCTCGCCATCTTCAACGACTCGATCACGCCCAATGCGCACGCGATTGCGCGCCGCTGGGTGGTGTTCGACAACTTTTACGTGGACGGCGAAGTCTCGGCGGACGGGCACGAGTGGTCCGACCGCGCGTTCGCCGGCGATTACAACGAAAAGACCTGGCCCCAGATCTACGGGCACGGACGCAACTGGGACCTGGACGACGGCGACGATCTGGTCAACCCGCACGGCGCCTATCTGTGGGACGCGGCCCGGCGCAAGGGGCTGTGGGTGGTGAACTTTGGCGAGCGGTCCGAAACCGACTCCGGGCCCGGGGGCTCGACCCATACGAAGCTCTCCGGGCTCGACAGTATCACCGTGCCGAGCTATCCCGCGTTCCGGCTCGAGATCCGCGACACCACGCGGGCGCGCTTGTTCGCCGACTCGGTGACGAGCTGGGACCGGCAGGGACGCTTTCCCGACCTCGTGTTCCTGTGGCTGCCGCGGGACCACACCTACGGTCGCGCCGGGGGGCAGCCGACGCCCCGCTCGATGGTGGCCGACAACGACCTCGCCCTCGGGCAGGTCATCGAGCGACTCTCCTCGTCCGCCGCGTGGTCATCGCTCGCCGTGTTCGTGCTGGAGGATGACGCACAGAATGGACCGGACCACGTCGACGCGCATCGCTCGGTGCTGCTCGTCGCCTCGCCCTACGCGAAGAGCGGAGTGGTGGACAGCACGTTCTACACGACCAGCTCCGTGGTGCGCTCGATCGAGCTGATCTTGGGGTTGTCGCCGCTCAGCCAGTACGACTCCGCGGCTACGCCTCTGTGGAACGCCTTTGCGAGACGCTCAGACTCGATGCCGTTCGCCGTTCTACCGAACACGTGGTCGCTCGACGAGATGAATCCCCAAGCGTACCGCTCGCCGATTCCGCCCGGCGATTTCGCGGTCGCCGATCGGGCGGACGAAGTCCTCTTGAATCGCGAGATCTGGGAGAGCGTGCATCCGCGCTCGGCGGCGCCGCCGGTGCGACGGGCCTGGGTGCTGGGCGAACGACCACCCGCCCGGTGACGAGGGTCACGCGAGGACGCGCGGCGTGCTGCGCGTCCGCACGTGCGCGCTCTCGACACTTGCAGCAGGCCCGTGCCGAATTCTGCCCACCCGTCCCCCGTTCCATCACGAACGATCCGCCTCGATGACCGCTTGCCGACACGCGCGTTAACGAATTGATGCCGTAGCGTGCCGGGATCGTGATCATCGCTGGCACGGCCATTGCCCGTCGGCGCGCGACCGCCGTCGCCGGCGCGGGTGCCCAAGGTCACCTGCGTCACACTTTGGATCATGGTCCGCGCGCCCGTGCGAGCCGCTGGGCCCTTCTCACATCACTCTATGCGGAGTAATCGGACATCATGACCGCGACAGCGCACGCCGTCCTCTGGGGCAGGCTCGCCTGGCATCCGGCCGTGGAGGCCTGGAACGGCTTCTCCGATGGCCCGGTCGAGCCACCCGAGCACATCGAGATCCTCCAACAGAGCAGCACGTCGGCTACGTATCGACTGGTCGCGGACGGAGGCGGACGCTCCATCGTCGCGCGGCGATCGCTCACGCCGGGCGCGTCGATCGAGCGGACCGTGCACGAGCGGATCCTGCCGTCACTCCCCGTCACGTCACCGCGCTATTGCGGATTCCGGGCGGACGGCACCGGGCGCGCGTGGATCTTCCTCGAGGCCGCGGGCGACGAGCGGTATGCGGCGAGCGACCCGACCCATCGGTCAGTCGCGGGACGCTGGGCAGGCATGATGCACAGCGCGGGCGCGCGGCTTTCCACGGCAGCTTCGCTCCCCGACGCCGGGCCGTCGCGCTACCTGGGCCTGCTGCGAAGCGCCCGCGAGATCATCCGCACCCACATGACGAACCGGGTGCTCAGCACGCGCGACGTGAGCGCGCTCGAGCGACTCGCCACGGACCTCGACGCCCTCGACGACGGGTGGGCCCGCCTCGAGGTGGCCTGCGCGGGCGTCCCGGCGACGGTCACGCACGGCGACTATCGGCTGCGACACGCCTACGTCCGCCGTCGTGCCACCGGGCTCGAGCTCCTCCTCCTCAACTGGGAGATGGCGGGATGGGGCGTGCCGACCGTCGATCTGACCCACGTCGACCTCGACGCGTACCTGGCGGTCATCCAACCCACCTGGCCCGGTCTGGAGCTGGAAGACCTGCAGCGCCTCGTGACGGTAGGCCACGTTTTCGGTCACCTGGCGGCGATCCGGGCCGTGAGCCCGCGGCTCGGCGCCCAGACCACCCACGAGCTGCGCCCCACGCTCGACACGCTGGAGTCGCTGCACGCGCAGTTGACCCGGGCCAGCCAGACGACGTCATGCTCGACGCAGGTCTCGGTGCCTTGTGACGCCGCGCGTTTGGGCAAAACAATAAAGAGCGTCCGCGGCCGGTCGCGGTAACGCGGGGCGTCGCTCTCAGTTAGGCGGTGCCGCGTCGGCGCAACGGCTGTCGCCCCACTGTTGTGACGCCGCACACACGCCGGGTCGCAGGGCGGACGGTTGCCGGACGCGGCTGTCGCGACCCTAGCCGTTGCGCGAGAACCCGTTGACGTCCAACGCGGGCGGTCGCGCAGTTTGATCATCTCGTTGTCACGTTTTGGTCACGACTTGGCACGTGTGTTGCGCTGCCTCTTCTCGATCGACTTCGATCCCCCGCGCTGCGTGCAGCTCGCAGTGGGGCCGAGGGCCCGACTCGGGCCCGCCGAACACCCGGTGAGGGGAGGGCCACCTGGATCGCACGCACCGGCCGAGCGCTGGCAGCGCGCCCCCGACGACAGCCCCCAGTCAACACGCGTCTGCTCCAGCGGTAGTCACGCAGCGCGTCAGCCCCATTTCGACACCGCAGCCCGTCGCCAGCCCCCTGGCCCCGGCCCCGCGGCCGTGCGTACGCGGCAAGTTCCTCTTCGTCGGCGACACCAAGCTGCGCATCCGCGGCGTCACGTATGGCGCCTTCGCGCCTGACGCCCAGGGTCGTGAGTATCACGACCTCGGGGTGATCGAGCGCGACTTCGCCCTGATGGCCGCCGCCGGGATCAACGCGGTCCGGATTCCGCACACGATGCCGCCGCGGGCGCTGCTCGACCTGGCGGCCGCTTGCGGGCTGCACGTGATGGTCGGGCTCAGCGCCGAGCAGTACATCGGGTTCCTGATCGACCGTCGCCGCGACGCCCCCGACATCGCCGATCTGGTTCGCGCGAAGGTGCGCTCCTGCGCTGGCCATCCGGCACTCCTGTGTTACGCGCTCGGCAATGAGATCCCGGCTCCGATGGCGCGCTGGCTGGGCCGTCGGAAGGTGGAGCGCTATCTCGAGCGGCTGTATCGCGTGGTGAAGGAGGCTGACCCGGACGGGCTGGTCACCTACGTGAATTACCCCACCACGGAATACCTCCGGCTGCCGTTCCTGGATCTGCTGTGCTTCAACGTCTATCTCGAGTCGCAGGAGCGCTTCGACGCCTATCTCGCCCGGTTGCAGAACCTCGCCGGCGACCGCCCGCTCGTGATGAGCGAGCTCGGGCTTGACAGCCTGCGCAACGGCGAAGACATCCAGGCCCGGTCCCTCGACTGGCAGGTGCGCACGACCTTCGCGGCCGGGTGCGCCGGCGTGTTCGTGTTCTCCTGGACGGATGAGTGGTACCGGCATGAGAACGACGTTCCCGATTGGTTGTTCGGGCTCACCCGTGCCGACCGCTTGCCCAAGCCGGCCCTGGCGGCGGTGCGCGAGGCGTTCGCCGAAGCTCCGTTTGCGCCGGGCCTGCCCTGGCCGCGCGTGTCCGTGGTGGTGTGCACCTACAATGGGGCCCGCACCATCCGCGATTGTCTCGACGGATTGAGCCGCCTGGACTACCCCGACTACGAGGTCATCGTGGTGGACGATGGGTCCACCGACGCGACCGGGGTGATCGCGCGCCAGTACGATTGCCGCCTGATTCAGACGGAGAACCAGGGACTCGCCAACGCGCGCAATACCGGTCTCGCCGCGGCCACCGGGGAGATCATCGCGTACCTGGACGACGACGCTTACCCCGACCCGGAATGGCTCACGTACCTGGCGGCCACGTTCCTGCGCACCGGATACGCGGGAGTGGGTGGGCCCAACATCGCGCCGCCCGGCGACGGTCCGATCGCGGAGTGCGTGGCGCGCGCGCCCGGTGGGCCGGTGCACGTACTCGTGACGGATCGCGAGGCCGAGCACATCCCCGGCTGCAACATGGCCTTCCGGAAGTCGTGCCTCGAGGCGATCGGCGGCTTCGACCCGCAGTTCCGCACCGCGGGCGACGACGTGGACGTGTGCTGGCGGCTGCAGGAGCGGGGCTGGACGCTGGGATTCCATCCCGCCGCCATGGTCTGGCACCACCGCCGCAACTCGCTGCGCACCTATTGGCGCCAGCAGATCGGCTACGGCCGGGCCGAGGCGATGCTCGAGCGCAAGTGGCCCGAGAAGTACAACGGCCCGGGGCACGTGCGCTGGGTGGGCCGCATTTACGGCAGCGGGCTGACCCACGCGCTCGGCTGGCGCCGGCCGCGCGTGTACCACGGTGTGTGGGGCGGCGCCCCCTTCCAGTCGCTGTACCAACCCGCGCCCAGCCTGCTCGGCTCGCTCCCGCAAATGCCGGAATGGTATCTGATGATCGCGAGCCTCGTCACGATCGCCGCGTTCAGCGCCGTATGGCGACCGTTCCAGCTTGCGGTGCCGCTCCTCGCCGTGGCGATCGTGCCGCCGCTTGCCCAGGCGTGGCTCAGCGCCATGCGCGCTTCGTTCCCCGAGATGCGCGCCGCCCCTTGGCCGACGCGCGTGCGCCGCCGTCTCCTCACGGCGCTGCTCCATCTGGCCCAGCCCCTGGCCCGGCTGCGCGGCCGCCTCAAAGAAGGCCTCACGCCCTGGCGACGGCACGGCACGCCCGCGCTGGCCCCACTCTGGCCGGTCACGACCTCGATCTGGACCGAGCACCGCCAAGAGCTCGACCAGCGACTCAAGGAGATGGAGGAGGGGCTCCGGGCCGAGGGCGCGTGCGTGTTGCGCGGCGGCCGGCACGATCGCTGGGATCTGGAGGTCCGCGGCGGGTTTTTCGGAGCGGCCCGGCTGCTGCTGGGCGTCGAGGAGCACCCGGGTGGCCACCAGATGCTCCGGCTCCGCTGGTGGCCCGTTGTACCGGCGCGCGGGCCGCTCCTGACGCTCGCGTTCGCGCTGTTCACGCGCAGCGCGCTCCACGACCGGGCGTGGGTGGCCGCAGGGGTCCTCGGCGCCGGCGCGCTCTTCTTCCTCTGGCGCACGCTCGAGCAATGCACGGCCGCGATGGCGACGGTGCGGGACGCCGTTGCGCGGCTGCGCGGTGTCGCAGCCCAATGAACGGCCTGATGCTCCGCCGGCAACCGGGCAGTGGTCTGGGGTCTCGTGGGCGCGGCCGACTCATACGAGCGGAGTCGTCAACGCTTCGATACGCTCTTGTTATGGGAACGTTGCAGAACCTGGCCGCACTCGCCGACTGGGAGGCCCGTTGCCCGCCGCGGGTACCTCAATTGAGAGCACGGTTTAGGCCGCACCGTCGTGCCACGCCGGCGGGTCGGCATCATATGTGCGACACTGGCCCGTTTGGCCCTAGCACCTGCTGTGAAACACACGCGGAGAGCGAGCCCAGCGCCCGGCCCGGGTCCGCCACCCCACAGGTGAACGACGGAGAACTCGGTCATCCTCCCAAGCTGCGCCGGCCTTGGAGGCCTGGAGCTGGCACCGCAGACGGTGCCAGCGCCGTTGGCCGTGCGCCCGCACGCCATCCAGCGCCGATCACCGCGTCCTTCCGGCCGCAGGTGCGCGGCAGGTTTCTCTTCGTAGGCGACGAAAAGTTCTACGCTAAAGGCGTGACGTACGGCGCGTTTCAGCCCGACGCGCACGGCCGTGAGTATCAGGACCTGGCCGCCCTGGAGCGCGACTTCGCGCAGATGGCTGCCGCCGGGATCAACGCTGTCCGCATCCCCCACACCGTGGCTCCCCGAACGCTGCTCGACGCGGCCGCTCGCCACGGCCTTCGCGTGATGGTCGGGCTCTCGGCCGAGCAGTTGGTCGGGGCTCTCATCGAAGGTCGTGGCGGGCGGGACCTCGAGGCGTCGATTCGTACCAAGGTGCGCACGTGCGCCGGTCATCCGGCCTTGTTGTGTTACGCGCTGGGCAACGAGATTCCTGCCCCGATCGCGCGTTGGCTGGGCCGCCGTCGGGTCGAGCGCTACCTCGAGCGCCTGTACGGCGCCGTCAAAGCGGAAGATCCGCGCGGGCTCGTGACGTACGTCAATTACCCCACCACCGAGTACCTCCGGCTGCCGTTCCTCGACCTGCTGTGCTTCAACGTCTACCTCGAGTCCCAGGAGCGGTTCGACGCCTACCTCGCCCGCCTCCAGAACCTCGCGGGCGACCGACCGCTCGTGATGAGCGAGCTCGGGCTCGACAGCTTGCGCAACGGCGAGGACGTCCAGGCGCGGTCGCTCGACTGGCAGGTCCGGACGTCGTTCGCGGGGGGTTGTGCCGGGGTGTTCGTGTTTTCGTGGACGGACGAGTGGTACCGGCATGGGCAGGGGGTGGGAGACTGGGCGTTCGGGCTCACGCGCGCCGACCGCTCGCCCAAGCCGGCGCTCGACATAGTGCGCGATGCCTTCGCCGAGGTTCCGTTCTCCCCCACGCTGCCCCAACCCCGTGTGTCGGTCGTGGTCTGCAGCTACAACGGCGCGCGTACCCTCCGCGACTGCCTCGAGGGGTTGAGCCGCCTCGCCTACCCCAACTACGAAGTGATCGTCGTGGACGATGGCTCGTGCGACGCAAGCGCCGTGATCGCGCGGCAATACGACTGCCGCCTGATCCAGACGGAGAATCGCGGGCTCGCCAACGCGCGGAACCTGGGGCTCACTGCGGCCAGCGGCGAAATCGTCGCCTACCTCGACGACGACGCCTACCCCGATGCCGACTGGCTCACGTACCTCGCGGCCACGTTCCTGCGGACTCCGTACGCCGGCGTGGGCGGGCCGAACATCGCCCCCCCGGGCGACGGTCCGATCGCGGAATGCGTGGCGCGCGCGCCCGGTGGGCCGGTGCACGTGCTCGTGACGGATCGCGAGGCCGAACATATCCCGGGCTGCAACATGGCGTTCCGGAAGTCCTGCCTCGACGCGATTGGCGGGTTCGACGCCCAGTTCCGCATCGCTGGCGACGACGTGGACGTGTGCTGGCGGCTGCAGGAGCGGGGCTGGAAGCTGGGCTTCCACCCGGCCGCCGTGGTCTGGCACCACCGCCGCAACTCGGTGCGCACGTATTGGCGCCAGCAGATCGGCTACGGCCGGGCCGAAGCCATGCTCGAACGCAAGTGGCCCGAGAAGTACAACGGACCGGGGCACGTGCGCTGGGTGGGCCGCCTCTATGGCGACGGACTCACCCACGCGCTCGGCTGGCGCCGGCCGCGCGTGTACCACGGGGTGTGGGGCGGCGCGCCTTTCCAATCGTTGTACCAGCCGGCGCCCAGCCTACTCGGATCGCTCCCCCAGATGCCCGAGTGGCATCTCATGACGGTCAGCCTCGCCGCCGTTGCGGGGCTCAGTGTTGTCTGGGAGCCCTTCAAGCTCGCGCTGCCGCTGTTGGGCGTGACCATCGTGGCCACGCTCGCACAAGCGTGGCTCAGCGCCGCCCGCGCCACGTTTCCCGACATGCCCGCCGTCGGCTGGCCGGCGCGTCTCCGCCGCCGGCTCCTGACGGCGCTGCTTCATCTGGTCCAGCCTGTCGCCCGGCTGCGCGGCCGGCTCCAGGAAGGCCTCACGCCCTGGCGACGGCACGGCACGCCCGCGCTGGCCCCGCTCTGGCGGGTCACGACCTCGATCTGGACCGAGCAGCGCGACGAGCCGGACCAGCGACTCAAGTCGATGGAGGAAGGACTCCGGGCCGAGGGCGCGTGCGTGTTGCGCGGCGGCCGGCACGATCGCTGGGATCTGGAAGTCCGCGGCGGGTTTTTCGGAGCGGCCCGCTTCATTCTGGGCGTGGAAGACCATCCCGGCGACCACCAGATGCTGCGGCTGCGCTGGTGGCCGGTCGTGCCCGTGCGAGGGCCAATCCTCACGCTCGGGTTCGCGGCGCTCACCTACGTCGCGGTCGTCGACCGTGCGTGGGTCGCCGCGGCCGTGTTGGGGCTGGGCGCCGGGTTCTTCGGAGCAGCCCGGCTACTGCTCGGCGTCGAGGACCATCCTGGCGGACACCAGATGCTCCGGCTTCGCTGGTGGCCCGACGTACCGGCGCGCGGGCCGCTCCTGACGCTCGCGTTCGCACTGCTCGCGCGCAGCGCGCTGCACGACCATGCGTGGGTCGCTGCGGGTGTGTTGGGCGCGGGCGCACTCTTCTTCTTCTGGCGCACGCTCGAGCAATGCACGGCCGCGATGGCCACCATCCGGGACGCCATCGCCCGGCTGCGCGGCGCCTCGGCCCAATGAGAGTCATGGCGTGCCGCCGACCGGCAGGCACGGGAGTGCCAGCCCTCCGATACGCACTTGTGACGCGTCTGTTGCAGAAACTGACATCGCCGGGCGCCGGCGATGTCCGCCGGCCACAGCGCGGACGGCAAGGGAGCACACGGCTTACGTCACGCCAGCCCGCTCGGTCGACGCTGCGGCACCGGGTGTGCAGTATAGCCCAGTTTGGCCCTAGCACCTGTCGGGAAACACAAGCGGAGAGCGAGCCCAGCTGCCATGCGGGTTCTGCGAGCGCACGGGTGAACGACGAAGACGTCAGTCATTCTCCAGAGCTGCACCGCTCCTGGAGGCCCTCGGTCGTGCCCCCAGGTGATGTCGTCCCCGCGGATCGTGCGCCCGCACCCCATCCAGTGCCGATCACCGCGTCGTTCCGGCCGCAGGTGCGCGGCAAGTTCCTCTTCGTAGGCGACGAAAAGCTCTACATCAAGGGCGTCACGTACGGCGCGTTTCAGCCGGACGCGAACGGCCGCGAATATCAGAACCTGGCGACCGTGGAGCGAGACTTCGCGCAGATGGCCGCCAGCGGGATCAATGCCGTCCGCATCCCTCACACCGTTGCACCCCGCACGCTGCTCGATGCCGCCAGTCGTCACGGCCTCCACGTGATGGTCGGGCTCTCGGCCGAGCAGTTGGTCGGGGCTCTCATCGAAGGTCGAGGCGGGCGGGACCTCGAGGCGTCGATTCGCACCAAGGTGCGCACGTGCGCCGGTCATCCGGCCTTGTTGTGCTACGCGCTCGGCAACGAGATCCCGGCTGCGATGGCCCGCTGGCTGGGCCGCCGGAAGGTGGAACGCTATCTCGAGCGGATGTACCGCGTCGTGAAAGACGAAGACCCGGACGGCCTGGTGACCTACGTGAACTACCCCACCACCGAATACCTGCGGCTGCCGTTCCTGGACCTGCTGTGCTTCAACGTCTACCTCGAATCGCAGGAACGATTCGACGGCTACGTCGCCCGGCTCCAGAACCTCGCCGGCGACCGCCCGCTCGTGATGAGCGAGCTCGGGCTCGACAGCCTGCGCAACGGCGACGAGGTGCAGGCGCGCTCGCTCGACTGGCAGGTCCGCACCGCGTTCGCAGCCGGCTGTGCCGGAGTGTTCGTGTTCTCCTGGACGGACGAGTGGTATCGGCACGGCCAGGGGGTCGGAGACTGGGCGTTCGGACTCACGCGCGCCGACCGCTCGCCCAAGCCGGCGCTCGCGGCGGTGCGCGAGGCGTTCGTCGAGGTGCCGCTCCCGCCGACGCTGCCTTGGCCCCGCGTGTCGGTGGTCGTGTGCACCTACAACGGCGCGCGCACCATCGGGGGCTGCCTCGATGGGTTGAGCCGCCTCGCCTACCCCGATTACGAAGTGATCGTGGTGGACGACGGGTCCTCCGACAGGTGCGCCGCGATCGCCCGGCAATACGACTGCCGCCTGATCCAGACCGAGAATCGTGGGCTCGCCAACGCGCGCAACTCGGGGCTCGCCGCGGCCACCGGGGACATCATCGCCTACCTCGACGACGACGCCCACCCCGATCCCGACTGGCTCACGTACCTCGCGGCCACGTTCCTACGCTCTGCGTACGCCGGCGTGGGCGGGCCCAACATCGCCCCCCCAGGCGACGGTCCCATCGCGGAGTGCGTGGCGCGCGCACCCGGCGGGCCGGTGCATGTGCTCGTGACGGATCGCGAGGCCGAGCACATCCCCGGCTGCAACATGGCGTTTCGGAAGTCCTGCCTCGAAGCGATCGGTGGATTCGATCCGCAGTTCCGCACCGCCGGCGACGACGTGGACGTGTGCTGGCGGCTCCAGGAGCGGGGCTGGAAGCTGGGCTTCCACCCGGCCGCCGTGGTCTGGCACCACCGCCGCAACTCGGTCCGCACGTACTGGCGGCAACAGATCGGTTACGGCCGCGCCGAGGCGATGCTCGAGCGCAAATGGCCGGAGAAGTACAACGGACCCGGCCACGTGCGCTGGGCGGGCCGCCTCTACGGCGACGGACTCACGCACGCGCTCGGCTGGCGCCGGCCGCGCGTATACCACGGCGTCTGGGGCGCCGCCCCGTTCCAATCCTTATACCAGCCGGCGCCGAGCCTGCTCGGCTCCCTGCCGCAAATGCCCGAGTGGCACCTGATGACGGCGAGCCTGGCGGGGATCGCGGCGTTGAGCACCGTCTGGCGGCCCTTCAAGCTCGCGTTACCGATGCTCGCGGTGGCGATCGCGGCGCCAGTAGCCCAGGCCTGGCTGAGCGCGGCGCGCGCGCCATTCCCCGGCGGGCCAGTCCGGTGGTCGACGCGGCTGCGCCGGCGGTTGCTGACTGCGGCGCTGCATTTGATCCAGCCCTTGGCCCGCTTGCGCGGGCGCCTGAACGAGGGTCTGACGCCGTGGCGGCACCGGGGAATTGCCGGACCGACGCCGCTCTGGCCCGTGACCGCCTCCATCTGGACCGACCAGGCAGGGGAGCAGGACCAGCGACTGCGGACCCTGGAAGCGGACCTTCGCGCCGAGGGCGCCTGCGTGCTGCGCGGCGGCCGGCACGCTCCGTGGGACTTGGGGGTGCGGGGCGGATTCTTCGGTTCCGCCCGGCTCATTCTGGCCGTGGAAGACCATCCCGGCGGCCACCAGATGGTCCGAGTGCGTTGGTGGCCGAACGTGCCCGTGCGAGGGCCGATCGTCACGCTCGTGTTCGCGGCGCTCACCTACGGCGCGGCTCACGACCGCGCGTGGGTCGCGGCGGCCGTGTTGGGGCTGGGCGCCGGGTTATTCGCCTGGGGCGTGCTCGGGCAGTGCACGGCGGCTATGGCGACGGTGCGCGACGCCGTCGCGCGGCTGCGTGTCGCAGACACCCGATGCACGACCTGACGCTGTACCGGCGCGTACTGCGCCAGACGCGACCCTACTGGTGGCACATCGCGGGACTGCTGGGGCTCGGCGTCCTCGCGAGTCCGATCGCCATCCTGAACCCGGTGCCCTTGAAGATCGTGGTCGACTCCGTTCTGGGGAGCCGGCCGCTGCCGCCGGTGTTGCAAGCGCTCCTGCCGAGCACACCGGGCCCGAGTCCGGCCGCCGTGCTCGCGATCGCCATCGGGCTACTGCTCGGCGTCACCGCGTTGGGCCAGCTCCAGGGCCTCGCGACGACGCTGGTGCGGACATACATCGGGGAGCGGCTCGTGCTCGACTTCCGCTCCCAGCTCGTCCAACAAGTGCAGCGGCTGTCGCTCTCATATCATGACTCGCGCGGCACCGCCGACTCCGTCTACCGCATCCAGTACGATGCCTCCGCGCTCCAGAACATCTTGGTCGACGGGGCGATTCCGTTCGTGTCGGCGGCGGTCACCCTGGTAACGATGTGGATCGTGACCGCCCGGCTGGACCGCTCGCTCGCGCTGGTGGCGCTCGCGGTCTCTCCTCCGCTCTTCTTCCTTGCGCGCGCCTATCGCCCGCGCATGCGGCGCCAGTCGCGCCAGGTGAAGAAGCTCGAGAGCTCGGCGCTCGCGGTCGTCCAGGAGACGCTCGGGGCGCTGCGCGTGGTCAAGGCGTTCGGCCAGGAGGCCCGGGAGACGGGCCGCTTCGTGCACCGCTCCCAGGAAGGAGTGACCGCGCGGATCCGTCTGGCCGTCCTGGAGGGCGGCTACGGCGTCCTCATCGGGCTGGTCACGGCCGTGGGCATGGCCGCCGTGTTGTTCATCGGCGTCGGCCACGTGCGGTCCGGCGCGCTCACCCTCGGGCAGTTGCTGCTGGTGCTGGGGTACCTGGGACAGCTGTACGACCCCTTGAAGACCATGAGCCGCAAGGCCACGGGGCTGCAAGGCTACCTCGCGAGCGCCGAGCGGGCGTTTGCGCTGCTGGACGAGCAACCCGAGGTGCCGGAGCGACCGCACGCCCGGCCCATCGCACGCGCCGCCGGCGCCGTCGCCTTCGAGGGTGTCTCCTTCGCCTATGGGCCGGACCGGCCCGTCTTGAACGACGTCTCC
>WNGP01002352.1_pt1 | contig 16394 bp, 13 predicted proteins | sample 5407671 | NCBI WGS metagenome assembly WNGP01 (sample SAMN13153381, study PRJNA577476) | soil metagenome | isolation source: 40 cm soil or saprolite under Garry oak tree replicate 2 | place: USA:California | collected 2016-06-15 | reverse complement strand
TCGCCACCGCCAGGCTGCTCGCCGAGCTCGGTGCCGCCGTGATGATCAGCGCCACCACGGCCCGGATCCAGGAACGGGTCAGCGAACTGCGCAGCGCTGGTTTCGACGCGGCGGGTATCGCCGGCGACCTCACCGACGCCGGCGCGGCGTCCGGGCTGGTGCCGGCCGCGGTGGAGCAGTGGGGTCGGCTGGACATCGTGGTCAACAACGCCGGCATGATCTCCGCCGCTGACCCAGTGTTCGAGTCCGGCACCGTGGAGTCCATGGACCTGGCGACCTGGCAGGCCGCGCTGGCTCGCAACCTGACCACCGCCTTCCTGGTCACCAAGGCGGCGCTGCCGGTCATGACCAGCCGCGGCTGGGGGCGGATCATCATGGTGGCCAGCGTGACCGGCCCGGTGATGGCGATCCGAGCGGACGTCGGTTACGCCGCCGCCAAGGCGGGCATGACCGGCCTCACCCGCGCGGCCGCCGTCGACACCGCAGCACACGGAGTCACCGTCAACGCCGTCGCCCCGGGCTGGATAGCGACCGGCTCCCAGACCCCGGACGAGCGCGGCCAAGGACGGGCCACCCCGGCCGGCCGGAGCGGCTCGCCCGACGAGGTCGCCGCCGCCGTCGCCTGGCTGGCCAGCCCCGGCGCGTCCTACGTCACCGGGCAGTGCCTGGTCGTGGACGGCGGCAACTCGATCGCCGAGCAGCGCGCCACACCAGCGTGACCGGCTCGCCGGCCGCCTGGCACGCGTGGACCGGCACCTTCCCAGCTGCCCCGTCACCCGCGAGGCACGTCGTCCTCCAGCCCGGGATGGTGAGCAGCGCAGCTCGCCATTTCTGGATTCTTGCCCTGACGCCGCGGACGCCCAGCGTGCGCGCCCCGGCGGGCACGGGGCCGAAGTGGTGGTATGCGCCGCAGCCGCCGCCCTGGCGATCCGTGCCTCAGGCGCTGGCCCTGTCGCGCCCGGCCCGGCTGGCACGCGCCGCCGCGAGGCTCGCGCGCAGCGCCTCCGCCAGGCCGACGGGACGGCCTGCCACTTCCTGTCCCCCGCTCGGCCAGACAACCTCACGGCGCTGGGCCTTCGCGTTGACCAGCTCCTCGAGCGCATCGCGGTAGCCGTCCCGGTGGACGCCGGGCTCGAAGTCCGCGGTCATCGCGCTGATCAGGGATGCGGCCGTCCTGAGTTCACTGGGCGCAGGGTCGATGTCCTGGTCGAGGAAGGCGAATTGGGGTACGCGCACCTCATCGGGGCAGAGCAGGGTCTCTATCACGAGGACGTCGTCCCGGGCGCGCAGCGCCGCGAGTCGCTGACGCTGCCGGAGCGCGACGTGGGCGACGGCGACGTTGCGTGTGCGCGTCAGCGCGTCTCGGAGCAGGACATAGGGCCGCGCGCCTGCGGGCTCCGGCTCTATGTAGTAGCTCCTGGCCCGCATGGCCGGGTCGACCTGGTGGGCCGGGGCGAACTGCAGGATCTCGATCTGGCGGGAGGTGGCCATCGGGAGGTCGGCCATGTCCTCGTCGGTGAGCACCACCATGCCGCCGGTCGGCAGTTCGTGCCCCTTGGCGATCTCCGCGTAGGGTACCTCTGCCCCGCAGGCGGAGCAGACTCGCCGCAGCGTGATCGGGCCGCCGTCGTCCTTGTGCACCTGGCGGAACGAGACCTCGCGCGGCCCGGTCGCGGCGTGCAGTTTCACCGGGATCCTGACCATGCCGAGACAGATCGTGCCCGTCCATATGCTCCGCATAGCCCTGCTCCCTCCGCGGTGAACATGAGACCGGTACATCGGGGGTGTTGTCCTGGTTCTGATCGGCGGGCCTTTCCCGGTTACCCGTCATCCGGGATGAGGTGGCGCCTGCTGGCCGCCCAGCGGTCGCAGTAAGGACAGTGCCTGGCTGGCTGGTCGCCGCTGCGGGTCACGATGCCCTCGTGGGCCCGGTAGGTTAGCATCCCGCAGGGCGGGCGCAGCCCGCTGATCAGGCATGAGATCTCGGTCGCTGCGAGCGAGGCGACGACGCCGTCGATCGTAACGACCGACGCCCCGCGCGGGCCGTGGCTGGTGGCTCCGGCTCCGGCTTGGGGTTCGCGTGGAGTCATGGCCCGGTCCGCGCGCCGGTCGAGCTCGCCGCGGCAGAAAAGGCAGCCGGCCGCGGCTCCGGCTATGACGACGCGTCCTCCGTACACCATGTCGCCGTCGGCGCGCCTGACGTTGCTGGCCGCGTCGATGTAGGGCACTCCGGTCATCGAGCACAGCTCGGTGAGGATGAACCGCACGGTGTCCTTGTCTTCGCCGAGCCCGGCGATGATTGCGGTCGCCGAGCCGATGGCCGCCCCGGCGCCGAGCAGCGCAAGCGGCACGGGCTCGGCGGCGACACGCACGTCGGCGGCTGGCTGGATGCTGCGGATGAGCCTTGCCGCGACGTCGGCCTTCGGCGCGCCGACATCTGCACCGGTCGCGCCGATGAGGCGGTTCAGGCTGCTGTCGTCGACCGTATCGCCGTCAAGGAGCGTGTATTGCCGCACGCCGAGGTACGCCAGCTGCTGCGCGAGGTGAGAGCCGAGCCCGTCGAGCCCGATCAGGACGACGCTGGCGTCCGTCAGCCGCCGCTGCCCGGCTGCGCCGAGCAACGTGATCTGGCGGGAGTACCGCCCGCTCGGGTCTGCCCCGGCCGCGCCCGGAGGCGCAGCGTCGCCCAAGCCGGCGTGAGCGGGCCGGCCCTTCGCGGGCGAGCCGGGATCGACGGGACAGGTGGCTGTGGTGGCGGCGGCCTGCTGATCTGGGCCCGCCCCGGCGAGCGGCGCCGTTGCAGGTTCGCCGCGAGTCTCGAACACGACGTCCGGCGCTGGGAGCGCGGCCGCGCTGCGCGTGTTCACCCGAGGCCGTCCGTGAAGCGGATCTTGCGGGCGAACTCGGCGGCGGGCCTGAGCGTGACGGGTCTGGTTGTGTCGGGCGTGGTCTCGGTGCTCGTCTCAAGGTCGACCTCGACCACGGCCTGCCTCACGTCCCATCTGGCCAGGGCGCGGACTTGCGCGATGGTGATCGTGGGCGAGCGCCACGGGCGCTCGGCCCCCTCGATAATCACCTGGTAGGCCGGGCTGGGCCGGGGCGGCAAGTCAGCCTGGGTACCCGGCTGACTGATATCATGGGAGGAATCCATGACGCCCTCTCTAGTCGCGGGGCCGGCGGGACTGGCGTGCCTCGCTTGGGTACAACGGCAGACCGGTCGTGGTTGTCCGCACCCTGATCCGTCTCGGGCTGGTCGGCTTGCGTGCGACGCCCGTTTCACCCCGGCCTCCGGGAATTCCTGGCTTGCACCGTTCAGCGAGGGACGCCTCATCCTGGTCGGCGGGGTCGCGCGCGTCACGCCGGTCACCAGCGTCGCGGGGCTAATCCGGCCAGGTGCGGACTCGTTCAGGCCCGGCGCGCCTGGCCAGGGCCCGGCCAGGGCCCGGGCTGGCGATAGCGGATCAGGCGTCGGAGCCGGCCCGAACGTAAACGAGGCGTGCGTGCTCGGGCATGCGCCGGGCGATGCGGCGGACCAGCGGCTCCTCGTAAGTCGTGACCAGGATCTGCCCGACTCCGCTGGTCGATGGCGTCACCGCCAGCAGCGACGCGACCTGGCGCCGCGTGTCGGGGTCCAGGTGCTCGAGGGGCTCGTCGATCCAGCAGAAGCCGGCCTGCGTTGCCGCGTCGAGGGCCAGAAGGTGGAGCAGGAGCCGCGCGGCCATCTTCTCGCCGGTGCTGAACGACCGGAGCGGGAGTGTCTCCCCGTTGACGTCTCGTGACAGGGCGCCCTCGCCGCTGAGCGTGATGGCGCCGCGGTCGGCGAACAGCCGCTTCCACCTGCTGCTGATCTCGCGTGCCAGCGGCGCGATCGTCCCGTCCAGCAGAGTCGTCGTCGCCGACTCGAGAGCATCGATGGCTGCGGCGGCGAGCGCATGGCTGCCGAACTCCGTCTCCAGGTCATCGCGGGCCTGGTGGCGGGATTCTGCGTCCTCGATCGCCGCGGCGGCGGCGATCACCGCGGATCGGCGCTCGATGAGCAGCGCCATCGCCGCGTCAGCGGCACGCGCCAGCTTTGCGTGCCGCGCGGCTATTTGCTGGGCAGTGCCGAGCGGGCGGGCCGGCGGCGGGGATGAAGCTGCCAGCCCTGCAGCACGCCTGCGGAAGGCGCGGACTGCCGTGAGGGCGGCCGCGGCTGCCGTCTCGTCCAGGTGCTCGAGCTGAGCGGTGAGAAGGGCGAGTTCGCGGTCGTGCCCTGATCGTGCCGCGGCCTTCTCGTCAGGCGATAGCGGCCGCCGGCAGACCGGGCACTGGCCGGCCGAGGTGCCGAGTTCCTCCAGTGCGGCGCGGATACCGGCCGCCCGGCCTTCGAGCAGGCCGCGCTCGCGCCGGATGTCGTCGAGCTGCCGTGTCGCCGCGGCCTCGACCTGGTCAAGGATGCTTGCCGCGCCGCCGGCGCCGGCCGGCACGCCGAACCGGGAGGAGATCTCCTCGCCGAGGGCGGCGAGCTGCCCGAGCCGCACCTGGTCGCGCTTGTGCCAGGCGTCATGCGCTTCCGCGTCACGTGTGGCCTGCGCGGCAGCGCGGAGGGCATCGACGCTGGCCTGGTGCGCTTGCCCGGCTTGTTCGGCGAGCCGGGCGGCCTGGTCATGCCGGGCGCGCAGCTGCGACCGGTCCCGCGCGGACGCACCGGAGACCTGCTTGATCCGGCTGATGCTGTGCTCGGTGTCCTTCTGCCTGGTCTTCAGTTCCGTGAGTGCCTCCTGGAGGCCGTCGATGCCGAAGAGGCGGCATAGATGCTCCCGCAGGCTCAAGGCGGCCGCGTCGGCGTCTGGCTGGTCCCCTCCCCGGAGCATGGTGAGCCGGGCGAGGAATGCCGGGTCTGCCCCGAACGCGTCGCGGATTGCCGGGCTGATCTGAGTACCGCGGATCTCCTGCCCGTCGATGGCCGCGGACACCGGCGGGGTGCCGTTCCTGCCAAGCCGCCTCGGGAGCTGCCGGGTGACCGCCAGTGTCCGCCCGTCGGGCAGGACCAACTCGACCGACGCGGACGCCGACACGGCGCCCAGCCGGATCGCGTCCAACGGCCGGCCGCCGGCGTCGCCGTACAGTGCCCAGGCCGCGCCCTCGATGAGCGAAGATTTCCCGATGCCGTTGCGCGCGACGATGAACGTCGTTCCAGGCTCCAGATCTAGCGTGACCTGCTCATATGCGCGCCAGTTCGTGAGGGCGAGTCGCCGGATCATCGGCGTGACCCGCTCAGCAGGGCGGTGACCCCGTCAGCCGCAGGTACGCCTGCGACGACTGACTCGATCAGGGTGCGGATGCCGTCGGCGGCGGTGTCGTCCAGGGCCGTGTAGGCAGCCTTCTTCGCCGGCGTGCGGGCACGCCGACCCTCGGCGACCGCCCGGTCGACGGCGGCCCGCGACACCGCCGCCGCCAGGGCCGCCAGATCGACGGCATCGCGGTCGAACAGCAATCGGCCTGTCTCCTCCCAGCGGGTCACCCGCGAATCGAAGTGCTTGAGCAGCGCGTCCGCGAGCGGCATCGGCTGGCAGGCGACGCAGGGCTCGGAGTGCCGTCCCGAGGGCGCTTCGACGGCGCGGTCGGCGAACTCGGGCGTGATGACCACCGCTGTCCAGTCCTCGTCCGGGATGGCGACAGCGACATCATCGGCATCCTGGTAGGCCATCAGCAGCCCGCCGCACGCGCGGGCAACCTCCGGTGCGCTGAGAACCCCGGCGGGCTCGCGGCCGGTGAGAACAGCGACGAGGATGGCGGCATCGAGGTCCCGGACCAGGGCAGTGACGAGCAGCTTATGAGCAGGAGCAACCGCCATATGGCCATCGAGAAGACTGATCTCAAGGCCAGGGCGATGCCACGTCAGCCCGTTGAGCGTCTCGGCGAGCCTGCCGACGTCGACCCCGTCATCGCGGGAGCCAGGCAGGCTGGCAACCGGGAAAGCGCCGGGGGCCAGGCGGGCCAGGACGCGGGTCTGGTGGCGGCGGTATTCCAGCCGCTGGCCGGCGTCTCTGCTGGCCGGCGAGCCGGTCAGCACGCCGGGAGGCGGCGGCCGGCCGGCGCTGCGCGCCAGCAGCAGCTGGGTGACCTGATCGCCCGCCGGCAGGGCGGCGATTCGCTGCAGGAAGGCTCTGAGGTCGACGTCCCCCTCGACCGTGGTCATCAGGGCGAGGTCGAGCCCGAGCGGTGATTCGCCGGCCGGGACGATGAGCGTGTACTCGTCAGCAAGCTCTACGTCGAGGGTTACCGGGACAACCGTCGCTGATCCGCCGGAGAGGCTGCGCACCCAGACCAGCAGGGCGTCGTCGGTGCCGACCCGCCAGATATCCCCGGACGCCGGGACGCCGGCTCCCGGCGGCGCGGCGAGCGCAGTCCGCAGATCATCGGGGATGGGCTGAGCAGCGGCAGTCAGGCGGGCGGTTACCGGGCCATCCGCCTCCGCCACCCTGGCATGCCGGAGCCTGGTCTCCCACACCCTGCAGGCCAGGCAGCCCTCCAGGTGCGCCGCGACATCTGCCGCGCCCGCGGACGTCAACTGGCCCCTGGCGAATGAGAGCAGGGCCGACTCGGTGGGATGTCTCATCCGGCGCACCTTCATCCCGTGTCTCATCGCTGTTCACTAAACGCGGTACCGTGCCCCGCTGTCCGCTCGCGGAACCATTCGGCGGCGAGCGCACGCAGTTCGTTCACGACGATTTCCGGCCCGCCATCGCCGGCCAGCTCGCCGGCCAAGCGCACGGCGAGACGCTGCCTGAGCGCGCCGGCCTGGCTGTGCCCGACGCCGAGCACGTCACCGAGGTCCCGAACGGGCTTCTCCCATGTCGCGATCAGAATCCGGTCCCGATCGGAAAGCCGGTCAAATACGTCGGCGCTGTGGAGCCGGCCCAGGACCTGGTCCTCGGTCTGGGCGTCAGCGCTGCGGTCCGGCAGCCGCTCCAGCACGTCCAGCTCCACAGTCAGCGGAGAGCGGCGCGGGTCGAGCCGGGCCGACAGGGCCAAAGCAATTTGCGCCGCAGTCAGGGAACCGTCAGCTGCCACGAGGACCCGGCGGATAAGCCGCTCAAAGCTGTCGAAGTCCGCCCGCGGCCCGCGGCGGCGTTCGCTGGCCCACCTGGGCACGGCCACCTCCGGCTCCGCAGCGGCTGCCCTCGCCAGCGCCGTCGGGCGGGTCGTGCTCGGCGTGGCAAGGGCGCCGCGAAGGTGCCACCGGGATGAGCCGGCCGCGCTCTCCTGGAAGAGGTCGCTTCGGCCCAGGACGTCGCCGACTCGCCGTATCAGAGCGCCGACGTCAGTGTGGCGGCTGCGATCCCGGTGGAAGTTCAGCACCGCGGCGTGCAGCAGCCGTTCTAAACTGCGGTCGTCCGTCGCGCGGAGCGCCAGATCAGTGACCCGCTTACGGCCGCGCTCACCGTCCAGGAAGTCGTGCGCCGCGTCCATCGCCGCGTCCTGGTCCCACCGGACATGACCATCCGGCGGCGGGAAGTTCCGGGCGATCGCCACGGTCTGCACGGCGCGATACAGCATCCGGGAACCCAGCGGCCCGAGCCGCCCGGCCGACACAAGCTCGTCGTAGGCGCCAGTCACCAGACCCGCTCAGCCATCGGCCTGCTGGCAGCGTCCAAGAGAATCACAGTCCCAGTACATATCAACCGGCGACCGGCAGAAAGGCACGTCAGCAGAATCCATGACAATCGCCGCACGATTCAGCCGATGAGAGACGGACCGTCATCCCGGCAGTCACCCGTCCCCGGCGATCTCGACGCGGAGGATGGCAATCCCCTGGACGACATGCTCGGCAGCAGGTCTAATCGGCGGTCTCCGAGGCTGTCTTGCAGTCTGGCTTCGGGCCGGCAGTCGCTTGGCGATCTCTATCCAGGCCATGGCCACTGTCGGAACAGTGATCACGACAAGCCACTCGATGCCGTTCATGCTGGTCAGTCGCAGTGCGGTGCGGAGCGCGGGGATGGTCATGATCAGGGCCAGCGCGGCGGCGGTAACGGCGGTCCAGGTGCGGAGGAACCGGTCTGACCACAGGCCGAGGCGAGCCAGGGGCGTGCGTTCGGAGCGCATGACCCACGCGAGGGCGAGGTAGCCGGTCATCCAGGTGGCGAACGCGAGGGTCTGCGCGGCGATCGTCGCGGCGCCGGCCCAGGTGGCGCCGACGTAGACGGCGGTGACGGCAGCGAACAGGGTGCCGCCGCTGGTGAGGATGGCGGTGACCAGCGGCGGGTCGAGGAAGGGGCGGGAGGGGTCGCGGGGCGGCCGGGTCATGGTGTCGGTTTCGGCGGGTTCGGCGGCGAAGGTGGCGCTGCCGGCGATGTCCATGAACAGTTCCATGACCACGATCTGGATGAGGCTGAACGGCACCGGCAGGCCGAGGGCGACCCCAGTGACGGTGGTGGCGATGAGCGCGACTTTGCAGGCCAGGTAGTAGCGGACGCTTTTGCGGAGATTGTCGAAGAGCTGGCGGCCTTCGCCGATGGCGCAGGTGATGGTGGCGAAGTTGTCGTCGGCCAGGACGAGGTCGGCGGCATCGCGGGCCACGTCGGTGCCGCCAGCGCCCATGGCGATCCCGACATCGGCTTCGGCCAGCGCCGGAGCGTCGTTCACGCCGTCGCCGGTGACGGCGACGATCTCGCCGCGGGCGTGCAGGGCCCGGACCAGCCGCAGCTTGTGTTCGGGGGTGGCGCGGGCGAACAGCGACGTGGCGGCCGCCGCGCCGGCCAGTGCGGCATCGTCGAGCTGGGTGCCGGTGAGCAAGAGGCCGGCGCCGTCGAGGCCGAGCTGGCGGGCGACGGCGCGCGCAGTGGCGGGGTGGTCGCCGGTGATCATGAGAACCCGGATCCCGGCGCGACGCGCGGCGTGTACCGCGCCGGCGGCTTCGGTGCGGGGCGGGTCTTCCAGGCCGGCCAGCCCCACCAGGGTGAGGTCGGCTTCGGCCTCGTCGCGGGAAGCAGGGATATCGGGCAGCGTGCGGCTGGCGAGGGCGATCACCCGGAGGCCCTGTACTGCCATCCGCTCGATCTGGGTGCGCAGCCGGGCGCGGTCCGCGTCGGCAATCGGGCCGGACTGGCCGCCGGCGAGGCGGCGGGTGCTGCGGGCGAGGACGGCTTCGGGGGCGCCTTTGGTGATCAGGAGCAGGGTGCCGTCCTCGCGCCGCCAGGTGACCGCCATGATCTTGCGGCGGATGTCGAAGGGCTGGTAGGCGACCGGGGTGCCGGCCAGGCCGACGGCGTCGCCGGGCAGCAGGTCATAGCGGCGGGCGGCGTCCAGCAGGGCGACGTCGGTGGGGTCGCCGGCGATATGCACGGTATGGTCCTGGCGCACGAGCGCGCCGTCGTGGCAGGCGGCGGCCAGCGCGAGCGAGCCGAGCGTGTGCCTGATGGCGCCGGGCAGCTGGACGACACTTGCATGGCGGTGATGCCCGCCGCTGCGACCCTGTGTGCCATGCAGGCGATCGAACGTCCTCCGCTGACGTTCCCCGGGCCGGGCGGGATCGTGCAGGTCGCCACCCGACGCCGGCTGCTGGCGCCCTGGCACGGCGGGGACCCGCCGGAGCTGAAGAGGACCTGGCGCCGCAAGCCGAAATACGCCGTGGCCGGTGCGCGGTCATGCGCTGAACTGGCCATCGTCGCCGGGCTGGCCGGGACGGGTGGGGCGCGGTCTGGGCCTCGGCGCTCGGGCCCGGCAACCCAGCGCCGGCTCCTGGCCACCGCCCTGCGATTCCCGCGATCCGGGCCAGGTCGCGATCATCGAGGTCCGCCCTCTCAGGGCAGGATCTAAAGGTGAGCCTACGAGATGACCACGAGATGTAAGACGCTCATGCTGGTTACTCCAGGTCACGGCCGTCGGACAGGCGATTGAACGCGCAGTGCACCGACCGCCGATTACTTGCTCTATATCTGTGGTTGAGTCGCCGGTGCGCGAGCGCACAGAATGTCGACTCCGGTGCGACTCAGCACGTGCTAGCGGCCAGGTGCGCCGGAGTCACTGCGGTTGAGCCATTGGCGGCCGAGTTCGAGGGCGAGGCCGGCGGCGCCTTTGGCCGCGTGCAGGGCGAGGCTGGCTGGTGTCTGGCCTGCCTCCGCGAGCAGGCCGCCGGTGATGACCTTCATTCCGGGCGGCGGCACGAAGTCGAACAGGGCCGGGTCGGCCTGGGTGGTCAGGCCGGTGAGTTCGGTGGACAGGACGGGATGCCCGCGGTAAGAGCTTACCTGGCGCAGGCAGATCCCCAGGGCGCGGTCGATGAACGCCTCGACCTGGTCGGACAGCACCGGGGTCCGTGACAGCGGGCCGGACTGCGGCGGCAGCCAGTCACCGGCCGCCCGGACGTGCGACGCGGGCCGGCCGTCAACGACCGCCTCGCCGGCGACCGAGACCTGGCAGGACTCCTCCAGCAGCCCGGCCGGGTCGATGATGGCCGCGATCGGCAGTGGCAGGGGTTCCGCGGCGCGCACCGCGACCCGATCGGGGTAGGCCCGCCACAGCCGCCGGCCGTTGCAGGCGATGAGCGCGGGTCGGCGTCCCGGATCGGTGATCGCCTCGATCAGGTAGCGGCCGGGCAAGGCCACCGCCAGCCGCGCAACCCGGTCGGCCTCCTCAAATGCGTCGTCATCCGAGGGCCGCCACAGCCACCGGGACCGGGCACCGAATCTGGTCGCCGCGAACACCTCCCGGGCGAGCCGCATCGCCGTCGCGGCGTCGATATGCTCGCGCAGCTGCGCCGTGAACCGCTGCGGTCCCAGGCCGCTGCGGTACAGCAGGTTCACCTGTGCATCGGTGAATGCCGGGACCTCTCGCCCCGGCGAGTCGCGGCCGGGGGCACCGCAGCCGGGCGGCGGCCAGAGGTCTGGTTCCCGGCCGGCCGGCCGGGATGGGCTGATTGTCAGCCTGGTGAACTCGGCGCTGTCGGCCTGGGCCGGGCTGACCCGCTGATAGCGCAGCAGGATGCCCAGCTCGGCGTCGACTAGGCCGCTCACCCACCCCAGCCGCTGCAGGGCCGCCAGGCGAGGCGAGCCGGTGATGGCGATCACCGTGCGGCCAAGGAACTCGGCCTGCCCGGTGATCTGCACGTCGAAGTCGGGCAGCAGCCGCCACGACGGGAACATCAGGTCCGGGAACGGCACCGGGCCGCCGGCCCACTCGCCGGTCTGCAGTTCACGGTCCCCGTCCGCGTCGATCACCTCGACCCGATACCGGCCATCCGGGGTGACCTCGAGGCTGGCCCGCTCCTCCCATGCGCCCGAACCGTCGGCAGTGCGGGACCGGACCCAGCGCGACCGACCGAACCCGGACCCAGCGCGACCGGTACAGCAGCGGAACCAGATCACCAATCGCGATCTGCGGCGGTGTGGCCATCGCCGCCCACTGTAGACCGCTCTCCCGCAAGCCGATGCGCAACGGCGCGGCGCTGGCGGCGCCGGCGATTCTCAGACGAGGGCCCGTGACCGCGCACCACCCATCCACCCGGAGCCCGCCATCCACCCGGAGCCCGCCGCAAGGCCCGGCGGCGGGGTCTGGCCGCCGGGCAGGTAGTACCTCGAGAGGCGGGTTGCCGACTCGAACCTGACTGCCTAATGCTGGCACCGCGGCCACAGGAAGTTAGTCCAGTCGGCCCGGCCCTGGGCATCCAGCGCGGCGATCGAGCCGTCGCGCCCGGCAGTAGTCACTCCACGTGATGGCTGCCGATGGCATAACCACGCCCAATGGCGCCGAGCGCCGATTCTTTGCGTGATCGCCGAGGCGTTGGCTTCGTGTTCGTCGGCTTCATAATTCGCCGGTTCTGTGTCAACTCGTTGATTCCCTGAGCATCGGCGCATCCGATGATCTAGCGTTACGGCCAGTCCGGAACGTCACCTCTGGTGGGAGACTGACTACACGTGGACCGATCATTGCTGGCCGGGATCGGTGCGTCAGTTGCGCTGGCTGTTGGCTGCGCAGGGATGTTCGTGCTGCCACCAGGCCATCATGTGAGTTCCGATGGCCGACCCCAAGGCGCCTCCGTGGCGGGCAGCCCGGCGACTCCGCCGGTGTCCGTTTCGCCGTCGCCCTCGCTCAGCAGGGCCAGGCCGTCGCCGCTGCACACCAGGGCCAGGCCGTCGCCGTCGCATAGGCCCAAGCAGTACCGGCAGCAGTCGCCGCCATCGCCGTCGCCGCACAGGCTGCCGCGCGTGATGTCGGGCACCGTGTTCGTCGGCGTCGCGGTCAAGGGCGGCATCGTGTCGGGCGTCCGGTCCTTCTCCCGTGCCACCGGCGCCCGGATAGCGATGGTGGAGATCTACACCCGGTTCGGCGCGCCCTTGCCTGGGCTGGCGTTGCACCGGGTGACCTCCACCGGGGCAAGGCCGCTGATCCAGTGGAACCCGCGCGGCGTGCCGCTGGCCAGGATCGCCGCCGGCGGGTACGACACGTACCTGCACAACTACGCGGTGTCGGTCAGGCGGTTCGGGCGCCAGGTCGTGCTGTCGTTCGGCCACGAGATGAACGGCGCCTGGAACCCGTGGGGCGCCGGGCACGTCAGACCGTCGACGTTCGTGGCCGCCTGGCGGCGCATCCACACCGTCTTCGCACGCGCGGGCGTGCACAACGTGACCTGGTCGTGGGACCCGTCCCACGTCGGCGAGCTGCCGCGCCCCTGGTGGCCTGGCCCGCGGTACGTCGACAAGATCGGCATCGACGGGTATCAGCGGCCCGGGGATACCTTCGCGCAGATTTTCGCGGCCCGGCTCGCCAACATCCGGAGCTTCACCAGCAAGCCGATCTACATCGCGGAGACGAGCGTCGCGCCCAGCTCGGATCAGGCCAGGCAGATCATCGGCCTGTTCAACGGCGTGCAGCAGTTTCACCTGAGCGGTTTCGTGTGGTTCGACATCGACCGCCTCGAGGCCTGGCGCCTCGAAGGCCGGCCGGCCGCCGTCCGGGCGTTCCGCAGCGCGGTCGCGCAGACGAACCGCTAGCGACTGGTTCCTGCCGGGCTGCTCCCACCCCGCCTGTCTGTCCGGCGGGGTGGGAGCAGCTGGCCTTGCGGGTTCAGCCGGTGTGGCCGGGCGAATTTTGACCTCCTGGCGGCGCTTGGGTTCTGGGGTGCCGCGCCGGGGTCAGTATGCACGTGCCGCCGGCACCGATCGGGGTTCGTGCACGATCGAGCCTTCTAACCAGGGGCATCGTTCAAGTACATATCGAGCCGACGGGAGGCCGCAAACGGGTTGGCTGCTCCTTCTGGTGGCAACCCCTGATAGGCAAGATCAGCCGGCCCGCGGTCACCGATGCCAGGCGCCGCTGAGATAGCCGTCCGGGATGAATGTTCAGGACGAGCAACCACGCCGCAGAACCGTCGGCTTGGCTGCGTGGCACGACCGGGGATCTCATCCGGAGTCAATCTCATCGCGGCAGATGTGGGCGGCGTGGCTCTAACGTCACTGACATGGCTGGTGCAACCGGCATGCTCGACTGGCGCGACGTGGAAACGGGCGCGCCTGAGATTGCCCGGCTCGGTGCCGCCCGGCTGAGCGCTGCGCGCATCGCGATGCTAGGCACGCTGCGCCGGGACGGATCACCCCGCATCAGCCCCGTCGAGCCGTACCTGGTGAACGGCCGCCTGCTGGTGGGTGCCATGACGTGGTCGGCGAAGGCAGCAGACATCCGCCGGGACCCGCGGTACGTGCTGCCAGCACTGTGACCAGCCCTGACAGCGGCGAAGGGGAACTCAAGCTGCACGGACGTGCCGTTGAAGCCGACCCCGGCATACGCGCCGACGTGGCGCACGCGTGGTGGTCGGCCCAGCCGCAGGACAAGGCCATCGTGTTCGTGCTGCGCATCGGGCAGGCGCTGTTCGTCGCGTGGGACATTCAGCGTGGCGTGATGACGGTCCGCCGATGGTCCCCGCTCGGCGGCTACAGCCATGCCGCACGTACCTATCCCTAGCGCGGTCGCCCATGTCGGCATGAGCGGACGGCGCGAGGGCGCTTACGGTGCAAGCATGGCAGAGCCGCAAGCCCTGAGTCGCCGGGCCGCATCCCTGTGCAAGGCAGCGCGACAGAACGCCCTGATCTGGACGGTGCCGCTACCCACGCCGGAGAGGGCCGCGAGGTACAGATCGAGCCATACTTGTCGCTCGGCTGTCCTAGGTCCGATCACAGAGCGTGCCGATGGGTCGGATGGCTCTCGGCGCCGCCGGGCTCGATCTTAAGCCCCGGGGCTACGAGCCGATCATGAAGAGCCATGCACTGTCTCGCGAATTGCGCACGCCTGGCGGCTGGGGAGTGGGGTGGCGGGCGTGACCGGGACGAACCGGGCCGGTCCCAGGAACTGGTACGCAGAAGGGCCGCTACGCCCAGATGCTGCTAGATAGAACTGACATGAGGGTGGCGTGTGGATATGGTCATAGCCGCAGAGGTGAGGCTATGACTACCAGTCAGGTAAGCATGCTTGTCAGTGCTGTCGCGCAGCTCCTCGGCGTCCTGATCTGGCCGCTTGTCATGCTGTTCTTTCTCGTGCGCTTTCCGGGGCCTGAAGTTTCGCAGTTATGCGACGGCGGCGTCCCAGGCCGCGAGCACGGCGTGGATTTGATCGCTGGTGGGCTGAGCTGGGCGACTGCCGGAAAATCGGGCGGTGATCAGGGTCCGGCGGAGCTTTATGAGCATGTCCTCGAAGGCGGGCTCGATCTTGGTGCGGTACCAGGGCTGGCGGGCGCGGCGGTCGTCGATGTCGGCCGGGTCGTGTCCGTGCCGGGCGTACCACAAGATGATCAGGGTGTGCATGAGCAGGGCGAAGGGGACGGTGCGCTCGACGGCGAGCCTGACCCGATTGCGGGCCTCGCCGGCGCCCAGCACGTTGCGGGCATCGGCGAACGCCTGCTCGATTGCCCACCGGGTGGCGTAGCGGGCCACCAGCGCGCCGGGGGATGCAGCCGGGTCGGTGGTGACCAGGGCCAGGTCATATCCGCTGGCGGTGTGCTCGTCGCGGGCCAGGATCAGCCGGACGGCGCGGGTGTGCCAGGACCCGTACCACAGGCAGGTGACCTCGGTGACGTGCCTGACCTGCTCACGCCCGTAGACGGTGACGGTCACCGTGTCCCAGGGCGCGGTGGCGGCGATGTCACCGGCGGTGCCGAGCCGGTCTCCTTTGCTGCGGGGCCGGCCGCGGCGGCCGGTGCGCGGCGGCGCCAGGTCATACAGCACCGCGTTGCGGGGGATACGGCAGGTCCAGGTCACGTTCTCCGGCAGGGTCCGCAGCGCCGGGCCGTGGTAGGCGGCGTCGGCAACGACGTGCACCGTCCGGTCTCCGAAGGCTGCGCCGAGCTGGCTGATCAGGGCGGCGGCCATCGCCACCTTGCCGGGCCCTTTCCCCTTGCCGGGCAGGTGGAGGCGGGCCAGCGCCGGCAGGCACACCGCCCGGGCGCAGAACGGCAGCCGGACCACGATCCCGGCGGTGACGAAGCAGTTGCCGTAGCTGAGCTTGCTCAGGCTCGGGGAGCTGCCGTCATGCTGCCAGCCGGCGCCATGCACCTTCCTGCCCCACCGGCGGAACACCGAGTCATCGACGGCCACCTCCAGGTCAGCGCCGGGCGGCACCGCCAGCAGCACCGCCAGCCGGGCGACTGCCACGAGCTCATCGAGCTCCCAGCGGGCGCGGGCGAAGAAATAGTGCGCCCGGTCATGCGGCCAGGCGTGCTGCAGGCAGCCGCCCAGCAGCATTCCGGCCACGGTACGGCGGCGTACCCGCCCGGCCAGCCCGGCGGCCAGACCGCAGAACGTGGCAAAGCCCGGCGCGGTGAAACACGGCCGCAGCATGATCAGCAGATCCAGCAGCGAAGCAGGCAGATTCAGAGACGGAAGCACCGGCGGGTTCCCTCGGCAAGAGGCGGACACAAGCACCGCCGGTGCTTCCGCATTCAGCCCGCAAGATCACGCACCAGAACCCCGCAAATCCGGCGTGCCGCGACATTCACCGATCCGTCGCCTCGGGCGACCGCGAGCACCCCAGCCCCATCAAAAGTGCGAAACTTCAGCGGGGCGCCCTGGCGAGCTTTCTGAGCAATCTCGGGGAGGTCAGCTTCAAGGCAGCGGGCGTCGAGGCGAGCGCCAAGCGTCAGCAGGAAGCGGCAGTTGCCCTGGGTGCGGCCGTGGCAGCCCGGGCGCCCGGAGACGGCGGTCCAGGGGTGCTGGCAGATCCCGCGGGACGTTGCCGCGGCGTTGCCGAGCCCGCGTGCCCAGCGGCGCCTGCAAGGCGCGCGGATCCTGTGGGTCGATGACCGGCCCGACAACAACCGGTTCGAAAGGCAGGCTCTGGAAGCTCTCGGGATAGATATTGACCTCAGCACGTCCACCGACGACGCCCTGGGGAAGATACGGCGCCGTTCTTACGACTTGATCATC
>WNGP01016521.1_pt1 | contig 16401 bp, 9 predicted proteins | sample 5407671 | NCBI WGS metagenome assembly WNGP01 (sample SAMN13153381, study PRJNA577476) | soil metagenome | isolation source: 40 cm soil or saprolite under Garry oak tree replicate 2 | place: USA:California | collected 2016-06-15 | reverse complement strand
CGACTTTTCTTCCGCGCCAATTGAGGTCGACGGGTACCAACCGCCGCCTAATGAACAACCGACTGTGGAGTACTACGAAGTCACGGAGGATTACTTCACAACGCTTGGAATTCCAATTGTTTCCGGTCGCGAATTTATTCGCACGGACGATGAGAACGCGCCGCCGGTAGCGATTATCAACGAAACGATGGCTGCGAAATATTGGCTGGGGAAGAATGCGCTCGGTCAGCGACTTAAAGTCAAAGATCGTTGGTTGCAGATCATTGGGATCGCGAAAAATGCGAATTACCGCACGAAAATTGAGGCGCCAACGCCGTTCCTTTACGTGCCACTGCGACAAAATTTTGTTGGTGTGCGAAACAGTTTGCTAATCCGCACGCGGGAAACGCCCGGTGCGATCATGAATTCGCTCGCGCGCGAGGTTCACGCGCTTGATCCGACCCTTGCGCCGGGAGTCGCTTACCGGTTGCAGGAGCAGGTCGACCGAATGAGTTATAGTCAGCGGCTAGCGGTTACGCTCGTCGCACTTTTTGGGGGGATGGCGCTGTTCCTAGCCGCTATTGGATTGTATGCGGTAATGTCCTATTCGGTTTCGCAGGGAACGAGAGAGCTTGGTTTACGAATGGCACTCGGCGCCGGCACACGCGATCTGTTGCGACTCGTTGCTTTGCGCGGCCTGCGGCTAACGACGGCCGGAATCGTCATCGGCGCAATCGCTGCGGTATTGCTGACACGTTTGATGGGCAATTTGCTTTACCAGGTCAGTCCACGCGATCCCGTGGCGTTTGGATCGGCAGTCGTTGTGATCACGATGGTATCCTTTGCTGCGTGTTTTTTGCCTGCCTGGCGCGCGACACGCATTGATCCAGTCCGGGCCTTACATGACCAGTGATGAATTTGCTGAACGCATTCGTATCGAGTCGCTGCCTAAAAACAGGATCGACATTTTATGTTTGAAGAACTCTGGCAAGATGTCCGCTACGGCGCACGGATTTTGCTGAAGTCTCCTACTTACACCGGCATCGCTGTAGCAGCGCTCGCCCTAAGCATCGGCGCGAACACCGCGGTTTTTAGTGCGGTCAATACGCTGTTACTGCGCCCGTTGCCGTTGAAAAATTTGGACCAGCTAGTTCTCAGCCAGGCGCTGCGCGAAGGCTTTGATCCGTACGAATCATCTTTGCTCGAATTGCAAGCTTATCAGGAACGAAGTCATTCCTTCGAAAGCATCGGCGCTGCGAGGCAGCGCTCATTTAATTTGATCGGACGCGGTGAACCTGAGCGCATTCGCGGCGCCTCCATCATGGCCGATTACTTGACCACACTCGGCGTGAAACCGGTGCTCGGCCGCAGTTTCACCGCCGAGGACGACCGGCCAGGCGGCGCGGCAGTCGCCTTGATTAGTCACAGTTTGTGGCAAAAACATTTTGGCGGAAAAGCGGACATTATTGGTGAAACGCTGAACCTCGAAGCTCGTACCTACACTATCATCGGCGTCATGCCGCCAGGATTTGATGTGCCCGCGGCGGCCGCGATCTGGGTACCGATGCAAATCAACATCGCTAGCCTGCCGCTGACGCAGCGCGCTGTCCCCAGCTGCGAAGTCGTAGCCAGGCTTCGTCTTGGAATCAGCCTCAAACAGGCAGATGCAGAAGCAAAATCCATCGCGCGCCAATTAGAGCAGGAATTCCCGCAGTTCCGCCGCGGCTGGACAGTTAAATTGCTTTGGCTGCGGCAGGCGTTGCTTGGTGATTATGCGGGACGAGTAAACAAAGCGCTTGTCGCGCTAACGGGCGGAGTCGCCTTCCTCTTGCTAATCTGCTGGGCGAACGTCGCGAACCTTCAGCTCGCGCGTGGCATTGCGCGTACGCGCGAGCTGGCATTGCGGCGCGCTCTTGGCGCGAGTCGATCGCGTTTGGTGCGACAACTTCTCACCGAGAGCATGTTGCTCGCATTGCTCGGCGGCGCGGGCGGTTTGTTGCTTGCCCATTGGATCCTTCCGCTGCTTGCAGTGATCAATCCAGTGCAGGGTGTTTCGCTCGCCGGATTCTTTCACGAATTCACGATCGACAATCGCGTTTTGATTTTCGCGTTCTGCGTCACACTCGCCACTGGAGTGATCTTCGGATTGGTCCCGGCCTTGAAAGGCACCGGTGAACGTGAAGTGATGCCGTCGCTCAGACAAGGCGACCAACGCAGCGCGAGCGCGCCCGGCCACGGTTGGCTCAACATCCTGATCGTCGCGGAAATCGCCGTGGCGATGACGTTGTTAGTCGGCGGCGGATTGATCGTTCGCAGTTTCAATCGCTTGCAGCGTGTCGATCTCGGATTCAGACCGGATCATCTGCTCACGTTGAAAATGGTTTTGCCGGAATCGAAATATTCCGAGCATCGGCAGCGGGTTGCATTTGTTAATCAGATTCTTGAGCGGCTAAAAAATCTGCCTGGCGTGGTGTCCGCTGGCACCACAACAAACATTCCACTCGAGCGCGAGATTGCTTACGACGCCAGGTTCAGTGTCGAAGGCCGGTCGCCGCGTAACCCAAACGATATTCCAATTACATCACACCGTCTGGTCAGCCCGGATTATTTGAAAACGCTCGGTGTGACTCTGCTAAAGGGTAGATTGATCGAGGAGACTGATCGCGCAGGCCAGCCGCCGGTCGTGGTGATCAGCGAACAATTAGCGCGTGAGGCGTGGCCGGGAGAAGATCCGCTCGGCAAACGAATTAAGCGAGTCCGGCCTGGTCAGGATTTTCCATGGATGACGGTAATTGGCGTTATCAGGGACGTGAAAGAAGATTTGTTCAATTATCGGGTCAACCGTCCGGTGTGGTACGTGTCCTACGCGCAGCTCGAAAACAATTTTCCCGTTAACCTTGTTGTGCGAACGAGTGATGATCCTGCGAGTGTAACAACCGCGATACGCGAAGCGACTCGTGCTGTCGATCCCGATCAGCCGATTTCGGATGTGATGACAATGAACCAAAATCTCGCCCGCGTTCTGGTGACCGAACGGTTCAGTGCAATTTTGATGAGCGTGCTGGCTGCGGCTGGTCTGCTGCTCGCTGCGCTCGGACTTTACGGCGTAATGGCGTATTCGGTCTCGCAACGAACAACCGAGATTGGAGTTCGCGTGGCACTAGGCGCACAGCCTATCCACGTGCTGCGACTCATCCTCGGCCAGGGCGCAAAACTAACATTGTTAGGTATTGCGATTGGTTTGACTGCCGCGTGGGGCCTTACGCGGTTGCTGGCGAGTTTGCTCTTCGAGGACGCGGTTGCTGGCGAGTTTGCTCTTCGAGGTGAACGCAACCGATCCGGCGACCTTTGTTTCGATTTCGCTGTTGCTTGTGTCAATAGCCTTGGTGGCCTGTTTCCTGCCCGCGCGCCGGGCACTGGCTGTCGATCCAATGGTCGCGCTGCGTTACGAATGAAAGCCCCGATATGATTAAGCTTCAACACATCGAACGCTGCTATCCTTTGGCGAAGGAAAAGTTCTTTTACGTTCTGCGCGAGATCAATCTGGAGGTTCAGGAAGGCGACTTCGTCTCGATCATGGGTCCGTCCGGCGCAGGCAAATCGACGTTGCTGCACATTCTGGGAATGCACGATCACGGCTGGACCGGTGAATACTTTCTCGACGGAACTGCAACGCATCATTTGAAACCAAAAGAGCGAGCGACATTGCGCAACAAGCAGATCGGTTTCGTTTTTCAGCAGTATCATTTGCTCGATGATCTCACGGTTTACGAGAACCTCGATATACCGCTGTCGTATCGCCGGTACAGGACAAGCGAGCGCGCCGCACTCGTAGCCGACATGCTCGACCGTTTCCAAATCGTCGGCAAAAAAGATTTATATCCGCATCAGCTTTCCGGCGGACAACAACAGCTGGTCGGCGTCGCGCGGGCGATCATCGCTGGACCGAAACTTCTGCTCGCAGATGAACCGACCGGAAACCTGCACTCTAGTCAGGGCGAGGAGATCATGGAGCTGTTTCGCAAGTTAAATAACGAAGGCATGACCATCGTGCAGGTCACGCACTCGGAAAGAAACGCATCTTACGGCAAACGCGTTGTACAGCTGCGCGACGGCTGGATCGTGAAAGGAGACCAATGATCGCTGATCTAAAGTTTGCTCTACGCCAACTTCGCAAATCGCCCGGATTTACTTTTCTCGCTGTAATCACGCTCGCGCTCGCGATTGGGCTGAACACTGCCATCTTCAGTTTGATCAACGATCTGTTTTTGCGCGGCCTTCCGTTCAAACAGCCGGAGCGCGTCGTGCACATGTATTCGAATGCGCGGGAGCGCAATTTGCTGGAACTCGCGGTCTCGGTGCCGCGCTTTCAACATTTCCGCGCGGCCCAAAAGATTTTCGACGGGTTCGCCGGCGAAAACATCATTCCGTTCACTTTGACCGGAGTGGGCGATGCCGTTCAGCTTTTCGGCGGCAAAGTGACGTCGAACTACTTCGAGGTCCTCGGCGTGCAGCCGATCCGCGGCCGCAATTTTTTGCCGGAGGAAGAGGAGACCGCCGACGTGGCGATGGTGACTGAAAATTTTTGGCAGAAACGCATGGGGGGAGACGCTAATGTGATCGGCCGCAGCATCACGCTCGACGGCGTCCCGCACACGATCGTGGGGGTATTGCCCAACCTGCCGTTCTCCTGGATCGGACCGAATGCCGAGGTTTGGACGACGAAGCCGTACGTGGTTCCCGGGATTTCCTATGAACGCGTGATGCGCGGGAGCGGTTTTCTGCGCGTGATCGGGCGCTTGAAACCGGGGATGACAATCGAACAGGCGCGGGCCGCGTTGCCGCCGCTCGAGAAAAGTTACCGCGCGCAGTATCCGGACAAGATCGACAGCTCATCGACCATGACTCTTAAAACGCTCCCCGAAGATGTCGTCGGAAATCTGCGGCCTGCGTTCGCCACGTTAGTCGCGGCAGTGGCGTTCGTATTGCTGATTGCATGCAGCAACGTTGCTAATCTCTTGCTGGTGCGCTTCACCGGCCGGCGGCGCGAGATCGCGTTGCGCATGGCGTTGGGCGCATCGCGCGCGAGCGTGTTGCGACTCTTTATTTTCGAAAGTTTGCTCGTGAGCATTCTCGCAGCAGTAGTTGGCACCGGGCTGGCCTGGCAGTTAGTGCCGCTCGTGCCGAAAATGGCGGCGAATTTTCTTCCGTTCGACCCCGAGACTGCTATCGGTCTTTCGCTTCCCGTGCTCGAGTTCACGGTTGTATTGTCGATCTTAACAGGCGTGGCCATGGGAATTTATCCGGCCCTGGAAAGTTCGCGGGCCGATTTGGTTGACGGATTGAAAGAAGGCGGGCGCGGATCGAGTGGGAGCATCAAGCAGCACCGGTTCCGCAAAATTTTGGTCGGCGCGCAAGTCGCACTGTCGGTCACACTGCTAGCGGGCGCGGCGTTACTCATTACGAGCTTCGTGAAGTTGAGCCGGCAGAACATTGGGTTCCGTCCCGAAAATATGTGGATCGGCCTGGTCACGTTGCCACAAGCGCCATATCCCGATGTCGCCACCCGCCAGCGTTTCGTGGAAAAAACTCTCGCGGCGTTGCAGCGGATTCCAAGTATCCAAAGCGCCACGATCAGCGCCGATATTCCGTTGATCGCCGCCGCCGCCAGTAACGCGCTTTACACCCGGCCGGACGGAGAAATTTTGCCGCTGGATAAGCGTGCCGCAGCCCCCAGCCACAATATCGCTCCGGTGATGCTGATCAGTCAGGCCGGTGCGCGCAAAGTTTTCGGCAACGAAAATCCGATCGGCAAGACACTTCTGGTCTCGAGTGCGAGCACGCCCGTGGAAATCATCGGCGTCGTGGGCGACGTGCGGACGCGGACCATCGCGAAACCTGACGAGGTGGAAATCTACCGCCCCTGGGCCCAGGAGAATTTTCAATTCGCGGTGATCGCGGTGCGAAGCACTTTACGAGAGGATGCGGTGACTAAGGTGGTGCAAACCGCACTGAGCACCGTCGATCCCGGGTTGGCCATCGCCATTCCCCAATCGATGGAGAAAATTGTTGCGCAAGCGCTCGGCCAGACGCGGCTGATGATGTGGTTGCTCGGCATTTTCGCCGGCGCGGCGTTGCTGCTGGCAACAGTTGGAATTTATGGTGCGGTGGCTTACACGGTCGAGCAACGCACCGGAGAAATCGGCGTGCGAATGGCGCTCGGAGCCCAAACGATGGATGTTTTGCGACTCGTCGTGAAACAGGGAATGCGCCCGGTGATTTTCGGATTGGCGGTGGGATTGGCGGCAGCGCTGGCGCTCGGCCGCTTGATCGCCGCGCAACTTTATCAAACGTCAGCGTATAATCCGCTGCTACTCGCGATGACGATGTCGATCCTCGGATCGGCCGCGCTGCTGGCCTGCATATTTCCGGCGCGTCGGGCGTCGCAAGTCGATCCTATCGTTGCGCTTCGTTATGAATAATCCAGGAGTTCTGATCTATGATCGCTGATCTGCGTTTTGCCGTCCGGATGCTCATTAAGTATCCGGCTTTTTCCATTGTTGCATTCCTGGCCTTGGTTCTTGGAATTGGCGCGAACACGACCGTTTTCGGCATCATCAACGCATTGCTGCTACGACCATTGCCGGTCGGCCACTCAGAAGGAGTCGTAAAAGTTTTTACGACCGATAACCACATTCCGGGAAAACTATCGATGTCCTATCTGAACTTCCAGGATTACGCCAAACAGAACACGGCGTTCAGTTCCATGGCGGCATACACGTTTGCGGGAATGGGAATGACCCGTGGCACCGATACGTTGAACGTCGTCGGCCTGCTCGTTAGCGGAAATTATTTCGACCTGCTTCAGGTGAAACCGCACCTCGGCCGCACATTCTTGCCGGAAGAAGATGCAACGCCTAACGGCCACCCCGTCGTCGTCCTGGGCTACAGCTTTTGGAAAAAACTTGGAGCCGATCCGGCGATTGTCGGCAGTCCAATTACATTAAACGGACATTCTTTCACCGTCCTCGGGGTAGTGCCGGCTGCTTTTACTGGCGTCGACGTCGGTTTCTCTCCGGATCTTTGGGTGCCGATCTCAATGCACCAATGGGTACGGCCAGGGGCGGACTTTTGGTTCGAGTCACGCCGAGCGCTGTTGCTGAACATTATTGCGCGGCTGAAGCCCGGGGTGACGATGTCCGAGGCTCAGGCGCAAATGCGCACGATCGCGAAACAGCTCGAACAGGCTTATCCCGACGTAAATAAAGAGCGCTCGATTGCGCTGATGTCCCTTGAGGCAGCCAAGTCCCAAGGGCTAGCCGGGCCGACTAATGAAAATCTCGCTCGCGACGTGTCGCTTCTTTTACTGGTTGCGTCAGCGAGCATTCTGCTGATTGCGTGTGCAAACGTCGCCAACTTATTGCTCGCGCGATCCACTGCTCGCCAGCGTGAAATGGCAGTTCGTTTGGCGCTGGGAGCGGGCCGCGGACGAATCGTGCGACAATTGTTGACCGAAAGCATCCTGCTCGGCGTGATTGGCGGTGCCGGTGGCGTTATTCTTGCCTATTGCCTCGGTGATGTCCTGATCGCTCTGCTTCCGCCGACTCCATTTCCAATTACCTTGAATCCGCAGCCGGACTGGCGAGTCCTCATTTTTTCGTTCGTTGTCGCCGTTTTGAGTGGTGTCATATTTGGACTGGCGCCCGCCCTGCAAATGGCGCGCTGGAATCTCAATCAGGGATTACGCGAACGCGCTTCCACCGGAGGCGGGGCAGTCACCCGACTTAATCTGCGCAGTTTGCTGGTGGTTGCACAGATCGCCGTCTCTCTCCTTCTTCTGATCGGATCCGGGTTGTTTCTGAAGTCGTTTTACGAAGCCCAGGCAATCAATCCGGGGTTTCGGACCGACAATCTCGACCTTGTTACGATCAATCCAGTGCTTGCCCGCTACGATACCGATCGCGCTCTTCAGGTCGTGCGCGCGATCCTCGATCAAATCAGACACGATCCACGTGTTGCTGGGGCCGATGTAAATAATTGGGTCCCGCTTCAGGGCGGCGAAGCACGAACGATCGTGATCGACGGCCGCGATCCCAACGACGAACACAATCGGCGGTTCGCAAATTATAGCCCGATCACTCCTGGTTACTTTCAAACCATGGGCATCCAGCTTTTGCGCGGCCGTAACTTTACACAGCAGGATGCGGAGAAAAACGCCGCGCCCGTTGCAATCATCGACGAAACCATGGCCAAGCAGTTTTGGCCGAACGAAGATGCTTTGGGGCGCCGATTCAGATTCATGATCGACAAGGCACCGATCGAAGTAATTGGAATCGCACGCGACTCCAAGGCGACTACGCTCGGTGAAGTCCCGGTTCCGATGGTTTACTGGCCGCTAAAGGAAATTACTGACGCCGGAATTACCCTTTTTGTTCACACGACCGGCGCACCGGGTGTGATGCTTAGCCAGATTCGGCAGATTGTTCGCGATGTGGATGTGCATATTCCAATCACTTATGAGAAGACAATTCGCGACCACATGGCGATTGCGCTCTGGCCGTCATGGATGGGTGCAATGTTGCTGGGGAGTCTTGGCTTGCTCGCGTTCATCCTGGCATCAATGGGAGTCTATGGAGTGATGGCCTATTCGGTCAGTCAACGAACACGCGAATTAGGAATTCGGATGGCGCTCGGCGCACAAACGAGTCAGGTGATCCAACTCGTGTTGCGCCAGGGCATGTTCCTCGCCGCGATTGGCCTGGTTTTTGGTTTGTTTGCCGCCTTCGGATCGACTCGTCTCGCTGGATCCCTGCTTTATGGAGTAAATCCGAGTGATCCGGTAATTTTTATCGGCGTGACTTCACTGCTCGCGTTTGCCGCGTTTGCGGCCTGCTATTTCCCGGCGCGACGCGCGTTGAAAATCAACCCAGTCATTGCGCTGCGGACCGAATGAAAAGCTTCCGCTAACGGCGAAAATTTCGCAAGAGCTTGCGTGGTTGGCAGCTTTGCATATCGGTGCTAACGCTCTCTTACATATCCGTGTCGCAAACTTTCATATGCACTTGCGTTTTATAATTTCCTTTGTCTCTGCTGCTGTCATCGTGTTGGCAGGATTCGCTCAAGATACAAGTCAGCTGACTGTCGATCATTTGGTTTCAAAAAATATCGAAGCCAAGGGCGGAGCCGATGCGCTACACGCGCTGCAATCGTTGCGTCTTAGCGGCAAAATGCTCGTGCAACAGGGCCAGGTCCAGCGTGCTTATCTGCAAACGAAGAAGCGTCCGGCCGACGTGCGGACGGAAGAAACGCTTCAAGGCATGACCCAGGTCGTGGCATACGACGGAAAAGAGGGATGGAAAATCTCGCCATTTCAGGGGCGTAAAGATCCGGAAAGACTCTCAGCGGATGATCTGAAGCCGTTAGCGGAGCGGGCGGAGATCGATGGACCGCTGGTGGATTGGAAGGCGAAAGGAAGCACTGTTGAATATCTCGGCACTGAGGAGGTCGATGGAACGCTTGCGCACAAACTAAAAGTCGTGCGCAAAAACGGGGACGTGAGCTTTGTTTATCTCGACCCGGATCATTTCCTAGAGATTCGCATTCTGACTCAGCGAATGAGACACGGCGCTTACGAGGAAGTTGAGACTGATCTCGGAGACTACGAGAAAACGGCGGGCGTATTCGTTCCGACCTCAATCGAGTCCGGGCGCAAAGGAGATCCTGACAAGAACAAGGTCATCATCGACAAAGTGGAAGCCAACGTGCCCGTTGACGACGCCATTTTCCATTTCCCAGCCGCTTCCAAATAAAATCCTTACTGAGTTATGCGCTCTCTGAAGTCTGTTTTGTCTGCTGCGCTGTTTCTTTGCACCGTTCTCTGTCACGCTGATGACTTGCCCTATAGTTCTGCAACCATCTCTGGGCTTGGCGCGCGCAACATCGGTTCCGCAACGATGAGCGGCCGCATCTCGGCGATTGCCGCAACACGAGAACCATCTGGTAAAATCACGCTCTTCGTCGCCGCCGCCAGCGGCGGCGTCTGGAAATCAGATGACGGCGGCACGCGATTCCGTCCAGTCTTCGACGAGCAGCCCGTGCAATCGATCGGCGCGCTCGCGCTTGACCCGAAAGATTCGAAACACGTCTGGGTCGGAACAGGCGAATCGTGGACGCGCAACAGCGTCTCAATTGGCGACGGAATCTACAAGTCAACCGATGGCGGCGAAACGTGGACGCATGCTGGGTTGGAAAACTCGGAGCGCATCGCAAAAATCATAGTGAGTGCAAAGAACAGCGACACAGTTTTTGTGGCTGTGCCGGGCGCGCTTTGGAGCGATTCGCCGGATCGCGGTCTGTACCAGACGACCGACGGCGGCAAGACGTGGAAACAAATTCTCAAAGGCGGCAATCTTTCTACGGGTTGCACGTCGATTGCTATGGATCCGACGAATCCCGACGTGATGTTCGCCGCGATGTGGGATTTCCGGCGCAAAGGCTGGGAATATCGCTCCGGCGGCGAGGGCCCCACAGCCCCTTCGGCCAGCGGTCTGTTTCGTACCACAGATGGCGGCAACACGTGGACTGAGATTACGCCCGAGGCCAACAAAGGTTTCCCAAAGAAACCGTATGGCCGCATCGCTGTGGCCGTCGCTCCTTCGAATGCGAAGCGCGTTTACGCGTTTGTCGAATCGCCGGACAGCGCGCTCTTCGTCTCTGACGACGGCGGCGTGACGTGGAACAAGCGCGACAAAAGCCAGTGGATGGTGTGGCGGCCGTTTTACTTCGCGAATCTGATTGTCGATCCAAAAAATCCCGATCGCGTGTTCAAGCCCGACGGCGCCCTGATTGTCAGCGATGATGGCGGCAAGAGTTTCGCAGTCGTAGGTGGTTTTCTAGGGACGCACGGGGACGCGCATGATGTGTGGATCGATCCCACCAACACGCAAGTTGTGTTTGTCGGCGACGACGGCGGGATGTGGTACTCCTACAATGGCGGCAGCAAATGGTGGAAAGGGAACAATCTGCCCGTGTCGCAGTTTTATCACGTCAGCCTCGACGATAACGATCCCTATCGCGTCTATGGGGGGTTGCAGGACAATAGTTCCTTCGTGGGCGAATCACAGTACCCCGGCGGCATCACCAATGCGCAGTGGGAAAATATGTACAACGGCGATGGCTTCTGGATGTTTCAGGATCCGGCTGATCCCGATTACATCTATGCCGAATATCAAGGCGGCGAGATCGGACGAATAAATCGCCACACGCATGAAGCTCGCAACATTAAACCAAGACCGAATTACAAGGAAAAACTCCGATTTAACTGGAACACGCCGATCGCGCTGTCGCCGAATGAAAAAGGGACGCTCTACATCGGCGCGCAGTTTCAATTCGTCGGCGGAGATGCATACCACGATTTATTCGATCAGCGAATCGCCCAAGGATAAATCGCTAATTTGGGTCGGCACCGATGACGGCAATCTTCAGCTTACCCGGGACGGCGGGAAAAAATGGACCAACGTCATCGGCAACGTTCCCGGTTTGCCAAAGAATTCATGGGTGAGTTGGGTACAGGCCAGCAACTTCGACGCCGGCACGGCTTACGCTGCGTTTGATCGACATACGTTCGGCGATATGGCGCCGTACGTTTTCAAAACGACCGATTACGCGAAAACCTGGACGCCGCTTGTCACTTCGCAGGACGTCAAAGGCGTTCGTGGCTACGCGCACGTCATCAAGGAGGACCTGGTAAAACCGGATCTGCTGTTTCTCGGCACAGAGTTTGGACTTTGGGTCTCGATCGACGGCGGAAAAAACTGGGCACAATTCAAAGGCAACCATTTCCCCGCTGTTGCTGTTCGCGATCTGGCAATTCATCCGCGCGACAACGAGCTGGTTCTGGCAACGCACGGCCGCGGCATCTGGATCGTGGATGATATCACGCCGCTGCGCGCTTTGACGCCGGATCTCCTTACTCAGGATGTCGCTTTCGTTTCAGCGCGTCCCGTTCAGCAGCGAATTGAAGGCAGCGGCGGCTGGGCCAATGGCGACGCGGTATTTATCGGCGATAATCCACCGGACGCGGCCGTGATCAATTACTATGAGCGCCAACGACATCTTTTTGGTAAATTGAAACTGGAAGTTTTGGATTCCTCCGGGCGCGTCATTGACGAATTGCCGGCCAGCAGACGTCCGGGTCTTAATCGCGTGACCTGGGCGATGCGCGCAAAACCGCCGCGTGTGCCGCCTGCTGCACAGATTGCTCAAGGGGGGACACGCGGGCCGCGTCTCGTGCCTGGCGTGTACACCGTCCGACTCACCAAGGCCGGAAAAGTTTCGGAGACAAAGCTGACGATCGGTTTAGATCGCCGGGCGAAATTCAGTGAAGCCGATCGGAAAGCGCAGTTCGACGCAGCGATGAAGGTCCACGCGCTATTTGGGGAAGAAAGCGCACTGATGGATCGGATCCTCTCTTTGCGAAAAGCGTTGGCCCAGAGCGGCGCGGCCTTGCCGGAGGGCGACCCGCTTCGCAAAAACGTGAGCGACTTCGACGGAAAAATTGACGGCGTACGTAAGAAAATCGTCGCCACCACTGAAGGAGGCGCGATCACCGGCGAAGAACGTTTGCGAGAACACACCGACCAGCTTTACGGCGCAATCCTCAGTTACGAAGGCAAACCCGGCGACTACCAGCTCGCATACATCGAGACGCTGAAACGCGAACTCGGCGACGTGACAAAAGACTTCGATCAACTGCTCGCAACAGATCTGCCGGCATTAAACGAATCTCTCAAGTCCAAAGGCCAGCAGCCAATCTCTGCGCCGGCAGCCAGCGCCAGCGCACATGATACCAAGTCTGATGCCAGCGAGACAGTAGCCGCAAACGCATCGCTCCCTGCCGATTTCCGCCTTTGCCAGTAGCCCTTGGCCGCGGCTACAACAAAACGCCGCAACGCTTGGTCGTGAGTCTCAGGGCAAGGTAACAACGGCGTTACTTTTGCCATCGTTTTCGTCAACAACTCCAGGCGCCGTCGCGGGGTCTAATTAGTAGAAAGGTACAATTATCTATGAAAACAAGACGCATGTTTCTCTTAGTCGGCGTCGCAGTGCTGAGCTTGACTACAAGCATTGCATCTGCGGCCATGCATGCCTCACCAACGATGACGCGACCCACGATGACGCAGCCAGCACCGCGCGTTGCGCAAAGGGGAATGACGGGCACGCATCGGTTCTTTGGCGATCGCTTCCGCCGTTTCCACAATCGAACGTTCGTCTTCTTCGACACGTTTGGTTTTCCAATCTTCTATCCGTATCCCTATTATGGGTACTACTACCCGTACGATTACTACGATTCCCAAAATTACGGATATGACCGCAGATACACGGTTGTGGAAGTACAGCGCCGACTTGCGCGCGCTGGGTACTATCACGGCCCCATCGATGGGATCCTGGGTCCTGAAACGCGACGAGCAATTCGCGCCTACGAACGCGAACACAATATGCCCGCCTACGGCGTGATCGACGGCAGGTTCTCGAAAATGTTGGGTCTCGCTTGACTTAATCCTAGGCACTCACCATCCGATCGGGCAAGCGACACGTCCGCTGGTCGCTCGGCCGGATATTGCGCGGCCGTGGTAACGAGGCTGCCCCTTGCCGATCTGCGCAGAGCATGATTTATGGAAGCGAGCTCGCGAGTTTCTGCATGGAAGCGTTCAGTCTGGAGCGCTTTTGCGCAATCTTTTGATGGAGGAAATTGTAGAGCACTATGAGACATTCAAACTAATGAGCCAATTCGAGATGCCGCCGGCATGACAACGCCTCAGCCCGAATACCGCCGGTTGCTGCGTCAAACGTTGATCACAACGGCTTTGTGCATCGCCGCCGTATCGGTCTGTTACTTCTGGATTGATCGCTCCGTCGCGTTCTTTGTGTATCGCCACCACATCAACACGATCCAGGTTTTTCGATGGCTCACTTATCCGCCGCCAGAACTCCAGAATTGGTCGGCTCTGGTGTTAACGATCTTAATGGTTCGACGGGCGTGGGGACCATTTCTGCGCTGGCAAAAGGTGCTGCTCGTCGCGTGTCTCAGCTTGATTGTTGCCGATGATTTCCGCATCTCGTTAGGGGATGTTTTTGGTCGTTATTGGCCGGAGACTTGGACCCACGATAATCCATCGCTCATCGGCACCGGCACATACGGTTTTCATCCCTTTCAGCGCGGCGATGACATCGGCAGCTTTCCGTCAGGTCACGCCTGCAGAATCCTCGGGTTCGCCACCGTCTGGATGATTGCGATGCCCCACAGTCGAGTCATAGCGACGGTTCTTTGTGCTCCAATGCTCGTGAGTCTTGTAGCGATGAATTATCATTTCGTCAGCGATGTCATCGCGGGCAGCGTTTTGGGCGGAATCATCGCCACATACGCGGCGCATTTGGCGCGGCTCGAATTGACTTGAGAGAACCCGGTAATTATTCAAACTAATGAGCCAATTCGAGGTGCCCGCTTGATCTTTCGCTCTTCGATTTTCGCGCGAGTCGGTGTAAACGCGCTGGTCGCCTTTGTTGCTCTTTGGGCCGCAGTTGTCACTCTTGCCGCACGAGACGGATCCAAACAGTGGATTGTCTTGAACAATTGCCGGCTCATCGCCAACCCGGCGAATGACGGCGACAGTTTTCACGTGAGCGCAGGCGAAAAGGAATACATCTTCCGCCTCTACTTGGTTGACGCGCCGGAAACGGATGAAATGACTCCGGGGCGCCTGGTCGAACAAGCGAATTACTTTGGGATCAGTGTGCCGCAGGCCATCGAAGTGGGGCGAGCGGCAACAGAGTTCACGCGAGAGAAATTGTCCGAACCGTTCATCGTGTTCACGAACATGTCAGATGCGATGGGGCAGAGCAGGCTCGAGCGGTTTTACGCGTATGTTCAGACCAAAGACGGCGACCTCGGCGAGCAGTTGGTTCGCAACGGGCTTGCGCGAATCTACGGATTCAAAGCGGCGCCACCCGGATTAAGAAATTTGCGAGTGGAAATGGAAAAGCTTCAGCAACTCGAGAACGAAGCCAAACAGGAGAAGATTGGAGCGTGGGGCGTCAGCATCGGTCGATTAAACGCAATCGCAGCGAACTCGGGTCCGTTTAGTCATTTCGGTCCATACCAAAAGCCTCGAGGACCTGGAGCGCCTCCAGCTTCACCCTCGTTTTTGTCCACGCCGAAATCGCGCGCGCCAACGGCACCCGGCGGCGCACCTGAGCTGAACAGATCGCATCCAAAAGAAAAAATTCCGCTCGGCGGGATCGCCATCAACACGGCGACAGAGAAAGAACTGACGACGGTGCCAGGGATCGGACACGTAATGGCGGCTCGAATTATCGCAGCGCGACCGTTCCGAAGCGCTGACGACCTGAAAAGAGTGAGCGGGATCGGCGATAAAAAATACGCGCAGATCCGGCCCTATTTTCAGTAAGGAAGACAATGTGCGGCGCTCGCCGTGGAACGCTGAATTTGCTCGAGAGCCATCGCAGCCGAGTACATTGCAAACCCAACGGCGAAAAATCCAAACTGGTCATCATGCCAGACTCCGTTGGCTGCAGCCTTCATTGGGCCGGACTTATTGGTCCTCGGTCGCATTTTCCAGTTCTTTGTTATGTTTGTTGTTGTCCTGAATGTTCTTATCTACGCTCTTCCTTAGTTTTGTTCCGTCGTATCCCACGAGATCGGCAGCCTGCAGCGGCTTGGTTTTTTCACTCGATTCATTGTTGCCTTGAGAGTCGGGATTTGTGACGACAGTTTCCTTCTGGCATCCCGATGAAACTAAAATCGCCGCGGAAATGATTGCGAGGCACCTGAGGGGAAGCAGGACTTTCATAGGTTTAGCGAGGAATATGCGAATATTTAAGAAAGGTTACGAGCATTTTCTCGCCTTCATTTTGCCAAAGGCAATTTGATCAAGCCGTCGGAAAAACGCGCCCGAAGAGATTCGAACTCCTAACCTTCTGATCCGTAGTCAGATGCTCTATCCAGTTGAGCTACGGGCGCCCGAGAGCCACCTAATTTGCGGAGGAAGGCCAGGGCGGTCAAATAATGCCAAAGATTTTAAAATTTACGGCCACTTTTGAAATCAGAAACGATTGGCTTACGCAGCCTCATGGAATTGACATCGCGAAATCAATTCACCCTGCGACCTAAACCGACCAGCCGGACTCTCCCGGTCGCAGGTCGTCTAATTACAAACTCACGTCTGTTCAGTCGCGAGAACAGCGTAACTGGAGAAATAGGATGAACAAGCAAGACTCGGACTATTATGATTTGGCCCACGGCATAACTCGTCGAAGATTTATCGGTACCGCCGCTGGCGGCAGCGCGGCACTGTTAACCGGGGGACTGGCTTCCTTATTACAATCAACGGTGTCGGCGGCGGG